>JAABUK010011171.1_pt1 | contig 11770 bp, 1 predicted proteins | sample 5559141 | NCBI WGS metagenome assembly JAABUK01 (sample SAMN10711869, study PRJNA513367) | rock metagenome | isolation source: Antarctica rocks | place: Antarctica: Victoria Land, Pudding Butte nord | collected 2016-01-03 | reverse complement strand
AAGAGAAGACTTTAGAAATATAATATAGAAGATAATATAGAGATTATAAAAAATCTAAAAGATTATATAATAAATAAGATAGCGATCATAAGAATAAATCATTTAAGTATTCTTTTTCATTCTTAAATAAGAAATATATAAAGCAAAAGATGTAGAGAGTAAAGCAAAGCTTCTACGCGATATCTATTTCTCTTCTCTCTCTAAAATAGATCTTATAAATATTAAAGAATATAAATATTCTTAAAGAATTCTATAGTAGAAAGAGATTAAGAAAAAAGAAATCTTAAAAGCAGTTAATTATATAGAAAAAAATAAGATCTCTAAATTAAATGGAATCTTAAATAAAGTTATTTAAATTCTTATATAAGAAAAGTTGAATCTGATTAGAAAACTATTTCAGATCTATCTTATATAAGAAATCTAATCAGACCACTTTAAAAGCGCTCATATAATAATATTAAAGAAGTTAAATAAGAGAGACTATTCAAATTTATTAACGTATAAATTAATCGCATTACTAAACACGCTAGAAAAGATCTTAAAGATAGTAATATTTAACTGAATAAAATATATTATTAAATTGTATGATTTTTTATCAGACTTATAATATGAAGCACGCTCTTTAAGAGTAATAGAGATAATATTATAATAGATTACAGAGAAGATATATATAATTTAAAGAAGAGAAAATAGAAGAGTTATAAATCTTCTCTCACTAAATATAATAAAGATATTTAACAAGATCTTATATATATAACTAACTCATAATCTAAGAAAAAGAAAAATTCCAGAGTTATTTATATAATAAATAACAGATTTCCTCTTTAAATATTATATAAAGATAAAGATTAACGAGTTTATATTATTAGAAGCGCTAATTACAGTAGAAATCTCACAAGACTTACTAATATCTTCAATTCTATATCTCTTTTATAATATCAACTTATTAGAAAAGTGCGATAATATCAGACTTCATATAAGCGCAATAGAATTTATAGATGATATTAATATCTTAATATATAGTAAAAGTATAGAAAGAAATTGTTAAGTACTTACTAAAATTCATAAGAAATACACGAACTAAATAAGAAAATATAACTTGAAATTCTATTTAAATAAGTATAAACTAATTCACTTCAGTTATATAAAGAGAAATTTTAATATAAAGACGGAATTAAAGCTTAAGAGATAAGAAATCAATCTAAAGAATAATATATAAATTCTTAATATTTAATTAAACATCATACTTAAATAATAATCTCATCTCCGAGTAGTTAAAGCAAAATCAGTTCATCTAATTAACGCTCTTCATATAATTACAGAATTTATTTAAGACATCTCTTTAAAAATAAGAAAATAAGTATATTAAATAGTTATACATTCAGTTATTACGTATGAAATAAACATTTAATATATATCGGAAGAGATTAAAGAATATTATAAAGAAGTAAGTAGAAAATTATAAACTCTTTAAGATAAGTATCTCTATATAATTACAGAAGTATATAAAGTAATCTTAATAAAGATCTTAGAAGTAAAGATATATATTCAATCTTTGAATCTTTACATAAAGAATTTAATAGCTAAGATCACAGTTAAAATTCAAGTATTTAAAGTTATTAAAGAAATTAATAATATATATACTAGAATCGCAAGATAAACTGTAGATAGAAGAGATTATATGATAATAACCCGCGCAATATTAAGAGATTGTATAACTAAGTAACTCACTTAATTCAATTTAAAAAATCAGAATATAATAAGATTAGATGATAAGATTCTTCTATCAGATTTATTATAAGAGAAATTAAAGAAGTATATAAAGTCTCAAAAGCTAAGAAAAATATATAAAGAAATCCGCTCAGCCTGCAAATGAAAATATAAAAAAAGATAAAAGAATAATTAAAAGAAGAAGTATTCAAGAATAATTCTTTTAGAACTAAACGAAAATTCAATAATATTATATTAAGAACTTAAGAAATATAAGAGCACACTTCTCACACAGCTTTATATAAGTAAAATTAACTTCAATCAGTTTCTATATAAAAGAAAGATGCCCGAAATTAAAAGCTTTTAATATAAATGTATATAAGATAATATAATAGTAGAACATGTTCTACTAAAATATTCTTAATAAATCACGGAAAGAATGGAACTTATTAATCCTCTTTATATAATAGATCTGAGAATAATCCTCTTAGAAAAGAAAGAATACAGAGCAGTTATTAAAATAATACTCCGTACGAAGCTACTCAACTAATTTAGATTGATAGAGAAAGTTCTACAGAGTGAGAGAAAAGAGAAAAGAAGAGAAAGAGAGAGAGAGAGAATAAATTAAGTGAGAAACAGAAAATTTAATTTAATAGATGTTTAAATGTTCATATAAGAAGATCTATATAAATTAGTTTTAGTCTGAATTAAATAAATAGAATTTACTACTATTATATAAAGAAGAATTCATCTTGAAATTTTAATTAATATTTATTAATAAGTATATATAAAGAGAAATTTATATTTAGATTAATTGATTGATGTGAATATATAATTATATAAGATAAAAGCTTGAAGTTAAATATGAGTAAGATTATTATATATTTATTATTATAATGTTTTTATTTAAAAGCATTTATAAATAATTATGAACAGTTCTATTTTAAAGCATCTATAAATAATTATGAATAGTTCTAAATATTTATCAATATATTATACTTTCTAATTAATATAGAGCTTACATTGAATTAGAGTATATATAAATAATGAGTTGAGATATTAATTCTAATATCTTTATTCTTAAGAACTTCTATACTTATTCTCATACTTTAATTAAATAATAATAAGTTTACATAATAATGCTCGCATAAGCATCAGTATTCATTCATATTTCTCTTAATTCTGCAGAATACTCTTTAATATCTTTTCTTCTAATTTATATTATAATCTCAACTTCTCGGGCGCATTATAATAGAAATTAAGAAAGTTCTTTTATGTAAGATATATAAACAGACTGCGCGTTATTTACGTGCTCGATATTATTAATTATTATAATTCTTAATAATCCTCCTCATTCTCTTTATTAATCGCGTTATTTATTTTAAAAGATATAAGATTAGAATTAAAGAGAGGAGCATCATTATTTAAATTAACGAGACTTATATTAAAGATTTAATGGCTGATATTTCGACTTATAGAATTTATCTTTATTAATTATTAATATTAGTACTGTAATTATTTATTGACTAATGACTTTCTATTATTTATCTGAATATAACTTAACTTAATACTTTTAAGAGCTAACTTATCTATTCTAATCTGCGATAATTTAAATCTGCTATTAATTTATAATGTCTTTAACTTTTTCAGAACTTTCTATTATAAATCAGATATAAGATTGTTAAGATAATTCTTCACATTCTCAAAAGAGTTTTTAAATAAATTAGAGACGATTTAATAACTCTTTTTAATCTACTTATTTTCAAAATCTATTTAATTCTTAACTCTTTTATTTAGTAATATTAATACAACCTTCTATTTCAACTTATTCTGCGCGTTTCAGATTCTCTGAATTTGGGTGTGATATATTATAATGAGTATTAATTTTAGTAAGAATATATTAATTCAGATAATATACTTATAATCTCTTCATCTTCAAACTTAATTAATACGCGCTTTCCCGTTTTATATTCTTTTAACGCGAATATAATATATATAATAAGAAAAATAACAATTTTATCGCGTAATAATAAGAAGGATTTTGCTGTATATTTAAGATAATCTAAAGACTCTTTAGAACTAATGTAAAAGAAGACTCAAGTAATTACTTTGATAAGAATAGTAGTAGCGAATCTGAGCTTAATCATATTAGCGTATAATATATCTTAAAGAAGAAATTAACTCGATTATTATCTGCGAGAGTAAAATTATTATTAAGTAAAAGAGCGATAATTCTATTTTAATGATTGTTTAAATCACTAAAGCAGTAATATATCTTTATAATATTGCGAATACGTTTTATAATATAACTTCGGAAAGACTCGATAATATTATATATCTGCGATAATGTTAATAAATAATGTGTTTAAGAAAGGAGCTTAATCTATTTATCTTTTACGCCTCTATACTTATAAAGATCTTATTAATATAAAGACTTCTTTCTATATTATATCTTTAACTTCTTTGAGAGCGAATATATATTTAATATTCTCGCATTATCGCATTTAATTATATTGAATATCGCTCTAATCATACTAAGTATCTTTAATCATTTAAGTTCTATTTCGAAAATATTTTCAATAGTAGTAATGTTCTTATTAAGATAAAAATCGGCTTGTAATCTTTAGATAACTCGGTTTTCGATTACCGCGATATCTTCTATTATATTAACATTCTTTTCTGCTCTTTACCTTCTTTAAATATATCTTATATATCAGACGCACGCTTAAGTTAAATAAGAGAGAAAACGGAAGAGTTATTACTATCTTATAAGATTATAAATATCGGATTCACTGATTAAGCTTAATTAAGATGTCTACTTTTAAATTGCAATATTTTTAATACTTAAAAGATTAGCTTACTTAAATAATGAAGTCGAGATATATTAAAGATAAAGATCTATAATGTGAGCTTTATTAAGAAGTTTAAGTCTTCTAATCTTATCTCTGATTTATTATTATATAATTAATTATATTTCTCTTTATTTAAAGTTATATTGATTTTCGAATATTTATAATGCTTTGAAATAATATTATCTTCGTCTTTATTTAAAGATAAGTTTATCATGTTTATAAATAACACAGCTATCTAAATATAAGTATTATATTAGTTGTGAACTCTTAAATATAAGCTTTATTAAGAATATATCTTTTATTTTAATATTCTCTTCTTAAAAGTTTAACTTATTAATATTTAAGAGTGACTTAAAGATGAATCAGTTGATGATTATATTTATAATTAAGATCTCAAGCTAAACTATATATATTATAATTCTTGTATAGATAACTTTATAATTTTTACTTTTATTATATTCTTTCGAAAAACAATCTTATTAAATATAATATATAAATATTAACTGTTATAATTAATTTAAAATCGCAACAAATTTTAAGAAAGAGAATATTTAATGCGAGACTTAAATTGAAACTGTAGAAATGTAATAAAGAGTAATTAAAAGAAAAGTTTAATTATTTATTTATTAGTAGACTTAAGAGCGATATTATAAAGCGCAGAAGAATTACTAATAAACAATATTATAAACATATTAAATAAGATTAAGATTAATTAACTTTAAACAAATCTTAGCTTTTTATTAATAAAAAGAAGTAATTAAGTTACATTCACACAGATTATTATTCTAACATCACTTAAATTAAGTGTTAATAAATAGAGATCAGACTCTATAATTATTAATAAATCTTTAATCAATTCTTTATAAATATAAAGTTTTGTGAGATTTAAAAAGACTTTCTTATAATATAAAGTATTATTATATTGCTTATTCTTTTTAAGCTAATCTAATTAGAAATCAGATCATCTCTATTAATACTTCAGTCTTATTGCATGAAATCACTACAATTTTAATAATTATATTGTATATTATTGCTGTGAACAGAGCTGAATATATAAAGACAGAATTGAATATATGAAGATAGAGCTGAATATATAAAGATAGAGCTGAATATATAAAGATAGAGCTGAATATATAAAGATAGAGTTGAATATATAAAGATAGAGTTAAATATATAAAGATAGAGCTGAATATATATAAGCATTATATTCAGTTCTGTTCACTTCTACTTATAATATGTGAGTTCTTATAATTAAGAAAGTATAATTAACAATATTATCACTTAATTTATAATAGTTGCGAATAGAAATAAATATAAAGTGTTATTATAGAAGACTGTCTTTAAGATTAATATCACTTACTAATAATCTTTTAATTCCGCGAAAACTATATATAGCGCTATAATAATTGTAACTTTAATAGATTAATAACTTACTTAATAGTAGTTAATCTTCAAGTCTAGATAATTTAAGTAATATACTTAAATCTCATCTTAAGCTCTGAGTTAATTATTATAAAATAATATTTACTTTAAGAATATCTTAGTTTACTTTAATAATATATCTTTAAAGATTAATATGAAATTAATCTTAATTAAAAACTTCTTCTGTTTTATTAAGTATATTTAAGAAAAGCGTAATAAAAAGAAGTAGTGAGGAAGATATGAATATAAAGAAGATAAGAGTGTATAAGAGAGTAAGAGATATAACGTTTCATATTTAATAAGTTATAATTTAATAAGAAAGAATGATGAAAAGTAAGATCTTAATAAAAGAGTAGTAATCTCTTCTCTTAAATACTTATATTCATTTTAAGATATTTTAACGCTCGTTAAACATTATTAATAATATATTATAATTATGAGTATTAAATAAAAGCTCATTATCATTATAATGATTATCATTATAATCTTATTTATTTACTTTTAATAGCTCGTGAATATTTCTTTATTAATTAATAAGATTGAGAACTCTTTCTCTTTTATATCACCCGCATAATATTCATGCTTTTTAAATAGATAGATTAGAGATTTAAATAACTATTATTCTTTATATTATCTACTCTTCATCTATATTAATTCTGAATAAAATCAGAAGAAGTGTATCTATTATTTATACTTAAACTGCAATCAATCTTAAATATAAGATTATAAAGATTCTTATTATATATATCTTATATAACTATTTATCAGACGCGTTTATTTAGAATATAAACTCTCTTTTTAGTCTTTAAAATATAAAATAATATATTCATTCTCACATTATATTTCAGTTCATCTATTAATATCTGAAGAAATCTATAAAACTGAAGATAATCAATATAAGTCGATCTGAACTCGTTAATATTATCTATATAAAAATCGTAAGATCGATAAGTTTTCGTCTCTTTATAACGCTAATAAACAATAATTATAATAGAATTGAATTTTAATAAAGTTAAATGAGAGATATTTATAATAATAGCGTCTGTTTCAAAGCTTTCTTTAATATTGTGAATATCTAAAGAAGATGTCTTCTAAATCGCAAAAGAATATTAAATAGTAGCTGCTTACTTATATAATCACTCTTGTTTTCTCGTGCGTTAAGTCTTATTTTATATTTGAGAGTTCTAATATTGTTTATTTTAATTCAATATCTATATTATGCGTTATAAACCTCTATGTAATAGATTCTTATTAACGCGAGAATTCTTTAATATCTTCTTAATCTATTGTGTGTTTTATACACTTATAATAATCTTCTTTAATTAAAGCATTATACTTCACTTTTACAGCTTCATATTAAGTATATTATTTCTTTATAAATCCCGCTTTAATTCTTTATATATTACGTTATATATATTCATATCAGCTTCTTAACTATTTTAAATTGCGTATAAACTTGCAGTCTTTTTAGAAGTAAATTCTTAATCGATCTTAAAAGATATATAAGTTATAATAATAATAAGAGATTTATCGCTGTTATATTATATAAGAATGATTAGTACAGCGATAATTCTAATAAATAATAAGTAGAGAAGAGAAAAAGAACTCAGTCTTCAAATATATAAAACTTAAATTCAGTTAAATATTAAGAATTATCTAAATTATTTAAAGTATAAGATAGATAAGTAAGAGATACTAATTATATATTTAAAGACTAAATTATATTTTAAAGATATAGAATTATAATAAAAGTAAGAGATGTAAGATAAGAAATAAAAGTTGAAAGTTATAAAGATATAATATGTAAATGATTTATTACTGATTAATAATTAAATGCGTTAGTTAATATTAACTATAAAATATATTAAGATATTTAAAGATAGAATATAATATATTAAGATATTTAAGAATATATTTAATAATTATTAATTAGATTAAAGAAATAAAGCTATAAAGATGATATTAATATATAGTAAGAACGAATTAATTTCGGGATTAAATATGATCTTATAATATTTATATTCTTCTATTCTATTTAAAGTTACTACTAATTACTAAGTAATCAATTCTAATTATATCGTTATCACTTTTATCACGCTGTTAAATAATCATCTATTTTATTCGCGATCTACTTATTTTTACTTATCTGAGTATCTCTCTTTATAACTTTCTTTTAATTAATAATTGAATTCTTATTCTTTTAATTCTCCGAAGCTTCAGTCTTATTATTAATCACTTTTATCATATTATTAAATAAGCACTTATTTTATTCGCGATCTATTTATATTTATTTATCTAAACATCTCTCTTCAAGACTTTCTTCTAATTAATAATTATACTATTATTCTTAAAAATCTTCGAAGCTTTAATTTCATTATTAATCATTATAAATCTATCATTACCGCTCTACTTAATATGCTTTAACTCATCTTTATTTCTCTTCTTTGAAATTAATTGTTTCACTTTCATATAAGATAAGTTATTAATAATCCGTATTTAATAATACAGTTAACACTTCTTATAATAATTAATTAAAGCTTTAAAATGTTTAATTTTATTTTTATAATTCTTTTTTATCTCTTCTTTATTATTAATAATGAATAGATTGTAATAAGTATGAGAGAGAGTAATGTTAAGATAATTTATTAATCTAATAAATTCAATCTTTTAATTTATAATTAGATTGCAGATAACTATCTTATATTCTTTATTTTAAAAGAAGTTAATCTTTATAATAATAATGTTAGTAACTAAAAGATTGAGTTTAATCTGATGAAGTAAAGTGATCGCGTTAAATAGAAGAAGAAATTAAGTATAATATAATATAAGAATTATAATATTAACATCAATCTTAATAACATGATTAATAAGCAGCTTTTATATAATGTTTATAATAAGACTCGCATTCTTCAAATTATACATTAATTTCTAATTAAATTTAAGCTTCGCTTTATCTTCAGATATATTTAATTATATAATTGAATTCTATTTTTCAAATTAATTTAAATTAAAAATCTTAACTCTATTTACTATCTTAAAATATAAAGTTAATGAGATTATAAAACTCAGTCTATCTCAATAATAATAGAGCTGCTTAATCATCTTTGCAAATTTCGACTATATTTAATAATTCTTATTCAGAATTGAATAGTGATAATTAGCGTAATAGAGACGCGTGAAAAGAGAGTTCTTTAATTAATTAACGAAGATATTTAAATTATTAGAAAGATTAAATAAAGATTGAATAACAGATTCTAGTTATTTATCATTATTAATTAAAAGCGTGAATATTAAATTGTAGAAAATTAATAATATAATTGTATTTATCTTCACTACTTTAGCTGCTTTCTTTATAATAATTAGAGGAAGATTAGTATTAATAGATTAAGAAAGAATATAAATTATAACGTTAGCTTATTGAATTATATACTCTCAAAGTTATTTAATATAAGCTCTAAAATTAATCATTTCTGTAGAAGCAAGATTATTATAAGAATATTAATAATAAAGATTAGTGAACTTCTCAAATTTATTAAATTTGTTGAAAGAGCTATTAATATTAATAATTTTAGTAACTTATAATATTCACATTCTTAAGTTAAGATTAATAATCTAAAGATAATCATCAGTAATATTATATCAATATTTATTAGTTGTATTAGTCTAATAGAAGTTATATATAACTTCAGTGTATTACATTTCTGAAAGATCTTGAGCTAAGTTCATATTATTAATAATAGATGGATGAGCATTACTGAAAAGAGACTGCTTTACTTTTATTATTTGATATATAATATATTTCTTTATTACTGAAGTATGAAGATGAATAATTATAAACTCTTTCAACTTCTTTGAATTAGAGTTGTCTTTAATTATCTTTTAAAGATATAAGATAATAATATTCATAAAGTTATTGATTATCGAGATAATTATAACTTTCTGCGACAACTTATATTTCAGAAAATTTAATGCAATCTAATAAGTAATATATATCTTTTCTATATTAAAAGAATTTTAAAATAAAATGATCGATTCTTGATTTACTTAATATTCTTTAATATAAAGAGTCTATTTTGTGAAGAATTTAATTTTCTGCTCGATATTAAATTTCGCGATATAATAATGTGCAAAGAAATTATTGAGAAATAGAGTAGTAGAATAATTTATAAGTAAGACTTACTTTAGAACTGATTTCTTTAAAAAGATGTCTGAAAGTAAATGTAAAGTATTAAATTAATAATAGAAATATGTTTCAGAGCTATTAATATGTATAAGAACAGAATGAAGTGTAGCTTATTAAATAATCTTAAATATATTCTTCTCATTCTTAATAAATTTAATATTCATAAAATGAAGAGCAATATTTTAATGTTTATACTTAATATTCTTCTTATCTCACAGATGAGTTGTAAGAATGATAACTTCTTTAATAAAGATAAACAAGAGAGAATCAAGAACAATATAATATTAATAATGTGCAGAACTATTAATTTCTGACTTAAAGTTGAGAAGAAGTTTATCTTTAACTTATAAATAATATCTAATCTCGTTAAAGAATAGAAGAAGTTCGATATATTAATAATTCTTAACTTCTGAAATAGATAGTAACTTTATATTAATTGCGATCTCGTTCTTAATCATTTCTTTTAAGAACTTATACTTCGTAATTATATTGAAGTTATGAATAATCAGATATTCAGTTATTAAGAAAAAGGAATTTTTCGCCTTATAATAAGAGTAGCTCGGGCGATTTGAAGTATTAAAATATTTCCTGTCTTAAATAAAAGACTTAATAAGATGTTTCGAATATCAATAACTGAGTAAGATCTTTTCGTTAATAAATAGAGCTTACTTCGCCTTCATTCTTTCTTAAAAGATTGTAAAAGCAGTGATAATAGTAGATATGTTAAGAATAATAGCAGTAAATTAATTCTTATTATTAATAAATATTAAACGTGTATTACTGAAGATATTAGTGATATTAATAATAATGAAGAGATTTTTAATTGAAAGATAATTATAATTATAGAAGTTGATAATAAAGTGAAAGAGTGTTTCAAAGTTTATTAATTCTTTATTATTAAGATATTGAGCTTACTTACTCTTTAAAAGAGATATAAGCTTATATTAATTATTTTAAAGAGTAAGAAAAGAAAGATGAGTTATAATATATATATTAATTGTGCGAGCTGTGTAAATAAAGCGGATGATAATATAATAATTATGCTCATTATTATTAAAGCGAATCTTAATAAAGAGCTATCTTTTTAATAATTTGAAAAGTTGATTAAGTTTACTTTTAAGCTCATTTAAAAATGAGTTATTATTATTTAGCTGAGCATTATAAATAATAAGAGTGAAAAACGCGTTTAATCTAAGATTTAATATCTATACATTATTCTTAAAGAGTATACTTATCTTTTCAGCTTTATCTAACTTCTTCTCTAGCTTATTTTAAGTTAAATCAGCTTTAATAAGAGATTGATTAATAAGAATATTTGTGTTAAGTTTATCTTTACTTAAAATCATAATTAAATTTTAAGTGTTATTTAAAAATTAAGAATTAATAGTAATCTCTTTTATATTTACAGTAAGAACGTGTATATAATAATTATAATAAGAAAGTAATAAATCAAGATTATTAATATTAGTAATAAAAGAAGAATGTTTGAGATAAAGTGATTATTTAAAGAAGAAGAAGAGAAAAGATAAGCAGATCTTAAGCGCAAGTCTTTAAGAAATCTTAATGATGTTTAATAATTATATGAAGTAAAGAGTAGATTAAA
>JAABUK010011169.1_pt1 | contig 11771 bp, 11 predicted proteins | sample 5559141 | NCBI WGS metagenome assembly JAABUK01 (sample SAMN10711869, study PRJNA513367) | rock metagenome | isolation source: Antarctica rocks | place: Antarctica: Victoria Land, Pudding Butte nord | collected 2016-01-03 | reverse complement strand
ATCCCCGTCCGCAGCCATCCAACCGACATCGCCCTCCAAGCGGCCGTCGAAGCCGCCCTGACCGACCGCGCCCAACGCCTCGCCAAATCTACGAAGGACTTACCTCGACCTGCTTAGAAGGCCTCACAGCGGTGTCTGGAGCGCGGCGGCGGCCTCGGAAGCAGTGAAGCCACCCTTAGCGTTGCCGACGCTCCTAGGGCGCACGCGCATCGTTGAAGCACGACGTCGAGCGGGCGCCGTGGCAACCATTTGCTCGCCAGGTGCGCAACCCGCTCCAGCGCTCAGGACGCGCTTACTTGAACCCCGAGGTTTTGATCGATTCGACAAGTTGACGTTGGAAGAGGAAAAAAAGCCCCATCGTCGGGAGGGCGACGATGGTTGACGCCGCCATGACGTACTGCTGCGCCGAAGAATACTGCTGGCGGAACGACGCGATGCCCACCTGCACGACGCGCAGATTCGGATCGCTGGTGATCGTCAGCGGCCAGAGAAACGAGTTCCAATTGGCGAGGAAAAAGAAAACGGCGAGCGCGGCCAGAATCGGCCGGCTCAACGGGAGAATGATGTTGACGTAGACCCGCCAGTAACCGGCGCCGTCGAGAATGGCCGCCTCCTCCAACTCGCGCGGGATGCCAAGGTAGAACTGGCGGAGGAGGAAAATGCCGAAGGCATTGAAGATCGCCGGAATGATCAGACCGGCGTAGCTGTTCAGCATCCCCATCGCGCGGACGAGAATGAACAGCGGCACCAGAATCACGGGCAGCGAAACCAGAAGCGTCGAGAAAATCAAGGAAAAAATCATTTCGCGGCCGGGAAAGCGGAGGCGAGCGAGCGCGTAGGCGGCCATCGAGTGGAAGAAAAGCGCCAGCACGGTGACCGTGACCGAAACGAAGAAACTATTGAACATGTAGCGCGGGAACGGCGCCTCGGTCATCACGTAGCGGAAGTTGTCGAACGTGATGTGGTCCGGAATCAGCTTGAGCTGATACGCCTCTTTTCTCGTTTTGAAAGCGATCGAGATCATCCACAGCAACGGCACGATCGTGATGACCGAAATCGCCGCGAGCAGGGCGAACAGCGCGGTTTTCTGGGCCGCGAGGCGGCCGCGCAGCCAGAGCCGCGCGCTCGGCCGAATGCGATCGGGGCGGTCAATCGAACTCAAAACGCCCCCCTTTGGTGACCAGGAACACGGCGCCGCTCAGCACGACCAGCACGATGACCAGGAACGACGCCATCGCCGCCGCGTACCCGTAATGACTGAATTGGAACGCCTGTTGATAAATGTAAAAGATGACGAGATTGGTGGAGTTGGCCGGGCCGCCCTGCGTCATCACGTAGACAAGATCGAAGCCCTGTTGCCCGGCGACCGCGGTGACCGTCGAGATCAGGAGCACGAAAAAGGTAGTCGGCTTCAGGAGCGGAATGGTGAGGTCCCGGAACGTTCGCCACGGTCCGGCCCCATCGATCCGGGCCGCTTCATAGTATTCCCGTGGAATCTCTTGCAGGCCGGCCAGGAAGATAATCATGTTGTAGCCCATCAAAAACCAGATCGTCACGACCAGCAACGAACCGAGCGAGTACTTGGGATCGCCCAGCCACGACTGACCCTGGAGACCGAAGCGGGTGAAGAGCTTGTTCAGCATCCCGATGCGGTCGACCAGGATGAATTGCCAGGCCAGGCCGACCACGACCAGGCTGATCACGTAGGGCAAAAACAACATGCCGCGGAAGATGGTCACGAACGGCAACGTTTGCTTGACGAGCAGCGCGAGCCCAAGACCCGTCACGTAGAGCCCCGGCACCAGGATGACCACGTAGGTCGCCGTGACGCGCAGGCTTTCGCGGAACAACGGATCGTGGAACATTTGCCGGTAATTATCGAAACCGATGTACGTGTACGTGCCGAACCCATTCACCTCAAAGAACCCGAGCCCAAGCGCCAGCAGAATCGGCACGCCCAGAAAGAGAAAAAGGCCGATCACGTCCGGCAGCAGAAAGAGGTACGCCGCGATCCATTCGCGATGTTTTCGAGACAAACCAGAGCGATGAGGCTCCGCCGCTGGGCGGGGCCTCACCGTCGTGTCGCTTGCCGGATCGTTTGACCGGACGGTCATAGAATGGGCACGCCATTGTAGGTGGCGAGGAACGCTTCGATCTGCTTGGCGGCCGTGTCCGCCGCCTGCGCCGGGTCGGTTCCGTTGAGTTGGGCGGCCTGGATCGCGTCGGAGGCCGCTTTATAGACTTCGGGCGGGAGCCGCGGCTCGGCTCGTCCGGTTGGCAGGATCTGCTCGGCGAAGACCTTGAACGGTCCCTCGCTGAACGCTTTCTGCACGGATGGATTTTGCAGCACCGATTGGCGCGGAGTCATGTCGCTCTTCGCGACGGTACACCAGTCCACCACCCGCTGCACGGAGTCAGCGCTCATCGAACCGAGGGCCCACACGCAGAATTTAGCGGCGGTTTCGGGATCGGCGCCCTTCGAATTAGCGACGAACGCCCACCCGCCAAGGTCGGTCGACGGTTTGCCGTTCGCGGGAACCGGGAGTGGGAAAACGCCGTACCGGAAGTCCGGCGCGTTCACCTTCAGGTCCGAAATCCCCCAGATGCCAATATTTTGCATGGCGCAGTAGCCGCTGGCAAGGTTCGGCACGATATCCCCGCCGCCGTTGCCGAGCGTCTTGCGCGGGGCGACGCCGTTCTTGACCGCGTCTTGCCACAGCTTGAGCGCTTGCACTGCGCCATCGCTCCGGAAGCCGCTCGTCTTGCCGTCGGGATTGACGAGTTCACCCCCGCCCTCCCACATGAACGGATACCAGGTGAAGTTCTGGTAGTAGCCCGGATTCGTATCGAAAAGGACGCCGAAGCGGTCGCCGGTCGTCAACTTCTTGGCGACATCGAGGAGTTGTTCCCAGGTCTTGGGGACATCCGCCTCGGTGAGTTTGACCTCATCCCATGCGTCCAGGCTGTAGTACATGGCCATCGGCTCGACTTCCATCGGCAGCCCGTACACCTTGCCGTTGACCGTGCGGGAGGCGATCACGCCGGGGTAGTAGTCGGCAATGGCCGCCTTATCCATGTACGGGGTGAGGTCGGTCAACACGCCGCCGTTGGCATAGCGGAGAAAGTCCCCAGGGCTCACGAGAAAGATGTCCGGCCCCTGCCCGGACGCAAACGACGTCTGGAGCTTCGAGCCACCGACATAATCGGCGGTCGGAACATATGTGAGCTCGATCTTCGTGTCGTTCTGGTCATTCCACGACTTGATCATATCGGTGAACCAGGCGCCCTGCGTCGCCACCTGCCCGCCGGGCGCATAGAACTGCCAGAACGACAGCGTCTTTCCCTGGGCCGAGGCGGACCGGCTCGACCGGATGATCGTCGGGTCCGCCAGCGCGCCCGCGGCGAGGGCGCCGCCGGTTCGGAGGATGTCCCGCCGGGTCGTCCTGGTGCGCTGAGAAAATGGTGGCTTCGGAGTGTTGTCCACGTCGTTCACACGCATGCCTCTCTCTGTGCTCGGGGCGGTCAGCCGGATCCCCGGCCACATCGATGCTCCCCGTTTGCCTGTCTGATTGTCTGCGTTCTTCGTGAAATCTTTGTGACCGTAGCACCCGCCATGCTCCCTGTCAAGAAAGCGCTGGCCGTAGTTTCAGGGCCAGCGCACCCGCATCGAAAGGTGGCGAGTGAATCGAATAGGGCTGGCGGCATTGCCAAAATATCGAGGCGAGCGGGTTCAAAAGCGAATCGATCGATTGCATTCCGGGCATTTTTGCAGAGACCTCCTTTGACTTAGACGACTTCAAGGCCGTTGATGCCCGGCAATTCCGGAAAGGGCGCGTGCGGTTCGTTCTGATACCAGATGGCGGTCGAGGCAATGTCGTCCTGCATGGGCAAATAGCGGCGGCGGCCATCGAGCGACGAGCGCCAGCCGAGCGCCTGGATGGTCACGCGCAGGTCATCCTGAAACCGGATCGGATCCATTACGTGCCAGCGGTACATGCCAAACCGCTGCTGGCTCCGGTAGAGCCCGTCCGGCATGATCACCTGCGGCACGCCCAGAAACGGCGTTGAGAACACGCCGTACTCACCCTTCGGATGCTCGAAGTTCCAGGCGCCGCCGAAATAGTCCTCCGTACCAGTGCCGCAGATCGTCGGCCAGTCCTGATCCCCGTCCAGGTAGAACTTGATCTCGCCCTCGCCCCACCAGCCGTTGTTGTTGACTCCCCACGCGAGGTAGGTCCCCACGTAGTGGCCTTGACCGCGCACGCCGTCCAGCAAGGTGTGCACGCTTTGGTAGGGGAGCGGGTTGCTGCGCCGCCATTGGGCGTGGAAGTAGGCGCGGTCGGCCTCGACACTCGTCAGCGTGTAGTCGATTTGATAGTAAAAGCCCTTGATTTCATCCGGTCCGAGGTTCTCGATCTCGATCCGGGCGTGGGTGCGGAACGGCATCTCCCAGTAGCTATTGAATCCGCCCGCCGGATTGACCGCGATCGGCAGCGAGGCGATGTTGCAGCGCTCGCCCCAGCCATTGGCGAATAAATCGCCGATCGGGACCTCCACCGACGGGGTCGCTTCATCGTCCCAGAACATGCGCAGGACCACGCGCCGCCAGTGCGTCGGGTGCACCGTCAGCCAGATGTGCTGAATCGCGCCGGGGCCGTCGATCGCCGCGAGAGTGACCGTGGCGTGACCGGGCAGGTCGATGGAGGGCGATATTTTCCATCCCTGACCGAGTTCGCGGCCGGAAATCGCGCCGGTCCCCTCGGTGGCCATGCCGCCCGCGCCGGGCGCCCCGGCCAGATTTTCGGCGCTGATGGAGCGGGTCTTCGCCGCTGAAAGCCGGGCGAGATTGCCGAGTCCCATGCCCAAACCATTGAATGCGTCCATGTGTCCTCCTGATGCTGAAGGCAAGTCGTCCAGGAATGAGAGCCGGTGCGCGGCGTCAGTTCAAACGAAGCATTCCCGGCGCGAAACCTTCAGCTCTGGTAAATGCGGCGTCCGCACGGATCAACGGCGGCTCGCTAGTTCGAGCGTTGCCAAGCCTGATGTTGACCGGCGGGAACCTCGCGGAAATCGGGCAGGGTCGCCAGTCCGAGTTCGGAACCGCCGGGGTTGTACAGCGCCAGCACGCGCAGCGGCTCCCACCCGGCGTTGAAGGTCGAATGGTTGACGCCGGCCGGAATGTAGATGACGTCGCCCGCGCTCACCTTGAACGGCTCGCCGTCGTCGAGCATCTGCTCACCCGCGCCGGAGAGGACATAGAGCACGTCCTCGGCGTCGGCATGGTTGTGGCGGCTATGTCCGCCGCCAGGCATGATCACAACCTCGCCAAAAGTCAACGCGGCGCCGTTGCGATCCGGAGTGACGAACCGCTTCGCGGCGCCCCAGCCGAATGTCTGCGTTGAGATCGACGCGGGTTCAATGCGTTCCGCTTTGCCCGTCATGCCTGGCTGCCCCCGCGCGTCATCGCTTTGAATTGCCGTGTGGTTTCCGTGATCGCCCGTTCCGCGGGCAGGCGTTCCAGGCTCGAGGCGCCGTAAAAGCCGGCAATGCCACGTGTCCGGGCCAGCACGTATTCGGCGTCGGGCGGTTCGGCGATCGGTCCGCCGTGACAGAGCACCAGGATGTCGGACTTCACCTCCTTCGCCGCGTCGGCGATCGCCTGCACCTTGAGCACGGCGTCATCCAGCGTCATCGCAGTGGCCGCGCCGATCATGCCCTTCGTGGTCAGGCCCATGTGCGCGACCAGGAGATCGGCCCCGGCCTCCGCCATCTGGCGCGCTTCGGCCACGCTCGCGGCGTAAGGCGTCGTCAGCAGATCGAGTTCGCGCGCGGCACGGATCATCTCGACTTCCAGTCCGTAGCCCATGCCGGTCTCTTCCAGATTGGCCCGAACGATGCCGTCGAAGAGGCAGACGGTCGGGAAATTCTGGACGCCGGTGAAGCCCAACGCTTTGATCTGCTGCAGAAAGATGGGCATGATCCGAAACGGGTCGGTCCCGCACACACCGGCCAGGACCGGCGTGTGCGTGACGACGGGGAGCACCTCCGCCGCCATCTCGACAACGATGGCATTGGCGTCGCCGTACGGCATCAATCCGGCCATCGATCCGCGTCCGGCCATCCTGAACCGGCCGGAGTTATAGATCACGATCAAGTCGATGCCGCCGGCCTCCTCGCATTTGGCCGACAACCCGGTTCCAGCCCCGCCGCCGACGATGGGCCGTCCCTCGGCGACGAGCGCCCGCAGCCGAACCATGGTCTCCGCACGCGTTGGTCTGGTCATCCCTGCTTCTCCCTCCGCGCCGCGCGGTCGATTTCATCTACCGGGTCGCGCCAGCTGAAGCAGGGCGTGAAGCCCAGCAAACGGTGCGCCTTTGCGGTCGAGAACGCGCCGGCCGTGCCTGGAATCGCTGCCCGGCGTTCGACGCTGGCCGCGTAATGGTTCAGCAATGCTTCGGTCGGCGTCGCGCTGAGGGTGTCGGCGGCGGCGATGACGAAAACTTCGAATCCGAGGCCTTCAGCTTCGACGCCGAGCCGGCAGGCGGTCGCGGCGTCCCGGATGTCGACGTAGCCCCAAAAGACGCGGGCGCCGCGTTCCGGGTTGGCGGCCATCGCGGCCGCGGAGGCGCGCGCTTCCTCGGGCAGGGCGATCCAGTGGAAGCGGAGGGCCAGCGCCGTCATGCCGGTCAGCCGGTGGAACATTTCGCCGATGCGCTCGTCGACTTCTTTGCCGAGCCCATAGGGGTCGGCGGGCAGCAGCGGGTGCGCTTCATCGACGGGCGCGTAGCGGGGCGAGACTGGGTGCGGCCCGAAGGCCATGCCAAGCGGGGCGAGACTCGAGGCGAACGCCGCCTTGCGCACGCCAAGCAGGTTGGCCGCTTGAAAGACAGCGTACGTCGCCTGGGTGTTCCGGGTGAAGATAGCCTCGTCGGCGTGGCCGTAGGGCACGGGAATCGCGCCCAGGTGGATCACGGCGTCGCAGCCGGTCATGGCCCCGGCGACCTGACCGACATCGGCCAGATCGGTTTCGCGATACTGATAATCGGGCGCTTTCCCAGGCGCCGCGCCCGCCGGAGGGCGGCGGTCGGCGTTGACGACCGTGTGGCCGTGGTCGAGGAGGTCCTGGCTGACATAGGCGCCGAGGCGTCCACTGCCGCCGGTTACAAGAACCCGCATCCATCTTCCTTCCGTACACGCCGTAGATGCGCGCCGCGTGGTTTCGTTTCGGTCATTGGGGCCGCTCCGCCGCGGCTCCGCGCCACGTTTGACAGTGCGCGTGCAATGCGTCGGCCATGGCCCGCGCGAATCCGGGGTCGTTGATGTCGGCATCGAGATAGCGCGCGTCAATCGCGGGATCGAGGTGTTTCCGCAAAGACGCCACGAGCGCCGCGTCCGCGGTCTGGTCTTCGAACGCCTGGCCGCGCGTCGACACCGAGGAAACGCCGCGCAAGGGGATGAAGATCGTCAGCGGCCCTCGCGCGGCGTTCACCTTGCGCGCAATCCTCTGGCCGAGCTCGGCGTTCTCTGCCGCGTTGGTCCGCATCAGTGTGATCGTGGCGTTGTGTTTCAGAAGTTGGCGATCGGCGTATCGAGCGGGCACGCTCTCGAGCGGGCCGAAGTTGACCATGTCGAGCGCGCCCAGTGAAATCACCTGCGGGAGGCCAAGCTCCCCAGCCGTTTCCAGCCGGCCCGGGCCGGCCGCGCAAATGCCGCCGGCCAACTCGTCGGCCAGTTCAGTCGTGGTCATGTCGAGCACGGCAGTGATGAATCCGCTCGCGATGAGCGACTCCATCGTGTCGCCGCCGGCACCGGTCGCGTGGAAAACGAGCACTTCGTAGCCGAGCTCCTCCAACCGTTCCCGCGCGGCGGTCACGCCCGCCGTGGTCACGCCGAACATCGTCGCGCCGACCAGCGGTCTCCCTGAGGCGGCCGGGACGAAATCCGCCGCCGCCTGGGCCATCCCCGCGATCGCGCCGGCGGCGTTGGTGAGCACCCGCTCCGAGAGGCGATTGATGCCGGCGATGTCGACCACCGAGTACATCATGGTCAAATCGGTCGTGCCGACGTACGGCCGCGTGTCGCCGGCCGCGACTGTCGAGACCAGCAACTTCGGCACGCCGATCGGCAGCCGCCGCACCGCCTGGCTAAAGAGCGTGGAGCCGCCCGATCCGCCGAGGCCGAGCGCGCCCTGCAACCGGCCCTCCGCGTGGAGCCGGCCGATAATCTCTTCCGCTCCGCGCGCCATCGCGGCGATCGCCTCGCCGCGGTCGTCCTGCTTCCGCAGCGCCGCGATGGTGGTTCCGCCCGCGCGCGCAACCTCCTCGCGCCCGATGTCCGGCTCCACCGCCGGTTCACCGAGCACGCCGGCGTCGACGAGCAGCACGTCGACGCCCCGCGACCGAATCACATCGCGAACGTAGGCGTATTCATGTCCCTTCGTGTCAAGCGTCCCCAGCAGAACGACGGTCGGCAGCGTCATGGTTCATGCTCCTTGCATACGGCGTTGATCATCGTCTCGCGCTCCCGCGCACGGGGGAGAGTTGGGGAGGGGGCGCTTGCCGAAGGCGCCCTTCCGTACGTGTGACGGCGTCCAAGGAATCGCGCTCACTCCTTTTCCCGATGCCGGGAGAGGGCAGTCAATTGGGGCATCGACGGAAACAAAGGAGCAGGCGTCCTTTCCGAACGGAATCTCGGATGTCATCGCGTCACCGTCCGATCTGACGGCGTGCACGCATCGCCCGCCGTTTGGGCGGCGCCGGCGCGGTACAGCACGCACGCCGCAAGCTGTTCCCCCGCCGGCCGCAACGGTGGGCGGGCTGCCAGGCAGAGCTCCGAGACGTGCGGACACCGCTCGGCGAAAAGGCACCGATCCCGGCTCGCCAGACGATCCAGCGGAACGCTGCGCGGCGGTGGCATCGCGTCCCAACGCCGGTCGGGATCGGGCGACGGGATCGATTGCAGCAGCAGTTGGCTGTAGGGATGGGCGGGGCGTTGGAGAACAGTCGTGACGTTCCCCTCCTCCACGATCCGGCCGCGCGCCATGATGATGATCTCGCCGCCGAGATAGTAGGCGGCGGAAAGATCGTGGGTGATGAACAGCGTCGAAACGCCGTGCTGCTCCTTGAAATCGAGCAGGATGTTCATGATCGTCGCCCGCACCGCCACATCGAGCATGGAAATCGCCTCGTCGGCGATGATCACCTTCGGCCGCAGGAGATAGGCCCGGGCGAGCATCACGCGCTGCCGCTCGCCGCCGGAAAGTTGGTGCGGGTACCGTCCGAGCACGTCGGGCGGGCGCAGGTTGACCGCTCGCAACGCTTCTTCGACCAGATCTTTGTGCTCGGCTCTGGAGGAGGCGAGCCCGAAGGAGTTGATCGCCATGTTGAAAACGCGGTCGATCTTGTAATAGGGGTTGAAGATGCCGTACGGGTCCTGAAAGACCACTTGAACCTCACGGCGGAAGGCGGTCAACCCCCGCTTATCGAGCGCGTAGATGTCGCGCCCCCGCCAGAGCGCTCTCCCGGCGGTCGGCCGCTGCAACCCGAGCAGAGCCCGCGCCGCGGTGGTCTTGCCGCTGCCGCTCTCGCCGGCGACGTTCAGAATCCGCGGCGGCGATTCATCGATCGCCAACGAGACGCGATCGACCGCCACCGTGCCGTCGCCATGCGGCCCGACATCGCCGAACTCGATTGTCACATCGTCGAGTTCAAGCAGCGCGGTGTGCTCGCTCATGGCGTCGACTCCGGGTAGAGATGGCAGGCGACCGCCCGGCCCGGCACGATTTCGACCGTCCAGCCGGCCGCCTGGCGCGGCCCTGGGGTCACCGGGGCAAGACGCGGCGCGACCACGCCGCAGATCTCCATCGCGTCGGGGCAACGGGGGCTGAAGCGGCATCCCGGCGGCCAGTCGAGTGGACTTGGCGTCGCACCGGCGATGCCTTCCAGACGGCGGTGCTCGCCGCCGATTGTCGGGATGGAGCTCATGAGTCCCATCGCGTACGGGTGGAGCGGCTGCTTGACCGCGGGCCGGACGGCGGCGGTCTCGACGATTTGGCCCGCGTACATCACCCCGACCCGGTCGGTCAACTGCGCGTGAACGGGCAGATCGTGGCTGACGATCAAGATCGCCATGCCAAGGTCGTCCCGGAGGCGGACAAGCGTTTCGAGAATTTGCCGCTGCACGTTGACGTCGAGCGCGGTCGTCGGCTCGTCCGCGACGATCAAACTCGGCCCCAGGGCGATCGCGATCGCGATGATGCTGCGTTGCTTCATCCCGCCGCTCAATTCGTGCGGATAGAGCCCGGCGACCCTGGCCTCCAAACCGACCCGCTCCAGCAGCGCCGGCGCCTGACGTTTCGCGTCTCGCTCCCGCACCCCGTGCGCGGCCATCGCATCTACAATCTGGTCGCCGACTCTCAGCACCGGATTGAGCGAATTCATCGACCCTTGCGGCACGTACGCGATCTGTTTGCCCCGGTACCCGCGCATCTTGACGGCCGAGAGCTGCATTAGATCGATTGCCGGCCCGTCCTTCGGCGTAAACAGCGCCTGGCCCCTGGTCAGACGGTTCGGAAAGCGGATGATCTGCAGAATGGCCTCCACCAGGGTTGTTTTCCCGCACCCGGATTCACCCGCGATCCCCACGATCTCGCCGTGGCCGACCGTCAGATTCGCGCCATCCACCACCCGTGCGAGGCCGCGCGGCGTCCGAAAGTGGATCGCGAGATCGCGGACTTCCAGCAGCGGTTCGATGTCCGCCCCGCCTGAGAGATCGGGTTGTGAAACCATTGGCGTTGGCGTTGTCGTTCGCCCGTCGCTCATCCGCATCAGCGAGCCTCGCCGCGCAGCCGAGGATTGTAGATCTCTTCCAGACCCAGGTTGATCAACGCGAATCCTAGGAACAACAGCACCAGCAGTCCGATCGGCGCGGCCAGAATTGGCCATTTGCCGAGACTGAGCACGCCCCAGGCAATGCCGAGGCTGATCAATGTGCCGAGGTCGATCACGCCGCTGGGTCCTAACCCGAGAATGGTCAACCCGACCAGGGCAAACGCGGCGCCGACGGCGGACTGGGCGAAGCCGATGCCGAGGAAGGGGAGCATATTCGGCAAAATATCTTCCGTGATGATCCGCCGGTCGCTCAAGTCGGTCATCCGCGAGAGTTCGATGTAGGGCCGCTCCCGAAGACTGAGGACCTGCGAGCGGATCACGCGCGCCGCGAACGGCCAGCTGAAGACGGAGAGCACCAGGGCAAGTTTCGGCGTCGAGAGGTCACGCACGTAGGCCGACAGGATCAAGATCAGCGGCAACGTCGGAATCACCAGGAACATGTCCGTGATCGTACGCAGGGTCGCGTCGACCGCCCCCCCTTTGTACCCGGCCACGAAGCCGACGATCGCGCCGATAAGCGTCGAGATGACGCCGGCGACCGCCGCCACGGTCAGCGAGATCGGCAATCCGGCCAGCACCAGCCCGAGCACATCCCGTCCGTACCGGTCGGTCCCGAGCCAGTGACTCCGGCTCGCGTTCTCGAAGGTGCCGAAAGAGCCCACTCGATGCGGGCTGACATCGCCGATCGCCAGATGGATCAAGACGTTGTGGAGGAGCCCGACGGCGACCAGCGCGCCCGTGATGATCAATCCTAATCGGAATTTTCCACTCATTTGCCAGGCCGCGCGCAACGCCATCGTCTTCCCCTACTGTCCGCGTTTGACGCGCGGGTCGAGCAACGGCAACGCGAGATCGATGATGAGATTCAACGTCAGGACGAGG
>JAABUK010011168.1_pt1 | contig 11771 bp, 11 predicted proteins | sample 5559141 | NCBI WGS metagenome assembly JAABUK01 (sample SAMN10711869, study PRJNA513367) | rock metagenome | isolation source: Antarctica rocks | place: Antarctica: Victoria Land, Pudding Butte nord | collected 2016-01-03 | reverse complement strand
CAAAGCCAGCGTGCGGGCCCGGCGCAAAAAGGCCGCCTGGAACGACGCCTACATGCTTAAACTCCTGGCTGGATAGCCGAGGAACTCTGCGCAAGACCGACACAAAATCTCATGCGTCGCCCCTGGCCGAGCAGCGCAGAGTCCGTTGATGACGACGATTGGCTTAGCTTTGCTACAGCGTAAAGTAGCAGGTCAACGCGCTTCTCGGCAATGAGGCGGCCTGCATAAAGCATGGATGGCGCATTTGAGGCAGGAACACGCATCGCTTCCTGGATATCACGCAACCAAACGCCGCCAGGTATCATTGGAACCGACTTACGACTTGCGCCAAATCGAGCGGCGGCCAGGCGGCCGCTGGTAAGTGGGCTTGTGGCGGTTACATGGCCAACCTGAGCACAAAGCCACTCCACTCCGCGATAGAAGCGAGCGGCCGCTGACCCCTTATACTGACTCCAATAAGGACCGAAGAACTCATACCAAGTAACGATAAGGCTTTTTCGAGCCAACCAGCAGCGAAGTGCCAGCGGGAAGATGTGAATGCAAGGAATATTCGCAGTCTCAATGGCGTCATATGATACAATATCTAAATGCGCAACGGCAGCAGCAAATCGCAGCGATGCAAACGCAGAACGCCGCCCAATGCCATCATGGACGGCGGTTCGGTATGCAAGAAGAAGAAGCTTTACTCCTGGGGGTAGAACATGTGCAGTTTTACCCCATCCAGCAACTGTTACGTTATGGCCGCGCTCAGCAAGCGCCTGCGCAAGACAATAGTTACGATGTTCGACGCCACCAAGCGATTCCGGATAAATGCAATCATACACTAATAGGAGTTTCAAGCCGCCACCTCAGCGCTGCAACCGACGTGTGGATTGTGCTTTGCTTGCCTTCTCGAAGATTGCATTTTCAGTCCGGCCGCCATCGACAAGTTGCAGCTTGCCTTCACAAACGTGTCCCATGCACCAGAAGACAACTGGCCTCGTCTTCTGACAACCATTGCTCGCGATCGGAGCCGGCCAAATGTTGTATGACTGCCCCAATTACCCTTGCTACTACCGACGGTATACGCACCCTATTTTGCAACTGCCTTAGCCCAAGCTCTCTCTGGATCGCAATCGGCAGCTTCCGCTTGCCTCGGAGCGTGTATAGGAAACCGCCAGTGACGCGCGACAACATTTCCCAGGTGCGCGTTTCACCTCGGTTGAGATATCCGGAGCAGCCTACAAGCTCAAGTCCTGCAGCGCTGCAGAGCTGTCTCCATTGTTTCACAGTCGGATATCGCAGGTGCGACAGGCGTTTGTCTAAGTCCACCAGATAGCAAGTGCGAGACACCCAAGGAAGCAAGCCGCCACGGAGATTGCCATGAAACCCGGGCCCAGGCACGGTGAACAAAAAAATACCGCCTGGACGCAGCACGCGAGCAGCCTCCTTCAGAACAGGCGCGAGATCCGGAACATGCTCGAGTACGGAATTTGAGATAACAAAGTCGAACGAGCCGTCAGGTTCAGGTATTATACTGCCCCCAGTCGTGTGGACGGCCTCATAGAAGCCAGTCTTAGACGCAACTTTCGTTTCAAGTGGGTCCGGATCAACACCGACTAGGCATCGCGGCCCAGTTCGGTCAAGAATGACGCCAGTTAACTTGCCATCGCCGCAACCAAGATCCAACCCGCGTCCTTCAGGTATGCCAACCCGAAGCAATGCCTCGATCTCCACCGCCCGCCAGATTGCCGTCGCGGGCTGGGCCGGGTACATTCTAAGTAGACTTTGTAATAGGTTGGCATCGATCATGGCTTAAGGTGCCCCTGCAGATGTTTGGTGACGGAGTGCAGCAACTGAGGGAATGCAATATCGCCCTGAACTGAGGGCGACCTAATGGTCGCGTCATGACGCGCAATCACCGGCGGACTCAAGCCCGCATTACCGAGATAGCTGACTGCCCAAAGTGAAGCAACGTAGTTCCAGCAGAAAATGACCACGGTGACCGATGGCGAGACGATCCAGATCGGCATGCCGCAGACGTCGTGAAACAAGCCTAGCAAGGTCACGAAAAGAAAGGCGCCGATAGCGACACTCCCGGCGAAACGTAAGAAGCGATGCATCGAAAGCCTTACACCGAACGTGAGCCACGATTGTAGAACATAGCCGAGGGGCGTCACTAGCACGAAGGCGAGGGCCGCAGCATTCCAGTATCTGACGCCGGCCAGACTGCTCGCGATAACAACGAAGTTGCTCATGCAGGCACAGGCGGCACCGATAACGCCGTAGCTCGTCAAATGCCTCATCCGGGCCGGGACGCTCGCAAGCCGGATAGGCACGAACCAAACACACATGACTAAAATGCTCCGCTCAATCAGGTGAAAAGATGCGGAGAGATGCAGTTGATAGCTGTAGATTAGATGGCATGTCGGCGACAGTCCACATGCTGCAGTCCACCCGTTGTCCAGCGGTAAACCTGCCGGCCAGGGAGGCGGCACGCCCGAGCCACGCTGTCCTGAATGTCATTGCGCCCATACAGCACTGGTCCCGTGAACGGCGGGTCATTTCGGGTAAAATCAAGACTGGATGCCTCCACGGCGGAAGCCTGCCAATGCCAAAGGACGAGCAGGCGGTCGGGAACGAGAACCGTTGCGGGCAGCATGGGCGGAACCTCGGCATACACCGCCTGCCGTGCGTGCATGTAGGTACGGGTAGTCATCAGCAGGCCGAAGAACGTGACACCTCCGAACAGCAGGCAGCACGCCGCAAATCCCTCGAACTGGACCCGGCGCGACCCGACCCGCAGCAGGCCAGACGTGTCCACAAAGGCAGTAACAACTGTGATGACGCACACCGGGAACGCCCAAAACCAGTAGCGCGGCCCATACTGGTGCCCGCCCGAAAAGGGGATGAAAGAGTAGAACACGATGGCGGATGGCAGGAGAAAGTCCCAGAACCGGCACGTCCCCGCCCGCAGCCGCATTACACAGCCCAGCAATGCCAGCGCAACCACGGGAAGCCCGCCGAACTGCGCCAACTCCCCGACGAACTGCAAGTTGTATAGGAGCGCAAGAACCACGCGCACATGGAGCGCCACACCCGGTGCATCCAAAGAGCCGGACCCGTCCCAAGCCGCCGGGAGCGTCAACGGGCTGCCAGTCAGCAACAAGTCGTAGCCAAGATGCAGGACCACGAATGGCAGGAAGCCAAGTGCCACCCAAATGCTGTCGCCCAGCGCCGCCAAGCGCCGGATCAGCAACCGATCCATCGCATACGGCAGCGCCGCCATAGCCAGGACGTCGTAACGCGTCATCAGCAGCATGCCAAACAGCGCGCCAATGGCCAACTTGCGCTGGCGGCCAGGTGCCGCCTCGTCTCCTACCTGCAGCCATACGATGCCAGCCACCACGGCGGCCGCCAGCGTTTGCGGAAAAAAGGAGCCGCCCAGGAATAAGGTGAAGGGCACAAGCAGCACTAGCGCCACGGCCGTCCTGCGGATGGCCGGGCCGACCTTGAGCCGGGCAAGGATGCCGGCAAGGACTGCGCCGAGCAGCGCCGTCAGCAACGGATTGACCAGCACCTCTATGCCCGCCGCCCGGAACGGTGCGAGCAGCGCGGACCATCCCGGAGCATACGGGCTGTAGACCCAGCCGTCCTGTGTCAGAACGTGGAAGCTTTCGAACAATGCCGGGTCCGGCGGGGCCTCGGCCGCAATCCGGCCATGCCGCAATAGATCCGCCAGGAACATGTAGCTGTACTCGTCGCCTGAGTTCGGCCAGGCGACGCCGCCAACCACCGCGGCGATCAAGCATCCGGCGAAGGCCAGGCCAATCACCGTACCGACACCTCGGAATGGCAGCGTCGCCGGCACTCCGCAGAGGGCCAGCCACAGCAGCATCCGGCCCACTAAAAAGCGCGCAGTGTTGCCAAGCGGGTCAAGCTCGCCGGCAATCGAAGGCATCCGGGTTTCGCTCAAGATCATCAACAGCCCTAGGCCGGCTGCTGCAACCATCCAGGCGCGGCGGATGCCCTGCCGCTGCACCGGAACTGCGGCGGCGGCAGTCACCAAGCTGCACCACGGCTGATCCGCAGCATGGCCACGAACAGGCCGGCGGACGCCGTCTGTGCGGCCAGCAGCATGATCGTGACCGCCGCAACCGCGCGGCGAAGGCTGCTCCCGGGATCAAGCGCCCCGAACCCTGCGGCCCCCCATGCTGCCAGCGACTCCGTCGCCAGCAGCAGCCCAACCAGGAACATGGCCAGGCTGGACAGCAGCACGGCTTCCAGCGAAAGACGGCGCATCACGCGCTCAAACCGGGGATCGGGAGGCATGACCGTTTCCTGGGCGTTGTGAACCTTGGTGCACACCCAGAACAGCATGGACTGCCACCCAATCAGGACAGATGCCGCGCAATAAAGCAGCGTGCCGATGTCGAGGCCAACCTGGCGGATCAGAATGGGGCCGGACAACAGGACCAGCATTGCTGCTAGGCCGACGCCGAACATGGCAACGCCCGGATACAAGAATAGGCTCCGCGGGCTGAACAGCAGCAGCAGGCGCAGGTGCCGCCAGCCGTCGCGCCAGCTCCGCAGGTGCGGCGGCCGGTCCCGGCCGTCTGGGGACAGGGTGGTCGGCACCTCGACGATACGCAGGCCGCGCATGCTAGCCCGCACCACCATCTCGCTGGCGAACTCCATGCCAGGCGCCGACAGTCCCAATCCCAGTATGGCGTCGCGCTGGAAGCCGCGCAGGCCGCAGTGGAAATCACGGCAGCCGCTTTGGAACAGCACGCGTCCGACCCCACTCAGGACGGGGTTGCCAAGGTAGCGGTGTAGGGCCGGCATCGCTCCTGGCTTTATGACGCCGGCAAACCTGTTGCCCATGACCAAGTCGGCCCCGGCGCGCAGGCCGTTCACATACAGGTCCAGCTTGCTGAAGTCATAACTGTCGTCGCTATCGCCCATGATAACGTAGCGTCCGCGCGCCGCCTCGATCCCGGCGGTCAATGCACTGCCATAGCCGCGGCGCGCCGCGTGGATGACGCGCGCGCCCATTCGCCGCGCCATCTCTTGCGACCCGTCTTTGCTGCCGTTGTCGGCAATCAGGATTTCCCCGGCAATGCCGGTGCGTTGCAGGAAACCTTTGGCCTTACGGATGCAAGCTGGAAGCGTCACTGCCTCGTTCAAGCAGGGCATCAAGATCGTAAGCTCAATGGCTGCCACAGGCGTGCGCTCCGCCTGGGTGCCTGCCACTTCCGCTTCAATCATTCGCCACTCCTGACCATCACAAACGCCGTCCACACGAGATTGCCGGTTCAGGCCTGAGTGCGGCCTGTTACGCGCATGTCCGTCCGCCCCGAACACTCCGACGTGATGCCGGACCTCTTGGACCAATTGGCCGGTTCCGTCCGCATTAAGGGTGCATCCTGAGCAACCCCGCCAAACTTAGCGGCTACGGCAGGAAGAGCTTGTCAAGAACGGTGGTTTTTTGCAGCGCCGGACCGCCGGGCGGTTTCTACCGCGTCAACGTCTTCAGCAAGAACGCCCGCGCCCGCACGCTTGCCGTGCCCTCGAGGAACGCGTCCCGCGTCGCGTCCTCCACCACGTCGCCCGCATCCATGAACACGACGCGGTGCCTCACCTTGCAAGCAGGTTCAGCGTGCTGGTCGGCTCATCGAAGCGCAGCGCCACCCGGCTCATTGCGAGCATGCAGCAGGGCGTGCTTCGGCGCGTCAAGGCCGCGACCCCCCGCGATTGAGAACAGGTCAAAGAAGCTGCCGCTTCGCAGCAGAGTCAGCCCCGGCGGCACCGGCCGGTCATTGTTGCCGAGGTGCATCCAGAGCAGGTAGCCACCCGGTGGCAGCACGTCGGCCGTGACGGACTTCGTAAACTTAAGCCCCTCCTCCTCGGGCACGCCACTCTGCACACCTACGCCGGTTGCACGAGAAAAGAAGGTCGGGCTGTAGCCCGACCGTTCCAATGTGACCAGTTGGGCCATGTGGTCATACACCCGCAGGGCGCTGCAGCGGACGCCAGGTGCTGGCGCATCTTCTTCCTGGGCTGAAACGAGAATGGCGCCGCGAGGAACGGCCTGCAGGGCTGCGCGAAGTTCTCCATACTGGCCATCGCACGCACGCATGGATGCCGCGGCCGACCCGACCTGCACCAGTACCGCCCCGGCCAGGAGCGCCCCCCAAGGCAGCAGCCTCCTGCCTGCACCCGGCACGATCCCCACTGCTGCGACGGCCATGTAAGCGGCAGCAACCGGCAGGCGTGTATCATCCAGGAACACGCCTGCCACCCGGTACGGCAGCACCAGAGCCAAGAGCATCAGTCCAGCGGCCGAGGCTGCCAGCGTACGGTTCCAGCGCAGCACACCTGTGCGAGTCAGGTAATACAGTACGAACACGCATCCGCCAAAGGCGGCCGAGCCCAAGCTCAGGCCGCCCATTGCGCCGGAGAATAGGAACGGCGACAGCACTCCCAGCAATTTGGACACACAACTCCACAGCACTCCTCCCTCGTCGGCAAGCGGTGGCATCGCAAGCTGCATCCACAGCATGACAGCGGGGATGAACTGAGCGCCCAGCAGCAACCAATCCTGCGCTGGCGTGCGCCAGGCCCGCGGGCGGCCGAACACCTCGTAGGCCCCCAGCATCACGCCATACAGCGCGAGGGCGAGTAGGTGGACGAAGTACATCGCCGTTGCCACGGTCGTGAACACGACCAAGCGGAGCAGCCACGGCCGCTCCCGCATCCCGTGCCAGGCCGCCAAGCCCAGCAACGCGCCGATCACTCCCAGGATGTAGTTCAGAAAGCCCCAGGCCAGCAGGGCATTGTAGCTGACCAGACCCATGAGCAGCGGCTCGAACCCGATGCGCCCGGTGAAGGTGCGTTGCAGCACCAGCACCGCGCCGACCGTGCCCCACAGCAGCAGCACGATGCCGACCCGTCCCGCCACCAGCGTCGGCATGACGCGCGCAAGCGGCGTCAGCATCCAGTCCAGCCCCATATAGGGTACGAGGTAGTCCCGGATCACGAACAGGCGGGCCAGGTCAGGGTCGTCCGCGATGTGCGCCCGGACGTGGATGCGGGCGAGGTGGTTCAGGGTGTCCGAGGCAAGCGGGACCTCGACGGCTAGGAGAGGCGCAGCGAGAAGAAGCGCCAGAAGTCCGTATGCGACGAGAAGCCAGGGCAAAGACGGCCGTGCCTGCTGCGTTTGCTTTGGCCGAGGCTCCATCGGCTTTCGCTGGGAGACAAGCAAGGCAAGCTGCCCCGTCATCGCCTACTTCTCCGGCACAACGACAGCGAGAAGCGAGGAGCCGAAGATACGTCCAATTGGGAGACGTGCCTCCAAGGTGAAGACTTGCGTGAGCAGAATGTTGAGGAGCGAGTTGGGCTTTTGAACCTTGCTTTGCGTGGCTCGCCCGATGAATCGGGCAACAACGAGCAGCGCCGGATAGATTGCATGAAAAAAATAGCGAAGTGTCAACGGTCGTAGGCCGGAGTCTTTACATAGCGAAAGGAGGGAATGCCTGTCATAGCGACGATAGTGTCCGAAGTGCTGGTCCCAAGCTGACCATAGCTCCTGACGGGCAGGAACGGTCACGATTACGGCTTTGAGGTTTGGAAAAGCCATCAGCAAGTTAATCAGGAATTCGTTTGGGTCCGATAAATGCTCAAGGACGTCAAGCAGCAGGATTACGCTCACGCTATCGCGGAATCCCTGACCAAGCGCAGATGCTTCCGTTCCGATCCAAACAGCATCCTGGACCTCGTGGAACACGGTAGGGGTGCCCAGATCGCATCCGAAGCACTCGTAACCAGCCTTGCGGAGATGTCGAACAACGATACCAGGACCGCATCCTATGTCCAAAATCGTATCGCTATGGAACCCGGACAACGCGCGACATATGATATTTGCGCGTGAGCGGGACCACCAATGGTGCTCCATGCCAGGCGCGTAGTTGTCCTGGAATTGCTTGGCTGAGTAGGCGGACATCGCCGAGGACTCTGATTCAAGCAACGGTTGCGGAACGGCGCGCATTAGAAATGCCACTCCAAAATTCCCAGTTCGCATCGTCTTTTCATCTGCTAACCCCCGCCCGGCTTCGTACCGACCGCCGCCCAGGACATCTCGTTCACCCAGTCCAGCCGCACATCCTCAAGCCCGGCCCGCGCCATCAGCGCTGCAACCTCCGCGCCGGTCCAGTAATGGGCGATGCGCGGCAGCATCTGGTCGAACACGATGGACCGCAGATGCGGGAAGCCGAACCTGGCGATCAGCCGGAAATAGCTGATCGGCCGCACCCCCAGGCGCAGCAGCAGCCACAGCAGCCCCGCCGGATACAGGGACAGGTGATGCACTATCCCCAACGGCAACCGGCTGAACAATGCCCGCCGCAGCGGGTTCAACCCGGCCGTCAGCCAGCGGTTGTTCTCCGCCCCATACACCCAGACCATCACCTGTCCGCCGGGCCGTGCAGCCTGCACCATGCGTGACAGCGCTAGGCCGGGGTCCTGCACATGGTGGATCACTCCGATGGAGAACACGATGTCAAACCGGTCCTGGTAGGGCAGCTCATATGCGCTGGCGCACACGACCTCCACCGCCGGAAACCGGGCCAGCGTGTGCCGGGCCGCCGCCAGCGATCGCTCGTCCAGGTCCGCCGCAACCCCGCCCGCAGCGCCATACGTCATCGGCCAGTAGCTGTTGCGCCCCATGCCGCAGCCGACATCCAAGAAGGTCTTGCCCGCCCAATCCTCCTGTGGCACCCCAGGCGTCCAACGCCGGAACTGCTCCTCGTAAACCGGGAGAAGGTCCGAATAGGAGTCCCACTCGTAGCCGAACCGCTCGGGCGAGCCAGCTGTGTCCCGACGGGACGGCGCTGCGACGGACCCGGTCATATGCCCAACTCCGCCAGGGACCGGTCCGCACCCGTCACGGCCTGCGCGGTGCCCGGAGCCTCGCGCCGCCTGCCTGCGACTGTGAACAGCACATGCAGCGCCCATAGCGGCTTGCCGTGGTCCTGCGCGCCGGACAGGTGCATCTGCACCAAGCGCTCCAGCTCTTGGTGCCGGAACCATGCCGCGGCCGGGTTGCTGCGGGACAGGACGGTGTCGCGCAGGCGCTCCCGCAGGGAGGTGCGCAGCAAGGGACCGATTGGGATGCCGAAGCCGTGCTTGCGGCGGTCCACGATCCCGTCCGGCAGGTAGCGGCGGGCCACCTGCTTCAGCGCCCACTTGGTCGTGCCGCCGCGCAGCTTCTGCCGGGTGGGCAGCGCGCAGGCATACTCGGCAAAGGCGCGGTCCAGGAACGGCGCCCGCACCTCCAGCCCATGAAACATCGCGGCCCGGTCGGTTTTCATCAGGATGTCATCCGGCAAATAGCCCGTCAGGAAACCGTGCAGCAGCCCGTCCACGCCGCCACCGGGCTGCGGGCCAAGCGCTGCGAACGCGCCGTCCCGCAACGCATCCTGGTCCACGTCCGCCGCCCATAGCCGGGCCATGCCAGCCCGGCCGAACGGCGCCATCCAGTAGGCGGACTGACGCGCCGGGACCTGGCCGAAGCCCTGGGACAGTTGGGCCAGCCGGAACGGCAGCGACATGTAGGCGGCCTTCGCCGGCAGCCGTGCCAGCGCGGCGGCCAGCATGGCGCCGGATGCGGCCGGCAGCAGGTGCATCAGCCCGGCCAGGCGCTGCACCCGGAAGTTGGGGTAGCCCGCGAACACCTCATCAGCGCCGTCTCCGCCCAGCGCCACCGTCATCCGCGTCCGCGCCGCCCGGCACATCAGCCAGGCCGGCAGCAGGGAAGAGTCGGCCAGCGGCTCGGACAAGGAAGCCTCCACCCCTGCAGCCGCGTCCCGCACATCCGCATCCTCCAGCCGCACCACCTCATGCGCGACGCCGAGATGGCGGGCGACCGCGGCGGCATGGGGCGTTTCGTCATAGCCGCGCCCGCCGACCTGGACGGTGAACGCCGTGATCCCCGGGTTGCAGCGCGCCGCCAGCGCCGTCAACAGGCTGGAATCCAACCCACCCGACAGGAACACGCCGAGCGGCACGTCGGCGACGCATTGCCGTGCAACTGCATCCTGCAGCAAGACGTCCAGCCGATCCGCCGCCTCCCCGTCGCTGACCGCCGGGCCGCCCCCGACCTTCGGGCGCCAGTATTCCATCACGTCGGCCCGTCCGTCAGCGAAGTGCAGCATCGTGCCGGGCCGCAGCTTGCGGATGCCGGTCCAGCCCGACAACCCGCCGGGCACATACTCAAACTGCAGGAGCTGGTAGGCAGCGGCAAGGTCTGGCGCGGCGTCCCGGAACGCCGGATGGGCCAGCACGGCGCCGGCCTCCGATCCGAACACCAACCGCCCCCTGGCGACGCCATAGTACAGCGGCTTCTCGCCGTAGCGGTCCCGGACCAGGTAGATGTCGCCACTGCGGCCATCGCGGTAGGCGAAGGCGAACATGCCGCCAGCCTGCTCGACGGCGGCCCGGATGCCGTCGCGCCGGATCAGTTGGAACAGCACCTCGGTGTCGCACCGGTCGCGCAGGGCGACGCCGAACCGCAGGAGGTCGTCGGCCAGGGCGCGATGGCCGTAGATCTCGCCATTGAAGGTCAGCGCGTCCCCGGACGCCGCATCCACCCGCGGCTGCGCGCCGCCGGTCGGGTCAATGACCGCCAGCCGGCAATGGCCGAGCGCCACGCCTTCGTCCACGAACAGCCCGGAGCCGTCGGGGCCACGGTGCGCCACCGCGTCCAGCATGGCCTGCAACTGCGGCCGGGCGTCCCTGCCCGGCGCCGAGAACCCGGCGATGCCGCACATCTACCAACGGCTCACGGCGACAAGGCGCGGCGGCGTGGCCTCGTGATGGGTGACGGACCGGATCTTGTAGGGCGCCTTGCCCTGCGCCTCGAAGTAGGTGCGGCTCATGATTTCCGCCATGATGCCCAGCAGCAGGAACAATACGCCGGACAGGCCGAGCGTTGCGGCCAGCAGCGGCAGCGGCGTCTGGATCAGGGACGTGCCGCCGAGGCGCAGCATCAGCGCCCAACCGAACGCCAGCACCGAGGCCGCCAAGGCACCAACGCCGACTTTGCCGAAGAACTGCATCGGACGATCTAGTGCCCGACCGATGAAGAACAGTGTCAACAGGTTCAACAGCACCCGCACGACCCGGCCCAGACCGTATTTGGAATAGCCGAACCACCGGGCATGGTGCCGCACCGGCACCTTTGCTACCCGCGCGCCCTTTCACGATGCAAAGATCGGGATAAAGCGGTGCATTTCCCCATACAGCCGCACCTCCTCCAACACGTCGCGGCGGTAGGCCTTCAGGGTGCAGCCATAGTCGTGCAGATGCACCCCCATAACGAATGAAATTAGCCGGTTGGCAAGGACGGACGGCAAACGCCGCGTCAGCGCCTTGTCCTCCCGCTGCCGGCGCCAGCCGGAAACCACGTCGTATCCTTCATCCAGCTTGGCCAGCAGCAGCGGGATGTCAGCCGGATCGTTCTGTCCATCGGCGTCCATGGGGATGATGACGTCGCCGGTCGCGTGCTGAAAGCCGGCCATCATCGCGGAGGTTTGGCCGTAGTTGCGGCGCAGGCGGATGACGCAGATGTGCGGGTCAGTGAGCGCGAAGCCCTCTAGCAGCCTGTCGAAGTGGAGTGTTGGGCCATTGGGTCGGCGACGATGTCCGTGAAAGTAGTTGGGCGTCCGGGTGGCGCTGTGCGGCTGAATTCGTGGTCGCTGCGATTTTGGCCGCCTCGATTAGGATTTGGCCTCCCG
>JAABUK010011167.1_pt1 | contig 11772 bp, 16 predicted proteins | sample 5559141 | NCBI WGS metagenome assembly JAABUK01 (sample SAMN10711869, study PRJNA513367) | rock metagenome | isolation source: Antarctica rocks | place: Antarctica: Victoria Land, Pudding Butte nord | collected 2016-01-03 | reverse complement strand
CCCCCAAAAGGACATTCATGACATGCATGTTTCAACACTCTGTGAGTCGAGGCTTTTCAGTCAGTAACAGCAGCAGCGTCGTCAATGCGCATGAGGAATATGGATACATGAATCGGTGGAAATGGTGCACGAATAGGTGAAAATGGTACAGGAATGTAGATACATGATGATGCGTTTGACCCACCTGGCCGGCCATCAAAGCCTTGGTCTGCAGAGAAGCACTCCGTCTGGCAGCTGCGGCCTTGGCTTCATCAATCTTGTGCTGCTTCAGGGTAGCTGCAAGGTCCTGTGCATCCTGCACCTTGTCTTGCTGTAGCTGCAGCTTTGCCTTTTGTTTGTCTAGCACCTGTTTGTCCAACACCACCCGCTGTTCCTCCTGTAGGCATAATGGAAAGGCAAAACTCAGATGTGACGAAGGCTTGAATGTCTGCAGCAATCTGATTGATGTTAGAGATCAGCAACAAGATTGCACAGTGGTAGGTTGGCACAGTCACTGACATTGACATTTGTCAATGTGTAGGCAGAGTTGCAACAGTTGCAGCAGCAAGACAGACCTTGCATGCTGAACAAACCAGTCATGCAGGAAGCCTTGCAGTCAGGTGCTTAACATCGTGCAATGCAACTTTGTGCTGCATGCCAGGCATGCTACATATCACGCTCATCATTGCGTCACAGTACGGGACATTGCAAAGGCAGCAGCGCACCTTCAGCTTTGCAAGAAGCTCTTTGCGCTCCTGTACGCTCAGCTTTTCCACATCTGCTTCCCATTTTTGCAGCAGCGACCACTCACTGTGTGCGCGTTTGCTATAGGCAAGCTGAGCCAGCTTGTTGGCATGTGACATGTCGTGCTGGTGAGGGTCCTCAGGACCAAAGGGACCAAGCGCCACTGTGGTTTGCTTTCTGGAAAGCTGGAGACATGAAAGAGCAATCTCAACTGGCTGTCGGGGTAGAAGTGAGGGGCAGGGTATCATAACTGAGCAGCATTACAGTGTGTAGACAGTATTGCTGGCACCACACACCTGTCTGCGGGTGACTGGTATGTGCTCATGAGGTGCTCTTCGCACTTTTGGAGCTCCATATGCCGGCAGACTGTCGTGCGTATCCAGAGCTAGGGACCTCAGTTTTGCTGGTGCACGTGCTCCATGCTTGACCTTCAGCAAAAGTGACCAATTCGAGAGGTAAATCACTTTGACCTATCGTGATTGACAACTGTGCGAAGTGTACCTTGTTGCTGAGCTCATCCTTGGTCAGCTCGCGAATCAAGGTGCGATGAAGCTTCTGTTCATGTGGTGATAATGTGTCCATTGTTGTGGATCACAATGGCTCTGCAGGCGGTGTGCTTCTTGGCTAAAAGCACACGGGGAAATCTCCGAAACGAGTCAGAGCTGTACAGTAATGCGCACAGGCACCTTCAGTGCATCCCCAAGCAGTTAGGATGACCTGGCTCGGCAAGACGCAGCATCTGCGCGCAAAGCAACAACGTTGCCACAGCCGTGCAGCCAGCCCAATGCGACGAGGAATAACCTGATTTATTTTCGGGGAAAATATGGGAAAGGGTCACACGCCTTCCGTCGGCCAAAAGTGCACTTTGAGCTTCTGTGCTTCTGCAAGATCCGCAGTTGTTGCGCCCGTTCACATTACATCCTGCGTCCGATTGACATGTACAACAACGGCGGTATGTACGGCGGCATGGGCATGGGAGGAATGGGTCCTGGCATGGGCGGCATGAACATGGGCATGGGAATGTCTCCGCAAGGAGGATTTGGCGGAGGTAGAGCTATGGGTGGAATGGGAGGCATGGGACGAGGCGGAGGTGGCAGATCTATGGGTCTCGAGGACGGCGTTTCGAATGGTAGACGGGAAGAGTTCGTACAAGGCAAACTTTTTCTGGGAGGACTTGACAATGCCACAACCAAGGATACCCTACTCAATTACTGCCGTCAATGGTGTGTATGACCTTGTATTCTGATGTAAAGCCTGAGCAGTAATTTGGGGCGCTGCCGTGTGACCCGAAGCATGAGTTGCATTTGGGCTTAAGGCAAAGTGTCTGCTCAGGGGTGACGTTTCAGACTATGTCTTGATGGAAGGCCGTGGCTTTGGATTTGTCACCTTTACAGACCCTGCACATGCACAGTCATTCTTAGAGGTAGGCATCAAGGTCCAGAAAACTTTGCTTGCCATCTCATCATACTGGGCAAGCTGCTTTTATATCGCACAGCTGCAGGTCCAGATGCGAGCTACTGCACTTCTAGCTTGCAGAGTCTATGAGCTCTAGACTGCATACATCCTTGCAAATAGAGTGCTTCTCACTTTGTCTAGAAGCAAGACCTGGCTTGGTTTTCGTCCTCATCTGTCCAAAACCTAAATATAAGCTCAGCCATAATTTCAGGCTTTGCGCATCAAGGCTTGCGTCTGGCAACTACAGACACCATACATTGGCTGTGTTGTCATTGCAGACTCGGCAGCACATCATTGATGGCAAGAAAGTTGAAGCCAAAGCCGCTGTTCCCAGAAACTCAGGCAGCGGCAACTTGCTCACCAAGAAGATGTTTGTTGGGGGCACGGTGAGAGCCATGACTACAGCCTGACTAAAGTATCTGCTGCATTGCCACTTCTGCTGCAACAATGATCAGACTGCCATATGCATGACGGCCAGAAATGCGGGCTTATAGCCGCTTTGTGACCAGAGTGTGATTCAGACTGTGCTTGTGGGTTTATGAGTGAATCTGACTGCAAGGTTGTCAGAAGGACCAGCTGTGTTGGTGCTCCCTGCATCGCTGGAATGTGCATCAGTGTGTGTCATGGTGCATGCAGGGCGACATTGCAGATGAGGAGTTCTCCCAGTACTTCTCCCAGTTTGGAGAGATAGAAGACTGTGTGGTGAGCAGCTTTCTCTTCTCTTGTTTCCAAGCACAACTGAGCAACTTAGTATGTACTGTGATTGACAACGAGGTTTTTCAGTTAAGTTTTGTACATGTTCCAAAGCCCAACCCAGTGTAGCTGCCTCAGCATATACTCATGCAAATGGACGATCTCATCTGCGCACGACACCGTCAAGCATGGGCTGATATTTCATGCTGTACATTTTGACTCTCATTTCTAGGCGCCTTCACTCATGTGCTTTGCAGCCAAGGACCACCTTCTCCCTGTTTGGCTTACCCATAGGTTGCATCCAGCATTCTGTCCTCTAGCAGCACTCATCAGGCCACATGCATCTCACCCCCAAGCCTAATACATAATCACACATTGCTATGCAACAGTTATAATCGCTCTGTCTGACGGTCTGTGCTGTGTCGTGGTTGCTGCAGATCCTCAGAAAGCCTGACGGTGGATCCCGGGGATTTGGGTTTGTGACCTACAAGGATGAGATGTCAGTGGAGAAGTGTCTGGTGATGCAGCACTCCCTCAGTGGCAAAACTGTAGAGCTGAAGCGTGCAGTGAAGAAGGAGGACATGTCAGGGGGAGGAGGCGGTATGATGGGGGGCATGGGTGGGGGTGGCACTGGGTATGGCATGGGTGGAGGCGCAGGTGTGTATAGCTGAGCATTTACACTTTGTCTTTCTCAGTGTCTTTGCACAGCTGTGACCTAGTTGGTCTCCAGCAGTTCAGCATACTTGGAGCCTCTGTGCTCTACAGCATCTTTGCACATCTAGGATCTGCACGCCTTTGCTCTGCGTCATGACTTAAATCTGCAGCTACCTTGTCTGATGGTGTCTGTGTTATACTTTGAGTACTGGCTCTGCAAGAAGTACGCTGCAAGCACAGTCATCTACACATGTTTCTCATAAAACATGTCTGCAGGTGGACCAATGAGGGGTAACAAACAGCCTGACTGGCTTTGTCGGGACTGTGGTAACAAGAACTTTGGGTGGAGAGAAGTTTGCAACCGGTGTCAGGTAATAGTCCACAACTTTTACTGATTCTCAACATTGTGCTATGCTGTTGCGATTGCTGCATGCTTTCCATGGTATGTTTGTCAACAATGTTAGAGACGTCTCAATTTTGCCCAGATTTGGCCTGGTGCTCAATCTGTGCTGGTAGTTGCTCAACATGCATTGTAACAGCACATTGTTGCTTCAATTGTGCTCATTGTTGCCAGCATGACATGACATGACGCGACGCTTTCCTAAACAACACATGTTCAATGCAAGTTTTGTGGCATTGCAGTTGCCAAAGCCAGTTGGTGCAAAGCCAGTGGGCATGATGGGTGGTGGCCGCATGGGGGGTATGGGCGGTGGGTATGGCAGGGGTGGAGGAGGCGGGGGTGGGTATGAGAATGGCATGGGAGAAATGGCCGGCATGGGTGGCATGGGTGGCATGAGTCAGATGGGCATGGGTCAAATGGGGGCTATGGGTGGCTACGGCATGGGTGAGCCTTCATGTCTTTGCCTGTATGTGCTTCATCCAGCACAAGAACCGCAAACTTTGCAAATGAACACCGGTGCTTCCTTCTCTCTGCTCTGTCACTCATGCATATATGGGAAAACTGTGTTCATCAGTGCTGCGATACTGTACTCCTCTGCTGACTGGCCTGTTCAGCAGGCTGTGTAGACAAGACACTTCAACCCCAATCTCTGCTTTTCTCTGCAGTCTTGTTGTTTTGGTGCTTTTGCACAGCTGTGTCTGGCTGGTCTCATGCCCAGATTTGCAAAGGCATCTTGCTTAGACTGGACATGCAGTGACACCAGCATAACATCCGCTGTCCATGCAGTTTGTAGCAAGTGTCAAGAACCAACCTTGCTGTCATCATGTCATAGGCATGTAGCTGGTATCAGTCACTGATGTAGTCCTTGGTTGCAGATACAGGTGCCATGGGCTATGGCATGGGTGGTATGGGTGGCATGGGGGGTATGGGTGCAGGCATGGGGGCAATGGGTGCCGGCTACGGCGCCCAGGGTGGTTACGGTAATCAGGCAGGTTACGGTCAACAAGCTCAAGCAGGGCAGGGCTTTGGTCAGCAGGGCATGGCACAGGGCTACGGCCAACAAGCCCAGGGTGGGTATGGATCGCAAGGGGGTGGGTATGGTCAGCAAGGGGCCGGGGGTTATGGAAGGCAAACAGGCGGCAGGGGTGCTGGAGCTGGGGGTAACACACGTTACAGGCCGTACTAGGCTGTTACAAGGTAAGAAGCTCAACCAAATGTTAATGTGAGAATATCAGTTCAGGTCAGCATGTGCATGGAGCTTCTTACACATAGGATATGCAGGCTCATGACAGGTGTACATAGTGTTAATTCCATTTGACATAGCTAGCATCACCATATGTTTGCACGGTTTCTTAGCCTGGTCTAGTTGTCAATGTTTGCCTTACATTAAAGTGCATGGAGTCTTATTGAGTAGATTTGGCATGTACTCTTCTTGCTAGCTTCTGTTTGGCCGTGAGGTCTAGCTGAGGTGATTGCTTACTTGACACATGCAGGCGTACTTAGTAGACTAGCGCTGCTTTACCTTCTCTACATCACTTCAGAAGTTACTTGGCTAGTTGTTTTGCCAGCAAGCTGGTTGACTAGCGGCTGATGAGATGCCTAGTAGCTTTGTCTGACTATCCAATACGCTTCGTCCAAGATGCTGTGAAGAATAAAGTCAGGCTAAACAGATGGTCAGGCTTGTACATTGTGGAATTGACGTTCGCAAGCATGGAGTGCGTTAAGCACAGTCAAGCAAAATGGGCTAGAAGGGCAGGGTCATTAAGCATGTATATGAAGCCCAGCGAGGCAGAAGTCACATGCTGGTCATCAAGTCTTATACGCTTTTGTCTGTGGTTGGTTGTTTGTTTCAAGTGTATAGCATTAGCAGGCTGTCAGTGTCATATGTGTATGGTACCCAGCAGCTTGAGCAGCATACATTCCAGCCATATTATATACCATATGACATTGCACCATTGCAGACCTGTAACATAGGACAGCACCCAGCATGCAATACTGTCTGTGTGCTTTTGGCCTGGTCATCAAAGCTTATGACTGGGCATTGACACTCAAGCCTCTAGAACCCAGCAATGCATGTAGAAAACTCTTCCTCTCTTTTTAATGTCCTGTAGCTGCCAGTCTTGCTTAGGCAGAGTCGAGGTGCACATACTCAAGCATATCGATGTTGTGTGGTTCCTAGCCTTTCTCCAGATTGAAGAGGTTGACATCTTGGATGTTGAGTCAAGTACACAGCTAGACCAGGCGACAATGCTACAGGTATCAGGCTGTTGCAGTTTGAGGTAATCATAGGTATGTTTTGATTGCTAGCAACCAGCTTGCTTAGTTATTTGCTACTTGCCTGTCTTGGATAAGAGTTGTGTTTGTTGGACGCCATGCATGCAGGATGCCCCCTGTGGCTCATGCTCATACATGTATAGCTGCTGGTAATGCACAAATACTGCACTACACTAATGCACAGATGGTATGCAGGGGAATCAGAAGGAGCTGGTCCGTGCTTGGCATCAGGTCAATGCATGTCTGGACTTTGAATGAAGGTGAGTCTGTCTGGGCTCTCATACTGCTTGTATTTTATTGCCTCTTTGCATATCTGCATGTTTTGCACACTCGCCCTTGCTTGCCGAAGAGTATGCTGGCAATCCAACTGTTGCATATTTTGATGACGTATGCTCATGAACAGATTAGGCACCCACTCTAGCATAGGCTTGAAGCCCACTTCAGCATTACAGACAGCATGCAGACATGCAATGCACAGCATACAATTTATGCTAAGAAGGATGTTGCCATCAGTTTTGAATTCATACATGCCTGCCCCCCAACATCCTGTCTTGAATCAGTGGCAGATTTACAAACAGGGCAGCAGCTTCAGCTTTGTGTATGGTCCATGCACCAGCAAGTCCGTCGACTGGTTACATCTGATGACCCACCGTTATAGCTACAACATAAGCTGCAGTATTTCACATACGGTAGTGTTATCACGCTTGACAGTTGTACTACAAGGCATTTCATCACACAGTTACAATAAGAATATTAAGGCTGACAGTGTCTCAGCAATCTTTGTTCAGGGATTCCAAGTTGAACAAACCATACTCAGTCTATTGCTACTTGTAAATGGCTTGGCCGTAGATAGGCTTGACTGCACTGTCCTGCAAGACTCCTCGTGTTTGCGATCTAGCGTTACGTCGTTTACATCTGGCGAAAACGATGGCAAACCTGTCGACGCCACGCTTACGCTTGTAGCTTATACCACTGGTCTTCACTCAGTGATACGGGTGTGGAGCTGTGTGTTCAGTTGAAGCCGTCCTCAGCTGAAAATGCTTTACCGCCACCAGATGTCCTAGCACAGCTGGCGCCTGTGATACAGCACGTCAAGTGCTGTAAGCTGAAGACTGCCAAGCATCCCACTGAGGACTCCCATAGGGCATAGTGCTTCTCAGCAACTCACATCTCTGCCCTGTCAAATGCCAACACCTCATTGCAGGAGCTGTGTGTCTCAGATTACCATGTGGAGAACTTGGATGACATCATGTCTGATGCTTCCATGGCAACAATTTCCACCTTCAGCTGCCTGACAAGGCTTGATCTTTTCTGTTATGGCAGTCCAACTTTGCAAGCTTTGGGACAGCTGAGCCATCTTCAGAAGCTAGCTCTGCAGTTGAGACACGAAGGCTTGGCTCGTGAGAGCTGCTGTGAGGCTGTTCTTCGGAACAACCATGCAGGCTTGAAAAAGGTTCATCTTGATGGCCATGCATGGAGCTACGCTACATACCTGGCGCTCTTGACTCTGACAAGCCTAAAGGTCTTCAGGCTGACTGTCTTTACAATCTCCCCACCAAGTGCAAATATTTTGGGCGGCGTCGTTGCTACAAGGTGTATTTCTATTTGGTTTCAGGAAAGTGACGGCATTGCAGACTGTGTGCTGCAAGGACTCACATTTAGTCCTGCAAACATCACTTCATTGTAGCTGGACCACATGTCTTGTGGTAAGTTTCAGCAGGTTTGCACCATGGAACATCTATCTTCACTAACAATTTCCAGACCCGATTCTTTTACTTGGTGTCAGCTAGTCACACAACCCCAACTGTCTCACTTGCACTTAGATTGTTGTCATGACTTAGACACAGAGGATTTGAGACACATTGTGTGCGCTTTCCCCAATTTGACAAGTATCTGTATAAGCGCTGAGTCAGAGGTGCGCCGGCCAATGGGGTGCGTAGACAGCTTTGTTGCGCTCTCTCAAATGCGCAAACTAAAACTGCTCGATTTATCAGGGCTAGATCATATCACAGCTGATCAAGTTGAAGCATTAGAACGTGCCATTAGAGCCCAACAAAATTTGGGCTTGCTGCAGCCAAATTTCAGGCTCTGTTTACACATGCCAAAGGTGATCCCTCACAATGAGATCTGTGTTCAGCTTTTAATTGACTCTTCGCATAACCAGCTGGTGTTTAGTGGGACTAAACCAGGTGAGCAGCTTGAAGTAGCTTTTGAGCGTTACTTACATCGACATCGTGTTTAAGCTGGTGCAAAGCTGATGCTGCGCTGTTTCATGACTGCACCTTTTGTCAAGGGAGCATCTAGATGTGTTCAAAGTTGCTGTGACATAGCATCGTAGAAGGCAGCTTTGAGACTCATAAATTTTCATGTACTCTGCAGAGTTCTGAACAGCAATCATGGTGTCATCTAGCATATTTCGAGGACGCCTCATTTAGCTACGGTAGAGCACTTGGACATAACAAGCAATCTCATGTGTGTCTGTGTATAAGGTGCACTCAGCAACAACTCACAGTCCACCGAAACGTGTAGCACGCCGGGTACGCAATGCAACAGGTGTTTGTTTCATGTGCTGCCTGAAATGACTGTCATCAGCAACAAAGTCTGTAAGTGTTTCTTGCACCGAGCGGCTGATTGGGGTCGCAGGCTGCAGCTTGCGCCGCTTTGGCTTCCCCCCAGCCCTGCATGTGCGCAAGGTCTAGATTAGGAATTCATACGGAATGTTGGCACTTCCCAGGCCGACAATGTAACGTGTAGTGGGAGTAAAAAGATAATGTTGCCGATAACATAGTCACCATTGCAGCTTACATCTATAGGCTGTAGTGTATGTGACAACAGCCAGCTTTTACTAGCAAGTCAAACGCTCACAGCAAGTCAACAAAGCAAGGAATACGACCACAGGAATTCATAGTGAGGTCCATTGCCGAGACAGCCATGGGCAGCAAAGCTTCGAAGCAAGCTTTGGCATGCCAGCAACAGGCGGTGTATAGCAAGCGTATTCCGGCAGGATTTTGCCCAACCAGTCCTACCTTGGCTCCTTATCAGCCGCCATGTCAGGGTCTGCGGCATTGAGAAATGCAGGAGGATTGGTGACAGCCTCACAAGATGTAGGAGACACCACAGGCTCCTTTGCAACACTGCCAGCTGATGTTGCCAGTGACCCAGACTGCTGAGTAGAAGGCAAATTGCTGTTGGCATTCTCATCTTGCTGTGCAGCTGGCCTGCCACGTTTCCCAGTCTGCTTCTTCCTTGCTGGTTGCTTAGGCTTTGGGGGCCGTTTGGCTCTGGCCCCACGCTTCTGCCCCTGCTGAGACTCAGCAGTTTGCCCGCTGACGTCCTCAGCAATCCGTGTCTTGGCCTGGAACTGCATGTGCGGACGCTGCTGTGATGCAGCAGCTCCTGCAGTGGATGCTGCAGCAGCTTCTGCACATGACGTGCCAGATGTCCCTATGTCCATGCTTGCTCTGTCCTCAGAGGCATGAGTGGTATCATTACCACTCACTGCTTCTGCAGACGCCACAGCCTGCTCATCAGCAATGCAGTTCACAGAAGCTGTTGCTGGGCAGCCTCCTGGTTGGCTGTTGTGTGCATTTGGCACTTCTTGCAGAAGCTCAGAGACGAGTTTCTGATGCTCAGCAGCATTGCTCATCTGCTCAAGGCTGTTCACATGCTCCTGGGAAGGGGCTGAGGCACTTTGCTGTTTCTCTTCTTCTGCCACTGTTGCCAAGGTTGCTTCCGGCTGGTGAGCCCTAGCTGCCAGCTCAGCTGCTGGGTCAAGTGCTAGAGCAGCTGCTGCCTGTGCAGCTGCTGGCTCTGTCATGACTGAAGCTGAGACAGCCTCAGCTGAGTCAGCTTCTGCTTGTTCAATGACAGCTGGCAGTGCTGGCATTGCACTGGCCTCTGCCTTGCCTCTTCTTCCAGAGGCAGTACTGAGGAACTCTGAAGCAACACTCTGAGCTGCTTGTGAGGTGCGAGCTGAGCTGCGAGTCTGTCTGCGTGTGCGAAGCCTCACAGGCTGACTCGGTCTCAGTGGCTCACTCTGAGCTGCTTGCGCTACTGGCTGTCTGAGCTGATGTTCTGAGAGGTGAACAAAACTGAGTGACACAGCCTGTTCTGCCCTTGCACTGCTAGGGCCAATCACCTCAGCTTCTGTAGCTCTTGCCACTGCAGCTTCTTGCTGAAGCATATAGTGACTCAACTTCCCAGCATCACAGATCAGCAGAGCATCAATGGGCGATTGCTTACAGGCTTGTTGCTGCTTGTCAGGCTCTGCAGGTTCAGCCTGCACCTGTGACTTCACATCTGAGTGAGCAGCACTTGCCAGCTCAAGCTCAGCTTGAGTCTGCTCAGCTTGAAGCAGACTCAAGCGGGAGGCAGCCTGAGTTGCGCTCAGCACATCAGTCTCCCTCTGAGCCCGAGTCTCCTGAGCATCTGAAGCTGACTCAGCAGCTGCGTTCCTGAATACAGCTGGCTCTAAGGCCTGTTGCTGCTCCAGCAATCCATGCTTCTGCATCACTGCTGTGGCTCCACCTGGCAGAGTGGAGGGCGCAGCATGAGGGGATGGGGGAAAGAGGTGGGCAAGTGAGGGGGCTGGAGAAGCACCCTTGTTGGCCACACCAGGGTAAGGAGTCTTGGATGTGCTTGCCTGCAACAAAAATGACATGCTTTCAGCTGGTGCAAACAAGACCTGCATAATGTCAGATGTAACAAAGCTGAGTCAGCACAAGAACCTGCAATACACAAGGCTGCCAGTCAGTAGCTAATGCGCTTGCTTGCAGCAGTTACATTGAAACACAAGGCTCATGCTACTTGACAGCTGTCATGCATCTGTCACGCTTCTATCATGCAGCTGCAAGGGGTGCTGCTGAACAGGCATTTGCAAAATTAGTGTCTGCACAGACACATGTAAACGGCTGCATTGCTATGCTCATGTGCAAGCAGCAGCAGCCCTTTCCAGTTCCACAGCAATGCTGAAGTTGATCCTTTTCAGCGGGCATACCAGTGTTAGGGCAGGGCTGAGCCGAGCAGCCTCCTCCCTGGCCCAGGCCAGGGCCAGGGCATGGGGTGTGCCACCCGCACCCCTCTGAGAGCCCCCCTTGGCCCCCGCCTGCATGACCCGCAGCAGGGCAGGGTTGGCAGCACTCAGGTTGGCAGACGCTAGGGCAGCTGTGGCAGCCTCTAAACGCCGCTTCAGGGCAGTGTTCTCCTTCTTCGCAGCCTCCATTTGTTGCTGGAGCATTTCAACCTCCATCTGACTATTGGCCTGTGTGGCATCTTACACACACTGTCATTCCTATTACACATGACTTGTGATGATGCAAGCATGCACTACATAGCTGTGCAGTAACCAGACATGCAGCATGTGTCAAGGCGTGCACAGGAGTAAACAGTGTAAATAGAGCATGAATTGCCGGGTAGTGGGTGCCTAAGTTCATTGTTCACTACACTTTATTGCTTCCACTGCTTCCAGGAAGCCTTTAGGCATTTGAGATTCCACTGACAAGCAATGCATGAGCAAAAACAAATGGAACTTCCAAACATGTATGCTGACCTCAAGCTGTGTGACTTGTTGCTGG
>JAABUK010011166.1_pt1 | contig 11773 bp, 10 predicted proteins | sample 5559141 | NCBI WGS metagenome assembly JAABUK01 (sample SAMN10711869, study PRJNA513367) | rock metagenome | isolation source: Antarctica rocks | place: Antarctica: Victoria Land, Pudding Butte nord | collected 2016-01-03 | reverse complement strand
AAAAATACCTGGAGTAACAGATCAGTAACCGGGAAATTTGAGATAATAAATTGATCGATTTCATGGAACAGACATTTATAACTCTTTTTCACTTGGCATTAAGTTATGGGTAGAAAACTATTATTAGAAAAAGCAACTATTGAAGGAATTCGTACCTACGATGTATACCGCCGGGAAGGTGGTTATCGTAGTGTGGAAAAAGCTTTCAAAATGTTGCCTGCAGATATTGTGGAAGAAGTGAAGAAAAGCGGCCTGAGAGGCCGCGGTGGCGCAGGTTTTCCCACTGGTATGAAATGGAGTTTCCTAGCTAAGCCCGAGGGTGTTCCCCGTTATCTTGTATGTAATGCAGATGAAAGCGAGCCAGGAACGTTTAAAGACAGGTACCTGATGGAATTCATTCCTCACTTACTGGTAGAAGGTCTTATTGTTTCATCATTCGCTTTAGGAAGTAACAGAACCTATATATATATACGCGGTGAGTATGCCTGGATAACCGACATACTGGAGCAGGCAATTGAAGAGGCCAAAGCAAATGGCTGGCTGGGTAAAAATATTTTAGGAACTGGTTTTGATTGTGAGATATATGTTCACCGGGGTGCAGGTGCCTATATTTGCGGAGAAGAAACTGCTTTAATTGAAAGCCTTGAAGGCAAAAGGGGCCTTCCCCGTATTAAGCCACCTTTTCCAGCTGTTAAGGGTTTATGGGATAGTCCTACAGTGGTAAATAACGTGGAAACACTTGCAGCCATTGTGCCTATTATCAATGAAGGCGGTGAAGCTTACTCTAAAATCGGAGTAGGAAAATCAACCGGAACAAAACTGCTTAGTGCCTGCGGTAATATTAACAAGCCGGGTATCTATGAGATAGACATGACCATCTCAGTGGAAGAATTTATTTACAGTGATGAATATTGCGGTGGCATTCCTAACGGTAAAAGATTAAAAGCATGTATCCCCGGTGGCTCATCCGTTCCTATCCTGCCTGCCAATCTATTATTAAAAACAGCTAAGGGTGAAGCAAGAGTGATGAACTATGAAAGTTTGTCTGATGGCGGTTTTGCAACCGGCTCGATGATGGGATCAGGGGGATTTATAGTGCTTGATGAAGACCAGTGTGTAGTTCGTCATACCTTAACGCTTGCACGTTTTTATCATCATGAAAGTTGCGGTCAATGCTCGCCATGCAGGGAAGGCACCGGCTGGCTGGAAAAAATCCTTAAAAACATTGAATACGGAAAAGGTAAAATGAGTGATATAGACCTGTTATGGGATATTCAGCGAAAGATAGAAGGTAATACTATTTGTCCACTGGGTGATGCAGCGGCATGGCCTGTGGCTGCAGCCATACGTCATTTCAGGGATGAGTTTGAATGGCATGTTCTGAATCCGGCAGAATGCCTGACACGGAATTTCGGTTTGGCCCATTACGCTGATTCATTGCAGGCTGCGGTGGTTTGATAGATGATGGTATTAAAGTGTTAATACAGTTAGTGATTAAAAAGAAATGCTAAATTGTACGCTTTGTCTCATGAGCCTTAGAAAAAGAAATTATGGCTGAAGAAAAAAAAATGATAAAAGTAACCATCGATAATATAACTATCGAGGTGGAGCCGGGGACTTCTATTTTGAATGCAGCAAGGCTGATAGGTGGCGAAGTAGCTCCTCCTGCCATGTGTTATTATAGCAAACTCAAGGGAAGCGGTGGTAAATGCCGAACCTGCCTGGTAGAAGTGGCCGCTGGTTCTTCTGCAGATCCGAGGCCAATGCCAAAGCTGGTTGCTTCCTGCAGAACCAATGTTATGGATGGCATGGTGGTTAAAAACATCACCAGTGAAAAAGTTATTGATGCAAGAAAAGGGGTGGTAGAATTTTTATTGATCAATCATCCGCTTGACTGTCCTATTTGCGACCAGGCAGGTGAATGCTACTTGCAGGATCTCGGGTATGAACATGGTGGTGCAGGTACCCGTTATGAATTTAAAAGAAGAACATTTGATCCGGAAGATATTGGACCTTATATACAACTCCACATGACCCGTTGCATACTTTGCTATAGATGTGTTTATGTTGCCGACCAGCTCACAGATAATCGGGTGCATGGTATTTTAGAGAGGGGTGATCATTCGGAAATATCTACCTACATTTCCAGGGCTATTGATAATGATTTTAGCGGGAACGTGATTGATGTATGTCCGGTTGGCGCTTTAACAGATAGAACATTCCGGTTTAAGAACCGCGTTTGGTTCCTTAAACCAGTAGATGCGCATCGGGACTGTCCTAAATGTAGCGGCAAGGTTACTATTTGGAACAGGGGTGATGAGGTGTTCCGAGTTACAGCACGCAAGGACCAGTGGGGGGAGGTAAAAGACTGGATATGCAATACCTGCCGCTTTGATAGAAAACAAACTAGCGACTGGATTATTGAAGGGCCAACCAAGGTTAGCCGTCATTCGGTAATTTCACAAAATCATTATGTAGATCTTAAGGTTCCGAGGGAAACCTTACCACAGGTAATGAACGGAAGAGATCCTAAAATATTGATGAAGATTCATAATGTTAGTGGTGTAAACAAACCGGAAATTCATTTGTCCGAAATACCAGGTCCACCGCATTCAGATGATTATATAGCTGGAACAAAATTGCTGGATTCATCAACATAATCTATGAGTAAGGAAATTAAGAAAACCGCAATTGAAAAGGAAAAAGAAAGGGAGCAGGAAAGATTGCTTTCTATACTGCCTATGCGGAAACATTTTCTGAAAGAGTATTTTGATTTTTTAGATAAGTTTATAGAAGAAGAAAGAAAACCTTCATTAAAATTGACAGAGCAATTTTGCAAAAACAATGGCCTTGATTTCGAGAAAGTAAAGACCTGGGCCGCTGAATTCGGAGGCTTTAACGACCAGGAGATTCTTTGGAATATTGAGGAGCTGTATGAAGGGCATATGAAGGAATAGCTGGCAACAGAGCAAGGTAGAGTAAAGAATAATTTTAATAGGAGGGAACGACCTGTGAGGTTTCTAAAAACCTCACAGGTCTTGAATGGAGGTAATCTCTTCCCAAAGACCTGTGAGGTTTTTAGAAACCTCACAGGCCGTTCCCTCCTTTTTGAGAACTGGCATTCAAGAATATTTGAATTTTTTTGCTGACAGCTGATAGCTGACAGCTGATAGCAAAAACACAAAAACAAAGATGATCCTACTAGCAATTGACTGGGGAATAATAATTGAAAAACTGGTGTTGATAATAGTAATTATCAGTGCCTCACTTTTAATTGCCATGTATTCCACCTATGCAGAGCGTAAGGTTGCTGCAATTATACAAGACCGTATCGGGCCTAACAGGGCTGGCCCGTTTGGTATCCTGCAACCTCTTGCAGATGGATTAAAATTGTTCATGAAAGAAGAGATCATTCCTAACAGCTCTAATAAATTTCTTTTTGTTTTAGGTCCCTGTCTTGCAATGATGACGGCTATGATGACCAGCGCCGTAATACCATGGGGAAGCAAACTTGAAATATTCGGAAGAACCATTGCCTTGCAGATCGCTGATATCAACATCGGTATCCTGTATGTTTTTGGCGTTGTAAGTATGGGTGTTTATGGAATCATGATTGGTGGCTGGGCATCAAACAATAAATTTTCTTTACTCGCTGCTATCAGGGGAGCGTCTCAGATTATTTCTTACGAATTAGCCATGGGCCTTTCCTTAATCGCGTTGTTGATGTTAACGGGTTCTTTAAGCATGAAGACTATAGTAGAACAGCAAATGGCACCCGGTCACTGGTGGAATATTGTTTACCAACCTTTAGGTTTTTTAATTTTCCTGGTGTGCGCTTTTGCTGAATGTAACCGTACGCCATTTGATTTACCGGAAGCTGAGAACGAATTGAATTTTGGCTATCATCAGGAATTCTCTTCAATGAAACTTGGCTTTTATCTGTTTGCTGAATATATTAACATGTTTATTAGCAGTGCTATAATGGTAACATTATTCTTCGGTGGTTATGATATGCCATTTGTAAATGAAGCTGCATTAAGTCCGAACATTGCTGCTCTTGTTGGTGTGGTTGCATTACTGGCAAAGGTTTTCTTTTTTATTTTCTTTTTTATGTGGGTAAGGTGGACAATACCACGCTTTCGTTACGACCAGTTGATGAATCTTGGCTGGAAAGTTATGATACCGCTGGCATTGGTAAATATGCTGATAACCGGAGGTTTGATATTGTGGCTGAATAAATAACGGCACTACACCTTTTTATATTATTATGAATATACGGGGTGTAACGCTTTAACCTATATTTTTGCGAAACTATTAAATTTACTCCCGGGAGGAGATAAGGAATAAGTAATATGCAGGCATTAACAAACAGGGTTAAAGTAATGGAGCGTAAACCGATGACGTTCTTAGAGAGTATCTATCTCTGGAACATCATGAAGGGCATGCTGATTACTTTTAAACATATTTTTAAGAAAAAAGCAACTATAAGTTATCCTGAAGTAAAAAGACCTTTCAGCCCGGTTTTCCGTGGGCTGCAAATTTTAAATCGTGATGAAGAAGGCCGCGAACGCTGCACTGCCTGTGGGTTGTGTGCTGTTGCTTGTCCTTCAGAAGCCATCACAATGGAAGCTGCCGAAAGAAAAGCTGGTGAAGAACATTTATACAGGGAAGAAAAATATGCAGCAAAATATGAGATTAATATGCTGCGTTGTATTTTTTGTGGTTTGTGTGAAGAGGCCTGTCCTAAAGATGCCGTTTACCTGAGCGAAACTTTTGCGCCATCTAACTTTAGCCGTAGCAGTTTTATTTATAATAAAAGTGATTTGCTGATACCTGATCCTAAAACTGATCCCGAAGCATTTGAAAAAGCGCTCGGTAACAGGGCAACAAAAAAAGCTTAAAAGAAGATTTCTTAAATAACCATCTGCTCCAATGAATATAACACAGGTGTTGTTTTGGGTTTTATCAGTTATTACCTTAGGGAGTGCTTTAATGGTTGTTACCAGTAAAAACCTGGTTTATAGTGTGCTATACCTCATCGTTACATTTTTTGCTATTTCCGGTCACTATATATTGTTGAATGCACAGTTTCTGGCTATTGTAAACCTTATTGTTTATGCCGGGGCTATTATGGTATTGTTCCTTTTTGTTATTATGCTGATGAATCTTAATGCAGATGTAGAACCTCAAAAAAAGAAATGGCTCAAGGTGGCAGGGGCTCTTGCCGGAGGATGTTTGTTGCTGGTTATCGTTGCTGCTTTAAAGGATGCTGATTATAATAACCAGATAGCACAAACCGGTGCTGGGGACATTGGCCTTATTAAAAACCTGGGTATGGTACTGTTTAATGATTACGTTGTGCCTTTTGAAATTAGCAGTGTACTATTTTTAAGTGCAATGACAGGAGCTGTAGTACTGGGAAAGAAAGAATGAGGTATGAGGTATGAGGTATGAGGTAAATACGTTTCTCATAAAGTTGTTCGGCTTGTGAACAATTTTAAGTAATAAGTTTAAAACCGGATTATGCCAATCAATTATTACATATTTCTTTCACTTGCTTTATTCTGTATTGGAATTATTGGCGTGTTAACCCGCCGGAATTCTATTATCATTTTCATGTGCATTGAATTAATGCTGAATGCCGTGAATGTATTGCTGGTGGCTTTTTCAAAAATGCATTACCTGGCATTTACAGGAAGTAACACTGCCGGCGTAGCTTCAAATGGTACTGACGGTCAGCTGTTTGTTTTTTTTATCATGGTAGTGGCGGCAGCTGAAGTAAGTGTAGGGTTGGCTATTATTGTAATGTTATACCGGAATACACATTCTGTTGATGTGAATTTTTTAAACCGGCTGAAGAACTGATACAAGATGAGTAGTATGAATCTAAATGGTTTCTTACTTTAAACTTAAATTTCTTACCTGACTTTTGTTTATGAGTAATATTTTACATCTTATCTGGCTGATTCCATTGTTTCCGTTGGCCGGCTTTTTAATAAATGGCTTAGGACGAAAGTCTATGTCTAAATCTTTAATCGGGATTGTAGGTTGTGGTATGATCCTGGCTTCTTTCGTTGTTAGTTTGCTGATCTTTATCGAAGTACGTAAAGGAAACACGCAGGTTGTAAACCTGTTTGATTTTATAAGTTATGATAAGGTTCATATCCCATTTTCTTTCCTGGCAGATCAGTTATCATCTTTGTTTCTTTTGATCATCACCGGTGTTGGTTTTTTAATTCATGTATATTCAACTTCATACATGCATGAAGAACCTAATGAACACTTCGGAAGATATTTTGCTTACCTGAATCTTTTTGTATTTTCTATGTTATTACTCGTGATGGGAGGCAACTACCTTATCATGTTTATAGGATGGGAAGGAGTTGGATTATGTTCGTACTTGTTAATTGGTTTCTGGTTTAAGAATAATGATTATAACAATGCGGCCAGCAAAGCATTTATCATGAACCGCATTGGTGACCTTGCTTTTTTAATAGCGTTGTTTTGGCTTATATCCAAAACAGGAAGCCTTACTTATCAGGAGGTTTTTTTAAATGCAGGAAAACTTTCAAAAACTGATCTTACAGTAATTACCATGCTATTGTTTGTTGGTGCAACAGGAAAGAGCGCGCAAATTCCATTATATACCTGGCTTCCCGATGCAATGGCCGGCCCTACTCCTGTATCTGCTTTGATACATGCAGCAACTATGGTAACAGCCGGTATTTATATGATCGCACGCAGCAATCTTTTGTACACTATGGCGCCTGTAACACAATCGGTAGTTGCAATAGTCGGATTGGCTACTGCGATACTTGCTGCTTCTATAGCCCTCAAACAAAATGATATAAAGAAAGTGCTGGCCTATTCAACTGTAAGCCAGCTTGGATATATGTTTCTTGGTTTGGGTGTTGGTGCATATACCGGTGCCGTGTTTCATGTAATGACACATGCGTTTTTTAAAGCATGCCTTTTCCTTGGTGCCGGCTCAGTTATTCATGCCATGCACAGCGAACAGGACATTCGCATCATGGGCGGATTAAAAAGGTACATGCCGGTAACCCATATAACATTTTTACTTGCATGTCTTGCAATTGCAGGTATCCCGCCTTTCTCCGGTTTCTTTTCTAAAGATGAAATCCTGGTAGCTTCTTATGAAGTGAACCCTTTATATTTTTATGTGGGCGTTGCCGGTGCATTAATGACTGCTTTCTATATGTTCCGTTTATACGCGATGACATTCCAGGGAACCTTCAGGGGTACACATGAACAGGAACATCATTTGCACGAAAGCCCTGCTGCTATTACGTTTCCGTTGATAGTGCTTGCTGTTTTATCGGTAATTGGCGGCATTGTAGGAGTTCCTGAATTATTTATGAAAAATGGTCATTCCTTAAGAGAGTTCCTTGCTCCTGTATTTGCTGAATCTGCTAAATTAAAACCTGCTCATCCGATAGACCATAATACTGAATGGATGCTTTTATTGATCTCGGTGGTTATAGCAGTCACCGGTGTTATATGGGGATATATTAAGTTCAGTAAAAAGCCTGCTATTCAGGATGCTGCAGGCTTTGGAAAAGTTCTTGAAAATAAATGGTATATGGATGAGATTTACAATGCCGTTATTGTAAAGCCAGTCAGGGCAATAGGAGCATTCTTCAATAAGATTTTAGAAAGATATGTAGTGGATGGATTGGTAAACGGTGTGGGCAAAAGCATTCAATATGGAAGCCGGCAGATCCGTTTACTGCAAAGTGGCCAGGTAGGTAATTATATCCTATTAATGGTATGTGGTATCCTGGTGTTTTTTGTTGTTGAATTTTTCCTAAAGAAGTAGGATGATCAATGATGAAAGAACTGCTATTGAAAAGGTAACCTCAATTAAAGATCAACATATAGAACTTTAAGCAAAATATGATACCTGTTTTACTGATACTTATTCCTTTATTGAGCGGACTTGCTTTGTTTGCTGTAAAAAGTGGCAATGGAGCAAAGAATGCATCGCTGATTACTACTATAGCTACACTCATCGTTTCATTAGCAGGATTATTTATGTTAGCCAATTCTGCAGGTCTTGTTTGCAATGTTGATTGGATGCCCGCATTGGGAAGCCGTTTTCGCGTTCAGTTAGATGGCATGGGACAGATAGTTTGTCTGTTAACCGCTATATCGTTTCCTTTGATTTTTATTGCTACGTATAACAATACTTACAAGAATGCCAGCCATTTTTATGCATTGATGTTATTATCTGAAGCAGGTTTAATGGGAGTCTTCCTGGCAAAGGACGCGCTGTTATTTTATTTTTTTTGGGAGCTTGCCCTGGTGCCGGTTTATTTTCTTTGTTCTATCTGGGGAGGAGAAAAGCGCATAGCGGTTACCTTTAAATTTTTTATTTACACTTTTGTTGGTTCCTTGTTAATGCTGGTCGCTATTATATTCCTTTATTTCCAGGCTAATCAATCTTTTGCTATTGAATCTTTTTATGCCTTAAAAATTCCCAACAGCACTGGATCCTGGTTGTTCTGGCTATTCTTTATTGCATTTGCTATCAAGATGCCAATATTTCCATTTCATACCTGGCAGCCTGATACTTATGAGCAGTCTCCAACTGCAGTGACAATGGTGCTAAGCGGTGTAATGGTTAAGATGGGGATTTTTGGACTTATACGTTGGGTGATGCCTGTTGTGCCGATGGGCGCCTGGGCATGGGGAGATACAGTAACGTTATTGGCAGTAATAGGAATGATCTATGCTTCTCTGATAGCCATACAGCAGGATGATCTGAAACGGCTGGTAGCATACTCTTCCATTGCTCATATGGGTTTAATGTGCGCTGCAGTATTTGCAACAACTAAAAGTGGCATGCAGGGAGTGATGATACAAATGTTTAATCATGGTATCAACATCATTGGTATGTGGATAGTAGTGAATGCCATTGAACAAAAGTTCCACACCCGTAAAATGTCAGAATTAGGCGGTTTGGCACAGAAGGCTCCGGGGTTGGCAATACTGCTGGTGGTTGTGGCGCTTGCTAACATTGCCTTGCCATTAACTAATGGGTTTATAGGCGAATTCATGATGTTCAATGGTATATTATCATCAACTGCTACTAAATACAATGTACTGTTTACAGCTATTTCGGGGCTTAGTATCATCTTAGCCGCAGTATACACTTTGAATATGATTCAAAAAGTTTTCTATGGCAATACCAATACGTTAACTGCAGCCGGTACTGATATATCGCCGAATGTAAAAGTAGCTTTGTTAATAATTGTAGTATTGATATTTGCAGGCGGTGTTTTTCCAAAACCCATGTTATCTGTTACAAATGATTTAGCAGATGCAATTTTAAGCAGGATGAATGTAAGATATTGAACCTATTCGCAAAGGATTAATTGATCTGACCAGTAAAGTATATTATGAATGCAATTATAGTATCAGGTGTTTGGGGGGTAGTAATGATGTTCAGCGGAATTTTTTCAAAAAATAATTCTACTGTTCGTTTCCTGGCTATTGCCGGGTTGGTTATGTTATTGATTGTAAATATGTCTGAATTGTATGGAATTAAACTCCTTACATTCAACACGCATCACATGCTTGCTTTTAGCAGCTTTACACTTCTTTTTAATTCAATAGTATTTGCCTGTACACTATTATACTTTCTTCTTTCAGGCCGTGATTTTGAAAATGTAGGATTGAATGTATCCGATTATTTTGCCCTGATATTTTTTGTTCTCTGCGGCGTTAGTGTAGCCTCTTCATTTACAACGTTACTGATGCTTTTTCTTGGAATTGAAATCATCTCCATACCTCTTTATATTCTCACAGGCAGTGATAAAAAAAATCTTAAAAGCAATGAAGCTTCCCTGAAATATTTTCTGATGGGTGCTTTTTCTACCGGGCTTATGCTTATGGGAATTGCATTAATATATGGCGCCAGGGGAAGTTTTGCCATAGAAGGAATGTCGGTTGCCTTAAGCGCCGGTATGAATCCATTACTGATTGCAGGATTACTGTTACTATTTATTTCAATGTCGTTTAAAGTATCTGCAGCACCCTTTCATTTCTGGACGCCGGATGTATATGATGGTGCTCCTACCGTTTTTACTTCATTCATGGCTACCATTGTTAAAGTTGCAGCATTCATTGCTTTTCTCAGGTTGTTTGATGGAAGCTATGGCCTTTTGCCTGAAAAATGGCACTTGCTGGTTGCGATAGTTACTGCTGCTACTTTACTTGTAGGGAATATAACAGCAGTATTTCAGCAAAGCGTAAAGAGAATGCTGGCTTATTCAAGTATAGCCCAGGCTGGATTTATGTTCTTTGCTTTGTTTAGTTTTAATGATCTGGCTAAAGAAGGAATATTGTTATACAGTGCTGCTTACAGTCTTGCAACCATAGGTATATTTGCAATACTAATGAGAATGAAAGATTACACTTTTGAGGGTTTTAACGGCCTTGGCAAGCATCAACCTTTATTGGCAGCTACTAATACAATTTTTTTACTTTCCCTTGCCGGAATTCCCCTAACAGCAGGTTTTACCGCTAAATTTTATATGCTGGCTTCCGCCGTAAAAAATGGTTCTTATTTATGGCTGGTAATTTTCGCAGTTCTTTGCGCCGCTGTAAGTGTTTATTATTATTTCCGTGTTATACAGGCTATGTACTTTAAAGAGTACAATAATCAGGAATCCCTGTCAGTAACACCCTCGTTCAAATGGGGACTGGTCGTTACTGCAGTAGCGATAATTTTCCTGGGTGTTTTTCCACAATGGTTGTTTACGAAGCTGTATTTTTAATGGTTAATTGTTAACGGTAAGTGAATAATTATTTAACCATTTTAAATATAAATTTCTTTGCTATACAACAGTTATCCGTTAACAATTAACCATTAACAATTAACCATTAAAAAATGAAGCTCTTTGATACACTTTCCTTGTCTTATAGAACCATCCGAAGTAATAAGCTCCGTACAGGCCTTACAGTTGCCATTATTGCACTGGGAATTGCCGCCCTCATAGGCATCCGCACAGCCATTGAAGCAATGACCCAAAAATTTACGGAAAGTTTTTCAGCTATGGGAGCTAATGGTTTCAGCCTTCGCTATAAACCGGCTTGGCAGGTTCGTTTTAATAGGGGTGTTCAGAGACAATTCAAAGGTAAGAGAAAACAAAAAAAATCTAATTCAGATAAACCTATCTCAAAATATGAAGCTGAAAGTTTTAAATCTGACTTTGCATTTCCTTCACTCGTAAGTATTTCAATAAACGGAACAAATAATGCCATCGTATCTGCCAGCGGAAAAAAAACTAATCCAACTGTTTACATAACCGGAGGAGATGAGAATTATGTGGAACTTAATGCTTATAATGTTGAAGATGGCAGAAGTCTTAATACACTGGATATTCAAACAGGTAGAAATGTTTGTCTTTTAGGCAAAGATGTAGCTGTAAAATTATTTGGTACCAATTCGAGGAGTGTTGTAGACAAGGTAGTGCGGATAAATAATATTTTATTCAGGGTCATCGGCACTTTAGAGGCTAAAGGATCCACTTTGGGAAGAAGCCGGGATAATATTGTCATCACGTCTTATAATACTGTAAGGCGTTTTTTTAACAGTAATTCAAACGCATCCTTTTCCATTGGCATTAAAGTGCCTGACGTTAAATTACTTGAAACAGCAATTGGCGAAGGGGAAGGTGTTTTCAGGTCAATACGAAAGGTTGAAACAACAGAAGAAGATAATTTCATCATTGATAAAAGCGACAGTTTT
>JAABUK010011165.1_pt1 | contig 11774 bp, 9 predicted proteins | sample 5559141 | NCBI WGS metagenome assembly JAABUK01 (sample SAMN10711869, study PRJNA513367) | rock metagenome | isolation source: Antarctica rocks | place: Antarctica: Victoria Land, Pudding Butte nord | collected 2016-01-03 | reverse complement strand
ATAGTATTATTAGAAAGCTAATATTTAAGGCTATATAATAGCTTATTCAGATTCTAATAAGCTATAGTTTAAAGTGGATGCACTTTGATTTCTAATTAAAAATAATAATATATATTACTATTTTAATTTAGAAAATAGAAATTATATTATTATTTCTAATTAGAAATCGAAGTGCATCCACTTCAAATTATAGCTAGTTAGAATCTGAATAGCCTATTATATAGCCTGAGATAATAGCTTTCTAATAATATTATTTATAGAATCTCAGCTACAATTATCAGCCCTATATAATCAATTAAATCCTTCAAACTTTCATAAAAATAGATTATATATAGATTCTAAGCTTGAAAATAGAGATATTAATAAAATGAAATAGACTATTATATAGAGCTTTATTAGCGCTTTCTAATAATATTATTTATATTATAGCAGCTAAAGTAATTAGCCCGCTATAATTAATTTAAGCTCTTATTGAAATTTTTACCTTAATATTTTTAATGTCAAGGCTGCACCCAATTTCAACGCTATAACGCGGGAAGACTATTCCTAATAAGGAAGGCAACCCATTTCAGTGACACAAGGAATACAAGAATCTATATATTATTCTTGAGAAAGCAAATCTTATATATAATTAGAGCTAAAACTTTATATATTAAATTAAATAGAGTGAATCTGAGAGAATAGAAAGATGAGAAGACAGACTAATTATATTTTATAGAAGAAGTATGCGGTAGAATTTTATAATATTAATATATACAATCTAATTTAACTGATTAATTAAGGAAAAATTCTCCTTAAGAAATGTCTATATAGATTTCGGTAATCGAGCTGTATTAAATAATAAACAAGAAATTATTAATACTATCTTTATAAAATGTATTAAAGATGTTAACTTTTAAGAAGATATAATTTGTGTTAATGATCTCTTCTTAAGATTATTCTCATTTAAAGTATAATATATTTGCTTTGATAAGACTTATTATAATAAAGTAACTGATATTCGATGATAAATAATTAAAGTGTTAGAAACTATTAAGATTAATTATAGTAAGATTCAGATATTAAAGAGTTTATGAATAAGAATTACTATTCTTATATAGAAGAATTAAGAGTAGATTGTAATTAATAATATAAGTTAATTATGAAAGAAGAATAAGATTATAAAATTATAAGATAAACAATTATTTATATAATTATTATTGATAAGTCGTGTATAGTACTTTAAAGTACTTTTCTTAAATATTCTTAAGCACTTACTTCTGAGTACTCTTCTTAAGCACTCTTAAGCACTTATCTTAATATTTATCTTTGATTATTCTAATTGAACGTAACTTTCTAAGTTAGATTTCCGTAGTTCTGAAAGATGTGCATCTGCAGAATCTACTGTCTTGACTGACTGTTAAGACTTCAGCAGTTAGAGTCGAGTCTGTTAACTGCTTGATCTATCCCTTATGTCACTGGATTGGTTACATTTCCTATTTAGATTTAGCGTTTGGAGAAACTATTATTGCCTGCATCAGGCTAATTATCGTAGCTATGATACTAAAAATAGTATCATTAGAAAGCTAACTATTAGGGCTATCTAATGAATCAATTTATAGAGCTCTAGCTTATATAATGAGCTAGATATAAGGTTTTAAATATTTAATGAGGATTTTGAAGTTTTTTTCCATCAAATATTTAAAACCTTATATCTAGCTCATTATGTAAGCTCGAGCTCTATAAATAGATTCATTAGATAGCCCTAATAGTTAGCTTTCTAATGATACTATTTTTAGTATCATAGCTACGATAATTAGCCTGATGCAGGCAATAATAGTTTCTCCAAACGCTAAACCTAAATAGGAAATGTAACCAATTCAGTGACACAAGGAATAATATATTCTTAGTTATAATTTTAATTTAATTCTTTACAATATTTTTTCGGACGTATATATTTTATATTAATATTAAGATTTCAATTTATAGTCTATATTTATACACGACATTATTTCTCAGAACTTAATAATTATTTTCACGTAATTCTTATTATACTTAAGATAATTTTAATCCCCATTTTTAAGATATTTTAAAGATAATACTTAATAACTATTATACTTTCTTTTATCTGAATTTCTTAGAATATTATTTTAAATTATTCTTATCTAATCTATAAACAATATATTAATCATTATAATAAACAATTTAAAATATATAAATATGAGATAATTCTATAAATTCTTAATCCCGAATCTATTTAAACAATTTAATAATTATTTCTGACATCAATATTATAATATCAGCGCAGCTGATATTTCATGTATTATTTAATTCTTCTATCATCTATTCTTTTAATCTGCTTAAGATAGCGTGTAACTACTATTTATTTAAATAATTATTAGCTCGATATTCAGATTTTCCGCAGTAAAGACACAAATTCTTTTTCATTCTTTCTTCTTATTAAGTCGAAGAGAGTTTATCTTAATTAAATTTCTTTCTAAATTTTCTATGATTTATAATATTTAAGTTTATTTCTCGAAGATAACGAACTTATTTTACTTAATATTTATCTTTTTGATACTTATTAAAAATGAAGATTTAAGAGTGTTCTTATTCTTTTTTCATTTATCTTTTATATAGATAATTGTTTATTTTAATAGATATATTAATCAGACTTTCTAATTTATCTGATCTCTCAATTCGAGTTAATTTATTTTAACTAAATTCTTCAGTTCTAAATAATACTTTATTATAAATGCTGTATTATCTCATTCAATTCTTAATATAATCTATTAAAACTTAGACGCATACTCTATTATTAAATCTATTTATCGAAGTTTCTAAATTTCTTATTTAGTGATTTGTTTTTCGTTTACTTCTTTATACACTTATTAAATATACTTCTTAAAGTAAAAGTAATTAACGAAGATTCTTTTTATTTTTACTTTCTTATCTTTAATTATCTTCTTTAAATGATTTATTAAATATAATTCAAATTAATTAAAGACTTCATTTCGAAGATATATAATTATGAATATTATCTTAGCTTCAGTTATTCTGAGCTTCTAAATATTAAATCAAATATATATATTAATTTAAATTAAAAAGACTTGAAATTTCTTTCTATCTTTATAAAATATATTAGAAGTATTAACTTTTAAGAAGATATAATTTATATCAGCGATTTCTTCTTAAGATTATTTTTATTCAGAATGTGATATATTTTACTTTAATAAGATCTATTATAATAAAGTGATTGATATTCGATAATAAATAATTAAAGTATTAAAAATTGTTAAGACTAGTTATAATAAGATTTAGATATTAGAGATTTATAAATAGAAATCACTGTTCTTATATAAAAGAATTAAAGATAGATTGCAATTAATAATATAAATTAATTATAAAAGAAGAATAAGACTATAAAATTATAAGATAAACAATTGTTTATATAGTTGTTATTAATAAGCTGTGCACAGTACTTTTAAATACTCTTCTTAAGCACTCTTAAGCACTTACTTTTAAGTACTCTTTTTAAACACTCTCGAGCACTTATCTTAACATTCATTTTTAATTATTCTGATCAAACATAACTTTTTAAGTCAGATCTTTATAGTTCTAGAAGATGTTCACCTGCGGGATCTATTATCTTAACTGATTGTTAAGACTTCGACAGTTAAAGTCAAGTCTGTTGACTACTGAGCTGTGATTATAACATTAGCTTTTAAGATTATAAGATGACTTAATTAGATTTTAACTCACTTTAATTTAAAGTAAATACACTTTAATTTTTAGTTAAAAATAATAATATAATTTCTTTTTTCTAAATTAAAATTAAAGTGCACCCACTTTAAATTGAAGTGAGTTAAAATCTGATTAAGTCATCTTATAATCTTAAGAACTAGCTTTTTAATAATATTATTTATAGAATCTCAGCTATAATCATTAACTCTTTATAAGTAATTAGATTTTAAAGATTTTTATAAAAATAAGTTAGATATTAATTTTCAGCTTAATTAAGAGACTATAAATAGAAATAAAGAAACTATTATATAGAAATTTACTAGCGCTTTTTAATAATACTATTTATAATATATTAGCTAGAATAATTAGCTTTATATAGCTGATTTAAGTCTTTTTTATATTTTTAATTTTGATGTTTTTAATATTAAGACTGCACCCAATTTCAATATTATAATGCGGAAGTATTATTCTTAATAAGAAAATGTCATTACTTTAATAACACAAGAAATAATAATAATAAAGATATATTAATCTTTATTATTTTATTTTATTATATATTAAATAAAGATATATAAATATCTTTATTATATAATATATTAGAAAGAGAGATTTATATCTTAATAAGTTTTATTATATATCTATTTACTAATTAATAAGTTTTAGAATTGTGAAAGGGTATAAGATTCTTTCACTATCCCATTTCTAGATAGTCTCTTCACGTTCAGTTCCATCTCATTAATAACACTCTACTGCTCTGTCTCCCCTGTGCCTTTTCCATCTCCCCGGGCTCTGGCCCTAACACTTCCACTGTCCTTTTTCCAGATAGTCTCTTCATGCTCAGATCCATCTTATTGCCAATACTCTACTGCTCTGTCTTCCCTGTCATCTCCTCGGCCCCTGGCCCTAACACGTGTGTTCTTGGCACATAAGTACTTTGAAGGAGCTGCGAGACCGAAGGCAGGTAAGTGAAAGATAGAGGAATTATTAGAACAGAAGAGATAATCATAAGAGCACGCGAATACTCAGCATCAAAGGAGGCTTTTGGTGTAATATGATAAACTCTAGGTGGTGGAAGTATGACCGGAACTTAGTCTTGAGAAAATTTGCGTCTGCTGTCTTGCAATCTTCTTATTGTCATATAGGGGCTCATTGTGCATGGTTTGATAAGCCATGTACTTGAGTACCGATTAAAGAGTATGAACATGCTGCCGTTGGAGTCTTTTGTTCTCTATCCTTAACGCTTGCCAACTAGGATCTTCTCATCCCAGAGACCTCCAGCGTAAAAACAGTCCGGGCAGAGACACGCCACCACTTGTAGCTTCGGATCCAGTCGCACTACTCGTCACGTCCGTTGCAATCGTCTCAACCACATTCAGCCGCGCCAAAACGGTACTCCCTGTATAGAACTCGTCCAATGAGTGTATATTCGATTCATCTCTTCCAATCTCGTCCTCAGCTGAGGCCTCAGCAAGCAACTCCTGCATCTCTATGCCCTCGTTGCTCTCAGGTCCTTCGTTCCTCATTGTCCTAGAACGTATGACTCCGGCTTCTTCGGCTTCTAAGTCTTGAGTAGAGCTCAGTGTTTGCTTCTCAGCATTTTGTACCCTCCTCTTCTCAATCGCTAGACCTAGCATAACAACCTGTAACACCAACACCAGCATATCCATACCAAAAAGCCTCCATTTTGACGTTGGCCCAAGCTGTCCCACGAAATCGATCAACAAGCCGCCGTGCAAGTAGTGCCTCGTGGCTTCCCCCGCTTCCGGCCTCTTATTCAGCAGATGGAGCAAGATGCACAATATATTACTGCCAATAATCCCGCCGAGAGCAGATCTAGTTGGCGAGTCGGGAAAGCCAGGCGGTCGCGCCGTTAAGAGGAAGAGCTGGACAAGGGTGCGTAGGATGAGGAGTCCAAAAGTGCAGTCGAGATGATAGAGGGCGCTTAGCTCGATGTACACCAGCGCATCGAAGGATCGAAGGAGATCGTCGAGGAGTTCAACGTGCTTTCTAGCTTTGGGGGTTAAAGTGACTTGCTGAGCAGGAGGTGCAACTACAGCGTCAGCATCTGCACTGGTGTTGCCGGTGGCTGGAGGCGGATCATCTGCCGGAGACGAGGGAGTCGGGTTCATGGAGAAGTCATCGGATATGGCCGATCTGGTGTAGAACCAGCAGCCTTTGGTGAGACCAGAATCATCGGCGAAAGTTTCGGTGGACAATGTTGAAATGAAACTGTCGCCGCGAAAGGTGACTCTGAGGTTGGAGTTTCTGCGGACTTTCTATGAAGCTAAAACATTTGCCAAGAGAGTGGAACCGAAATAGCACTGCGACGCCAAGGCTGCACCAGGCTGGCTCGGCTGGACAGCTTTTTGTTCCCTTTGTGCCTTCGAGCAGTGAATGAAATATGGTAAGAAGGGAATATAAACACTGTCACCCTACTCGACGAAGCCGAGACCATCATCATCCTAGGATCTAGCGGCCGCCCGACGTATCACTCTGCCCTTTTCTCTGGCATACTCGATGTTTGCCCGTCCAACTTCAGTCAAGCCATGAAAAGCATGAACCTCTAGTACTCCTATTTCGGATCCGACTGTCACCTCCAGCGTGATTCTGATTGGTTCTTTCTTGCCTCTCGTGTGCGACATTCGCCGCCTTTTCCGTGCGAGCTCATTGTTTGATAAGTCAACTCTGATTCGGCCAATTTGCTCGACTCCTACCAATTTGGTAAGCATGTATATGTGAAATGAAACCATGAAACGGACCGTCGTCATCATCGAGCTGTTCGGGAGGCTCTTCGTCCTCGCATTCGAAAAAATCCCAATATTGTAGGAGGTTCTCCATATGGTTCGGCGAGATGTAAAACCGGCTCGTCACTTTCATGCCCGGCACAATCGTATCCCCCTTACCACGGTGTCAGTCTCTCGAAGCCTTGGAAGTTGATGCCTTACCTTGTGAATTATCCATTCTATACGATTGAGCCCTCGCTTGCGAAAGATCGGACAGTCAAAGCTTTTCTCCTCTTCATCAATAGATCCGTCGAAGGCCTTGTGGCAGCCCAGGCCGTAGGCTCTTTTAGATTCTCGGCTCACGACCATGCCGCTTTCCAGACCTCTGATAGCCGCTCCTCTTGAGATGGCGCTCCATGCCCGCGCGTCACGACGAACCATGACAGTGCCACCGAGCCTTATTTGGCAATGCTCTTGAAACCTTCTGATCACATATTTGGATGTGCCGCCCCCTCCGGCAAGTACGATTACAGATATGGGATCGAGGCTGGCTTTCTTGAGCTGAGCAATCTGGTCATCGACCTGTTCCAGGGCCCTTTCGACTAGGCACTCAAACATTTCATGGATTTCCAAGCTGGGTTCTTGTCAGCCAATGTGGTAATCTGGAATTTTGAACTTGCTATACCCGCTAAGTGTGATCTTCCCTTCAAGAAAATCATAGTTGGCCGGCTTTGAGTCTGCAGCTTCCAATTCTCTTTTCAGTGGCAAAAGCCGGAGCCGGTAGATTTTCTTGAGATCGTTTCCATCAAAGCTTTTTTTGATTACCTCGAACTCTTTGGCAAAGTCCGAAGACGGGCCGACTACTCCAGTGGGGAGGTCTTTGAAAGAATTGCCAAATACTGCTTTGCAGTGATCGTGGAGCTTAAAGTTGATATCAGTCATTCCAATTCTCGCGCCTTAGCATTCTGTCAGCAAACGCACCAGATCTTGAAAGTGTTGAATACCGGTTCCCACACATGGCTCTTTGGTCTTCAAAGGACTCAGATTCAGGATCGTTAGACTCTGTGTATCAATCGTTCCACCGCCGATATCGCACACGCATACATTCATGCCGGGCTGTGTCACTATCAACAATGTACAATGGTTGAGAACAAGAAGCACCTTCTGAGATGGACGTACCTTGTAAATCTCTTCATGCTGGTCGATGCTTGTAGCAAGATTTGCAAGAAGAGCAGCTTCTGGCTCAGTTATCATGCATAACCTGTCCTTAGCTCGTGTTCCAAAGCCTGCCTTCATCGCACACTCCTGCGAGAGCTTGTTTGCTTCGTCATCCCAGCACGCTGGAGTCGTGATCCAGAACTCAATAGGCCTAGTAGCCAACATCGTTGCAGGTGTACCCTCTGCGAGATAATCCATGATGTGATTGTACAAGCATACCAGGTAGTCTGTTACGACTTCAGGGGCTGTCTTTCCTGGCGGCAATTCGAGCATGCCATGGCCAGCCTTGCCTCCAAGGTGAGGATCGGTGAAGCCGGCCTTGTCTACCAGAAGAAGCTTCATCCAGGTATAGGACTTCATCGCCGCGGTCACTTCGTAGCCGAACGTAATCTTTGCCAGGCCTGGGTTCTCCTCCGGATAGGCTATTGTACTAGGCACTTTCTCGAAATAATCATTTCGGTGACCTCCGTCAATCCAATTCTGTAGAACCTCAATGTCAGAAATACCGCAATTTACAGATCCGACAACTGCAACCCCGGAGTATGTCGTGCCAAAGTCGACGCTGCATATGGTCTTGGGCTGCTTCTGCTTATCAGCTGTTTCTTTAGAGATATTTTGTCCAGCATTCAGCGGCGGCTTTCTTGCTACGCCTGATCTTGACCCAGTGGCTGCCTTAGTTGTCTTGAACGTTTTCCCAACTATACGGGTCAGTACTATTGATGCTTTCCATAATGAGGCCGGGGGCGTACTATGAGATTGCTTTGAGGACACTGCGCCCGCATTCGCCTTTTTTGGTGGAGCTAATATTATGATTAGTCGCTCCTAGCCGACATTTCACCTGACGGCTGTGTGAAACATACACTTAGGCTTTGGAGACGTATCAATGAGACCAGGCTGGTTTGAACCTCTTGATCGTTTTGGCATCTTGTCGTGTGAATAGCTTTGCTGTACTGTGAGGTCGATGGTCAATCTTAGGACAAAAGAATCAGGTGGTCAGTCAAGACTCAAGAGAAGATTAAATGAGCAGAGTTGTGGCGGAGCGGAGAGAGTAGATGTTGGGTAGAGAGAGTTGTTGAACGGAGAAATGGACATATAAGCTCAGATGAGATAGAACACTAAGACGGATATGGACAGACGAGAAGGTTCTAACGACGGGCGACACGCATCTGGCACATCATTAATCTTGTTTTAGTATCCGTCGTTCTTACAATCAGTCGAGGCTCGTTTTTGAACCTCAAATCTCCCGCACGACATAGAGAAGAAATCCTCCAGTGAAGCAAAATAGTACGTAATTCAGTTTGACAAAAGAGTGACTTACTATCTCGCAACCTAATCTCTCCTAAAAGCCTCACTTTCCCTTCAATCTCGAGTCAATAATCCTAAGTTTTGATGAGCCTCGTCATCATGAGTAATCCTAATAACAAGCTTCAAAAGCTGTTTGTCGTCATCCCTAATGCAAGCGCGAGCAAAAAGAAAAAGGTGGCTGTGGTAGATACTCTGATGCTAGAAAACGAAGCAGCGCAAGAAATTCCGGATGATCCTCTGCCAGGTCAAACTAAGGCGGCTTCCTCGAACATAGCAGGTCCCTACATATCTTCAGTCTCGGGTCAGATCATTACACCTCCACCTAGGTTACGAGATGAAGTGCGCACGAGGAGTGAGGTCAAAGCTGACACTAGAGGAGGCGGGATGGATCGTAACGCCGGCTACGCCTCAGACGGCAGCACGGAAGACGACGACAGCAAAGATGCTTCGTATAACAGTGTAAAACTCAAACAACGCAGGCCACGCACGAAGCAGCAGCCACCAAAGCCGCCCGCAACAGTCGAATCGCTCAGCTTGGAGCTCGAGGATGTCAGAAAGCTCTATGTAGACGAGCGGGAAAAGAATAAAGATTTGAAAAGTAAGAAAGCAGCCGCAGTGAAGGAGTATAAGCGGCGGCGCAGGGCTCAAACTGAGTTGAAAAAGAACGTCAAGGCCGGCCGAAATGAAATAAAACGTATGCAGAGGTCCTCCGTGGACTCGCTGAAAAGACTTGCGGAAAAGGAGAAAATTATCGAAGAGACCAAAGAAGCTTTGTTCCGTCGGATGGGGAAAGGAGGGAGGGATACCTTGGACGACAATCATGTGCACGACATGCTAAACGAGGTAAGGATGTTGTTACAGGATTGGGTTTCGGCAAACGCTGTTCCATTCGTGGATGTTGTTCCAGGACAACGCATCAAGGAACTACTCGAACTTGGCATGCCTAATCCTCTGTCAATGCCGAAAACAGAACAGCTGTATCAGCTCTTCATCAAAGAGCGAGGAGCATCAAGGATGCTCCTCGGCATCTTGGTAGCACATACTATATGTCGGAAACTCTTTCAGGATCCCTTTGCCTTTCTCGAGGATGCGAGCGAAGGGGTAAAGATAGTACTAGAAAGAGTGTTAAATCACGGCATGCTGAGTAAGTAATAACACACTGGACTGGTTGATACCCGACTAACGAATGCACAAACCAGAAAACCCAGAAATCACCCATGCTTGGCGACACATGACTGTTAAGTTGTTGAATCTGGATGCCAATTCGGAGGTTTTCGATGCCGATAAAGAGACAGGTGATGTGCTCCCTTTAGCACGAGTCAGAGACTCGTACTATGATCAGATTGTACAAAAGATACATCGTGATGCATCGGTTCTGGTGAGTAGCCTTGACGAGGACAGGTCGCTTAGAACGTTCCAAGAGTTAAAGCATTTGGTTCGAACCGCCGGAGACGTCTCTGCCTTGCTTTGGGCACAGAAAGCGCAAATGAGATGGAGTAAATACAATCTCGGGAGCGAATTCACATTCAGCGTTGATTCGTCATCTGTCAAAGCCCATCCATGTATGCGCCTTGATAGCGAGAATCATCAGTACGATGGCCGTCGCGTACAGCTTGTTATAGAACCAGCGATATTTGCCTCCGGCAACGAGGATGGCAAGAATTATGATCAGTGGAAAGTACGATTGCCAGCAATCGGATGGCTGTCTGAGGAAGACCCTGATCGATCAACGCCCAGCCGATCTCCCTCCCCAGGGACTTTCGACTTGAGTGCTGTGGTGAACGCTGATGGAACGTACGACAGCTGTGCCAGTCAGCATGAAAGACCAGCTAAGAGACCGAAATATGGAGTAGAGTCCGAAACCCTGTCGCAAACACACTCCGTGGAGCAGGCTGACGGAGAGCCCAAACATACGGATCGCGCCGAAGATGTTAGTGAGGTGGCCCTATCGAACACGAACCCCAAGAATGCAGAAATGGACGCCTCCAGCTCTGCCCTTGCTAGCTTTGACTTTTCCTCTACGATTGAGGATAAGCATGTCATAGCTCCCCCGTCATCTGATAGCATCCGAGATCCTTCATGCGGAGACAAAGCCGAGGCTTTCCACGAACGGCATGCCGCGGATTTCGCTCCGAGGTCTCCCGTGAACCAGAACCAGAAGATTGGGACTTCGCCGAATGCTCAACACGCAAAATTCCTCGCCGACCAGTCCAACGGAGTGCTGGAGGATCGAGTCGAAAAGAAGAGTGCCGGGTCAGGCGCGACCAGTAATGAGAGTGCAGGCAGTGGTGAAGAGCAGCACATCCCGAAGGGAACATCCGAGGCAAGCAGAGCAAACCTGAAAACTTCGGCCAGTACGAAGGCGTACTAATGACGCGGCAGGATCCGTGCAAAGTCGAGTAATCGATGCCGTTGCAGGATTTTGCCAATATTAGAGGTTGGCTAGGGCAAGGACAAAATGTAGCCATTCCTAGAAGCTATGCCTGAGACTTGGTAATAGTGACCAGACAGACTTAGCAGCCATTTGGAGAAAAGAATGGGGTGTAAAGAGGGCCAGCGAACAATATGCTGATGGAATTGGTATTGCTGTCGAGACGAGTGACTCCAAAGTTGAACTTTTCTACGGACTTTTTGAAGATTGAGCTAGAAGTTTTGCCAAGAAATAAATGCTCAAATAGTGTCAAACAGCCTACGCCTCAAGGCGTCCATTGGCCAGGTTTCGACTAGCCTGCGCCCTGTCCAACCGCCCTGTCCAACAGGCTATTTCGAGCGTATTTCTTGAGTATATAACACTCATTCAATGCG
>JAABUK010011164.1_pt1 | contig 11774 bp, 13 predicted proteins | sample 5559141 | NCBI WGS metagenome assembly JAABUK01 (sample SAMN10711869, study PRJNA513367) | rock metagenome | isolation source: Antarctica rocks | place: Antarctica: Victoria Land, Pudding Butte nord | collected 2016-01-03 | reverse complement strand
AGGTGGCAAAAACAATCAACAGCAGGTATTCGCTGGTAAGGACCTTCATTCAAAAACTCAAGGAAACAACGTGAAGCACACATACTACGGAAAGGGTCAAAGCAACTCGTGCTGCGAGAAGTCTCCATCTTGCTGCAACAAGAAGAAGGCAGCAGTGGGCGATCCGATGGTCGTGTTCATAGTTGAGTCCGGGAAAACAGACTTCAACGAATTGGCAGGTATGTATCCCCTGGACTGAGGCTGCGCTGTTCGAAGTTTGCTGATAACATCATATTGAATCACTAGCGTGATATCCGAGTTGTCGGTAAAGTATTCTGGCGCGTACTTCGATCAGTGGAAGTTATGGTCGGAACAAGAGACGAAGGGTGGCTGTTTCAACTGCGTAGGGCGCCGCTGCGCCAACGATAAGTTGTCGCTGAAGAATCCTGCAAAGGTGGGACGGTGAGAGTATCAAATCCTGGGCATTCGCGTTTTTTTGGAAGGTTGAAATAACATAAAATTGCAATAAGAGTTGAATATGCCAAGAGTTCGATACTGGTTTCCGCCAAGCACTGTTGGATATGCGAGACTTCGGAGAATGGTTCCCCAACACAATGCGCACCAACCACTTCTTCTGGTACTCTTTATTTATATATAGTAAGAAGGAGGCGCACCCTCAGGATTTGACCAAGAGAACGTTTGTACCTCAAGGGCAATTTTATGCACAGCCCCACAATCCTGGGTTTTGGCACACGGCAACTGTTCTAATAATGTCGATTTGCAAATAGGAATCTTCATCCTCAACCTATTTTCTCGATGTTGAGGTTGGACTGCTCGGGATGAGATTCGAGTTGAACAAGATCTCCGGTGGTTAGCTTCTTCCGCCATTTACCTGCCTCTCCCCTCGCAAGGATAATAGTCAAGCGGAGTGTTGCACCCTTGAGGGCTGCGATCTCTGGTAGAGATAAGGTTGTATAACTCCAGCGTCCAAATGCCCAATTGAGAACATAGAGTTCTGCTCCACTTGCTGTTGACGGCCGTTTTTCACCCGTCGAGTCAGCCGGCGGCTTTGATGCCCGGATAAGGCCTTTGATGCGGTATATTTCGTCCTTGGGCGCAGCAAGAAGGAATTCCTCGAAAGCATCCAAATCCACTGCATCGTCTTGTCCGTCAGGAGGGTTGAGTACTACCGACAGCACCTCAACTTCTTCCTGGTGATCGTGAGCATGAGCATGATCATCGTTGGCACTGTTGTTGATTTCTGCTGCGACTGAGAGTCCCTCTTTAGCGATCAGAGCACCGTCAATGCCCATGAGGACTGCTTGGTCCACCCAGCCCTTCTTGCTCTTGACCCAAGCAAATTGTAGTTCGAGGTCTCCTACACGATCCAGACACTCATCGAAACGCCTCTCGTCCACGTGTTCCCACTTGTTGAAAACAATGAGATCAGTATACTTGGCCTGTAATTTGGCAGTGTAGCTCGTGTCATCGTAACCCTTCCAATTTTCAACATCAATGACACTGATCACACCATCAAGCAAGAAGGCTCCGTCGTATTCTCGTGCTAAACGATTGACCTCCATGGCAAGAGTGGCGGGAAAGGCAGAACCAGATGTTTCGATTACGATTCTATCGGGGACTACCTCTGACCGTAGCTGAAGCAGCGCATCAGATAGCTGACCCACAAGATTGCAACATATGCAGCCATTGAGCAATTCTTTGACGCCAGAAATGGCTTGAGAAGCGGCTAGCTGTGAGTCGACTGCAAGATCGCCAAATTCATTCTTGAGTAGGGCTAGCTATGATCATCGTCAGGTTTTCCTCGAGGTGGTGGTGATGAAGATGATCACCTTGTAAGTCTTTGGAAGTTGGGGAAGCAGATTCAGTATCAAAGTTGTCTTTCCACTTCCCAGGAATCCGGTTACAACTGTCACAGGGGTGGAAGCCATCACAGCAAATTCGATCGATGATGAAGATGAGACCACAGTGCAGTTATTGAGAGGGTGTAAGGAGTTGCTGGAGGATGTCGTAGAGAGCTTTGCAGGGGATGTCTACTATCAAATACCCTCTCAGCGTTGAAAGCCGACGAGGCTGACCTTGGCAGGCTACGACATCAGGGGTTGCCGTGATTTATGCCTGTGCAGTGGGCATGGTGATATGATGTGGGGGTGCAGTTGTTAGAGGCATATATTGATTGGTCTATCTATGATTAACCCACAAATAAAGCTCTAAAACGATTTTCCTGTCTTTCTCGTCGTTTAGTCTCCAAAGTAAGGCAAACTACGACTATTGCCGGATTGAATGAGAGTGTTATGCTTCTAGAAGGGCAAGCGCGCCTGGTTCACTTGAAACATAGATGACTTCGTGGTCGTCCGTGAAACCGTTGAAGCGAGTGGTAGAGCATTTGGTGTAGGCACCCATCTCTTCGAAGAAAAGCCAATCGCCCACATTCAGGACACCAGGCAAAGTGCAGCGCTCGGTGATAACGTCGATGCCATCACAGGTAGGACCCCAGATGGAGTATTCGGTCGGAGTTTGATGGGCATTACCCCAATCCAGAATCTGGGCTGATGGATGTTGATGATCGAAGATGATGTTCGAGAAATTTCCGTAGACACCATCGTTAAGATAGATCATGTAAGCCTGCTCTCCAGTCAAACTGTCCCGGACATCGCGGCGAGCAATGACATTGGCTGCCAGAGTAAAAGCATTTGCCACGTAGTAACGTCCAGGTTCGCCAATGACCCGAATGTGGGGCGGAAATTGATCCTCAAGAGCTTCGGTCAAGGCGTTCGCAAAGGTTTCGAAAGTCTGATCCACGAACCCACCACCAACGTCGAGCATTTTCAAGTCAAAGCCAGCAGCCGCAGCCTGATCGAAAACAAACCGTGCATCTTTTACAGCCTGGGTGAAGGATTCAGGATCACTGGCTCCAGATCCAACGTGAAAGCTGACACCAGTCACTGTGAGACCCAGGGTCTTTGCCAAGTCCAGCAATTCTCGTGTTTTGTCCAGACTTGCTCCAAATTTGGCACTCAACCTGCACAAACTGGCCGAGTCATCGGTCAAGATCCGCAAGATAAGTTCCGCACCTGGGAAGAGGACTCTGATCTTGTAGAGTTCGTCCGCATTGTCGAACGTCATCTGTTTGACACCCATCTTGGCAGCGTAGCGGATGTACGATTTGGTCTTACAAGGTTGAGCATAGATGATGCGTGCAGGATCGACTCCTAGTTTGAGGACACGCTCGATTTCGGCTTGGGAGGCACAGTCAAAGCCTGTACCCAGCTTGGCGAGCAAGCGAAGAACTTCCTCATCAGGGTTACATTTGACAGCTAAATGGCGTCAGTAGAGGTCAGAGCACGACGCATAGAATCTTACCATAAAAGGGCTTGACTCTGCCCAGATTCATCTTCCAACGAAGATGCTGTCGGTACACTTCTCCGAGATCCGCCACGTAAAAGGCATCTTCCTCTCCGGGCTGGCAAGAGTCCACGTTGATCTTTGAGATTCGCTTCTTAAGCACATCGAGAACGGCCTCTTTCGAGGTCACACCCTCAATCCTGTTATGTTTCCCACCATCATTGTGGGCAATCAAATTCAAGGTTTCAGAATGTTGTTTCAAACTGTGAGTCTCTTCATGGGTAGTAGTGATGGCTGCTGGTGCCATAACCCTAGCAGAATGCTGGAAGAGACTTTTCGTTCGAAAGTTCAATGCGGGTTAAGGAGGTCGGAATGAATCTGACCCTATGTAATGGGGACTCTTGCCACGGGACTCTTCCTCCTGGAGAGGAAGAACCTCGAGTGTTGTCCTATGCGGCAGCTGAAATGGGTCTGACTCAAGAGGCGACAAGTTGGCGGTCGGGCACAGAGGAACGAGGCTACAAGGCAGCTTGAGCAGGCGGTGGTAGATCGTTGAGGATGTGAGGGTGTCTTGGAGTGAAGACAATTTGAGTGGGAATGAGGCGACTTGCTAACGAAGCCGTGGTGATTAGGGCTTTGGAGACGCCAACGCGACTGAGACTCGAGAAAGCGAGGAAGGTGGCATAGACGGAAGGTGCGAATGAAGCCGGGCTCGGTAACAGCTCGAGGAAGAAGCAGAAGGAGCAGGCACGATGGATGATGAAGACTTCGTGGAGGCAGAGCATCCACCGACCGTGTGCCAGCGAAAAATTGAAAATCTTTGGTGTGCCCCAACCCTTGCGCCAAGGGCCCCGGCTGTGACGTCTTGTGCGACACACTGCGACGGCAATTGACCGGTTGCATGCATCAAACGCAGGAACCTGAGGGACCTGAGAAATATTCCCACCTATTTCTGTTACCCACCAACCTTCCTGAACTGCCGTTTGCCCTGGGGTTTGGGATGTAGGTACCGAGGCTGACTATCCAGCTACATTTAAGCCGTACTGGTAAAGGTAAAGCTCGACTTCTGGCGGATTGACGTCAGAGACAGAATCTGCATTGGGAAGATCAATCGTCGTGTTCTCCAATATTCGCATCTGCGCATCGCGCATTAGATCGAAAAAGATACCTTCGCTGTCGTGACGCCTCTTCACTGCTATCAAGATCCTGACTCCCGGAGAGGTTGAAGATAGTCGTGTCAAGGTTCTTACAAGATCAGGAAAACTGTCGGCATTGTAGGTGCAATCAGAGACTATGATTAAGGCGAGGCCGCGCTCCAAGCTCGACTCATCAGACTCGACATCCCAGTCCAGAACCCGACTTCGTAGAGAGGAATTCGTCGCTGGTAGTGCTTGATTCAGATTCCTCGAAAGTAGATCTTGCGCCTCAGGTAGATCAGTGAGCTGCACCGCACAATTGGGAAACCAATGGGCTAGAGCTATCCCAACTATGCCACAACCAGCACCAAGCTCCAGAATATTGATATGTTGCAAAGATTGGCCTCGTAGGATTTCTGCAAGAGCAGGCATTCCTTGACCTTTTGAAACAACATCCTGCAAGCATAGCAGGCATCCCAGCGCAGCGTCCCTGCCAGAGTCAACGAGAAATTAGCTGAGGAAATGGACAACAGCCTACCAGATGTGCCTAGCAATACTATTACCTGTCTCTTCCCATATCCGTAGATTTGTTAGACATGGCAGAGAGAGCTGTCGCTCAATCAAGCCTGCATTACGTGAGTCAACGACAGGCTTAAATGTAGCGCTCCATGCTTCCAGAACGGACGGTATATAAACACTAGCCTTGTCATGAAATACGTGCAGCTGAAGGAGAGGGGCGCTCTGGCCAATGTACGCAGTGAGATTGAGTAACAATTCCCGGCAGCCTCTGTGCCAATGGACCTCGCTCCTGCACAGGACATTTTGGGGGTCTTCAGCCGTAACCAGACATGAGATCAGGTTGAGATCAGACAGTAAGAAGGTGTCTCCTAGGTCGGTCGTGATGGTGATCAGAGCGCTCACAGAAAGGGATTTCGACGTGCGACGTTCGATTCGGGCAGTCTTCAAGAATCGGATGTAATGGACCATGATCGCCGAGCGCAGTTTCTGTCTTGAAAGAACAGCATAGAGTGTAAGGTCTTGTCATGTAAGGGAGTTCATTCGAACTGCAGTCACTTGGTAAGCTCATAACAGAAGCCCATTGACTAGAGTGCTCCACTGAGGTTCTGGTGCCTGCTAAACGTCGGGTCTTGCCATGAGCAGTGGTGAGGGACATCAACCGTGAATCATATGAGGAGAACCACGGGCGCATCAAGGATGATCGTGTCACTGCTGCATTCTCGCTAGAACAAGCTTCAGGTGCTGGCTGTTCGAAGCTGCTAAACGGACATTCAAAGGAGAACGTAGTCGTTGCTGAGCCTCGACTTGAATGATTAGGTTGGGGATGTTCAAGATCAAAACAAGTGTGAGAGCTCCCAAGCTTTTAAATTTTGTAGCGAGGCATCTGGCTTCAGCCCCGCAGAACTCGTGCAAGAAGAGTCCGTGCCCGATGGTAATCCTGCGTCTTTCTTAAATGCTTTGGAAATATCTTCAAGGGCGCCCTCTTTTCCACGAAGGCAGATGGCGCCTCGAGCGCACGATGTCTACCGTCTAAAGCTCGCAGTCTTTGCTTCCCACTTGTCCGTGATGAAAAGTCTTTCAACGGATCTGGACAGTTAGCAACACAATCTACCGCGCGCAGTGTTGTCTCTGCGAACCAGGCCACCCAACAGAAAAATCGACTCCTGATACCGAACCCAGAACACAACGAGGTCGCATTGGCTAAGATCATGAACCCCGAATTAAGGCAGACTCTACAATCCATTTCGCGTAACCTCGAATCTGCAAATGAGGCTGCACAAGAAAACATCTACACCTTCACACAATTGTATATCGATCCTTGCTTGTCCGGACTTAACGGGTGCGTGAAAGACTGTACTGCGCCTTGCTTTCCTGGACGAGAGGACCAGTTACGCCGGAAGAGAGGCCGGTCGAGAGGGGACGCAGAGCTGAATTTCGACTTCTACGATGACTGGGACGAAGATGAAGATTCTGGAAATAACTTGATGGGCTGGGGCAATGATGAGTTGGACAGCCTGCTGGCTGGAAGCAGTCGTCAAGAAGGACTGGTTGGGCAACCACGGAGGCAGCGCGCAATGAGTTATGGTTCCAGAGGGAGAACGAAGAGGAGTCCAGCACATAGCGATGCCGAAGAAGATCCGACCATCATCCCAAGCTCTTCGTATCTAGGATTCCTCGAGCGATTACCTTTCAAATTTGGCGGCAAGCTACGGTACAAGCCATCGGCAGCAGATCTACAAGAACATCCAGGCGGGCTGAAACGGAAGGATTTGGAGGAGGAGCCACTTCTCGAGGCCAACGAAGAGACTGACCGAGATGTGTTGCTCAATCAAGGAAGACAACGAAGCGCAACAGTAGCATCGAGATCAACCACAAACTCATTAAGCTCCAGGGGAGACTTAATCCCTAGCGATGGAGAGGCTGATGCCGTACCGTTGGATGACGAATTTGCAATGGTCTTGGAAAGGAGAAATACTGGTACGACATCGGAGGACCATAGTAGTGGGAGATCTCACTCGAGCAGAAAACCAAGAATGTCACGGGCATCTACACGTACACTACCCTCCTTGTCCACCAAGAACTCGAATGGTTTTCGACGAACGAGCTCAATGAAGAGCCCCCAAGATTTAGAACAGACAACAGCTCCGTCGGTGCCTTCTCTGACAGAGTTGCAAAAGGAGGAAGAGCAAGTAAGAGTAGGGGAGGAATCCGAACAAGCTAGAAAACGAGAAATTGCGCTCAAGCTTGCGGCTGACCGCCAACTGAGCTCGACCAATGATGCGAGTATCCCTCGAAATGGGCACAAGAGTTCTGCTGATGAAATTGTAGCCAGTACAAGACGATTCAAACATCGAGGCCGAAGCAGAAGGAGACGAAGAGAGCAAGACGTCATCCGACAACCCGTCAACGAACTTGCCAGATCAGACCTGAATTACCCTACCGAATGGCACATTGTATAGCACTCGCATCGCATGCTCACTGAAGCCCAAGGATCTACGGATGCTGGCGACAGACTGCATGTGACGAAGTGCACTACGCTTTTCTAGGTGTTATTTCCACATTTGTGCTCGATTAGCATGGTTGAGTCATTATCACCTCTTGTGACTACGGCAAAGCATGCGGCTTTCATCCTATAAGAGCATAACAGCCAGCTCCGCAAACACAACAACACCATATGGATGGAGACCTGCTTTTGCAGACCCCAATTGGTTCTTCTATCATTTCCGGGTAGAAGGTTTATCATCTTCCTCACCCGCTCTAAGAGGGATCCAGCACAAAATGCCCCGGACAGAGATGGAGATGGCAGCAAAGACTCGACGCAACATGACTGGGTTCGAAGTATTGCGCCAATCTAAAGCACCCCTCGAAACCAGAGGAGCAGAGACATGGAGATGCAGCTCGATGAATCGCAGCAAGCCCTTTCAGATGGCAAGTTGCTTCTGAGTGGTGATGGTCAATCGAGCGAGATGCGGAACAAAATGGTCTTATTCCAGTCGTGAGTCGTGCTGCGGAATGAAGAGGAGACGTCGTCGAAAGTGCGGTGAGGAAGGAATACAAGATTCTTGAATCCTTGACCCTTCATCAAGCAGTCTTGTGCGGAACAAGGAAGCCAAAGAGAGTCGAATTTCGGATAAGCTATGAAAGCACTCCGCGGCAATGCCTCCGGCCATTGGAAGCACTGCAATAATCAATGAATAACGCTGTCCGCACTTGTGCGGTAATCACCTCATGTCGCTTAATTGATAATCTAATCACTAAGAATCCACCTCTAAGCGCCTGGAAAGTCGGCCTCAAGCTTCTGATCTACAGAAGGCTGGACCACGAGCACATTGCACGTTCAACAACGTCGGGTTAAGCCCTAGAGGGAACAGAGCCCCCCAAACTCCGGCCCCAAGCCTTAGGCGCTCAAGAGGCATGAGAATGCTGGTCATGCAATATTGTGTGATACTCGGAGTTACTACCCAGATGTTCTTGGGGTATCAATGAGCAGACTGCGGTAGACAAGCTGTGCCGCACGTTGCACGGTCGCATTGTGGTCGGCGTTGGAATTCTTCCTCGTCCTCTTCGTCTTCCTCCATCAAGTGGTTGAACAAGACTCTACTAGCCCGTGCTGTCACCCTTTAGCTGCATGACTTGTGGCAGTTCTCCTCCAGTGCCGCCGGTGATGAGTCCAGCCCCGGCCTCTTTCAGTCCTAGCATGGAAATTCACCGGATGAAGTCCATGTCTTGCTCCTCCAATTGCAACCCTCCCCGCGCTGCTGATCTTGCTAGCTATCTAATTCTAGGGTCCATCTCAGGAACAGAGGCTAGATGGCTGCTGCTTGTCTCTATCCTCTCCTTCACCAGACTGGCAGACCGCTGCTGGATGTCTTCACCTACGTCGACTCGTGTGAATTGTGCCTCAAGCAATGGTTGACGGTCTCATCTGGAGGTTGTCGCTTCTCCTCCCTCTCCTCATCCTCTCCCTCAGCTCCTCATCCGCCTCATACGAAGTTGTCTCGTCTTCTCCTTGTCAGTCAGCATGCGCTGCTTCAGCCGTGAAGACAACTGGGGAAAATGTTGTTTGCCTCGACAACGAATTCAAATCTACAATCAACGGGACGAATTTTCAGCACTGTGTTGAATGTGAACTTGGAAGCACTGCAGTGGACTCGTCCAATGGAGCCAGCGATGTATCGTGGGGACTATGTACGGAACGCTAAACAATGTAGCAATATCTGCTTGCGCTGACATCGATCTAGACAACCTGCGATATACCGTCTCGACATGCGTATTTGGCTTTCCCGTCGAGAAGGTCTCGCTCAGCACACCCTGCCAGGTCTCATGCGCCCCTCTCCAAGACGCCATCAGTCACAACCTGAACACAAATGTTACGCTTGACGACCTCTCCTACTGCAATCTACCCAGCTTTCAAGACACAGTGGGTATCAACCGTTGTGCAGAATGCTATGGCCGAATGGATGGCGAGGCCTACCTGGCAAATTGTGTGTGAAGTTTTGCTCCAACATCATTACTCGAAATACATACAGCTAACGAATGCTCCTTCAGTTCTGCAAGCTCTTCACATAGCCTGTTTGCAACCGCCTCGTCCCTCCCAACCATTTCCGGTTGCCGCAAACACCATTTTCAACTCAACCCCCATCGCAACCCCTACCCCTAGCTCATCTGCGGTCCCAAGTCCCGGAAAAGGCGCAAATCTCGCACTCATCGTTGCCCTTCCAGTCGTCTTTGGAGTCCTCATCATTGCCGGCGTTGTCGCCTGCTGTTTTTATTCAGCCCGACACCGCCGCCGCATAATGGCCCAACGAAACGGCATGAGAAGGATCCATGACAAATACTCCCCAACCTTCCCTCCCCACCACCAGCAATACCACCAGTATCAGCAGAACCAGATACAGAATCAATCGGCCCAAGGCTTCGAATCTGCCCCAGTTCCTGAACCAATCTACTTCTCTCCCGTCACAGACCAAAAGGAGAATCCCTACCTCCAGCCCCCTCAGCCCTCCCCACCCCATCAACCCCCGCCAACACTATCATCCCCCTACTACCGCTCCTACTCGCCCGCAGACTACGCCCAACACTCCTCACTACCCCTCCCCATCGACACAAGCCAAATTGGTCCAGGCCCCGACCAGGAAAAAGTCCATACCCTCCACGACCAATACTTCCCGCCTCCTCCTCCACCACCTCCGCCGCCTCAGATCGCTACGATACCCTCGCTACTGCAGGAGGGTGTTGAATCTCTCCGGCAGCATCACATGAAGACGCCGAGTTTGGGGCTGCCGGTGCCGAGAGGGAAGAAGAGTTTGGATATACAGCAGAAGCAGCGGCCAGTGCAGCCGGCGGGGTATGAGGGCGATCACAAGGATGCAATACAATTACAGGACTACAGGACCAGTGAGGATATGAAGCGCAGTCACGAATTTGGGGACGACGAGAAAAAAGATGATCGTGGTACCACTGGTACGGATGGAGTGCAAGTGGAGAGTCCGCAGGTGTTTGTCTATGATGCGGTGAATGATCGGTATGTCAAGGAAAGTGGTCTGACTCCAACAACGGGCTAGGCTGGCTGCGCTGGGATTCAGTTGAGGAGTGTATAGTAATTACTGATTATGGACGGGTGTTGGAGTCCGGCAAGGACGGAGTAGCAATGTAATCAATGGGCAGCTTTGACATTCCCAGCCAAACTTTCATCATTCACTCCTCCATTCATTCCTTGCTACAATTCTAGTGCCCCCGTTCAATTATACCATCCCCTTCCCTTCCTCAGATGAAATCCACATGCCACCCTCCTCCGAACAACTAGTCCATCTCCCCCAACGAAAGATTCAACACCCAATTAAGGGAAATCAGTCAAGTCAATGACAAACACCCCCAAGAATCCACACAAAACCCCCTTTTCCCCAAAAAGAAAGTCCTCTGCGCTGCATAGCTAGCTGCTAACTTAGGCTCTAACAATTGCGCAGTAAACCGTATATCCGTAGTAAGTAATGCTGAAGGAGGGATTTGGACGCGGACGTCAGGAAACGAAGGATCGGACTGGTTAGCTAAAAGGTCCGGGGGGGAGGGTAGTTGGTCGGTACGAATATTAGCTCTTGCGGTTTACTTACTTGGGCACTTAGTTTTCGTCAGGGTGACTATTGTTGCTATGTCTGCATGTCATAGTTGTGCATATTGCTTGGTATCATGTCATTTCCGGGGGAAATATGCTTTGGAAGAGGGAGAGAGAGAAGGGGGGGGAAGGGGGGGCAAACAGTTCTACTCACGTGTCTGGCAATTTGCTGGAGTTGGTGGCTGATGCTGATGTGATATGATGTGATGTGATATGATGTGATGTGATCTCGATCTCGATCTCCCAGAGAGAGACTTGTGAAGACGACGGTGGGATGGATGGATGGACGGGTGGATGAATGGACACTGATATCCGTGGTCAAGCAGATCGTTATAGTCTTGCTGGGCAGGAAGACTTTGTCTCTTCCATGTGAACTTCATACTGAGTGAAGAATAGTGCTTGCTGCCTTGGGAGACGCGTGGATAGGGAAGGAGGAGGAGGAGGGGGGGATAGTTGTGTTACGAAGATTCTCGAGTACTTATGCGCTGTGACGATTCTCCGATTCAATGTTCAATGTTGAGCGGAAGCACGACGTTTTTGACTAAGCAGATCTTGCCAATGCAAAGGAGGTCTCAGAGGTGCTGCTACTGATCGAGGTTCGTCTCCCTTTCTGTTCTTAAGTCATCTTCCTCACTTAGACGAGTGTATCTCTTTTCGCTGGGTAG
>JAABUK010011163.1_pt1 | contig 11776 bp, 10 predicted proteins | sample 5559141 | NCBI WGS metagenome assembly JAABUK01 (sample SAMN10711869, study PRJNA513367) | rock metagenome | isolation source: Antarctica rocks | place: Antarctica: Victoria Land, Pudding Butte nord | collected 2016-01-03 | reverse complement strand
ATGAATAACGAAGCGTTGGCACGGCGATTTCAGAAGTTTGCGACTTTAATGGAACTGCGCGGCGAAGACCACTTTCGCACGCGCTCTTACCGCAACGCCGCCGAAATTATCGAAACGTGGCCGACGCCGCTTGCCGCCATCGCCCGCGACGACGCGGGAAAAGGCTTGCAAACGATTCCCGGCATAGGCCGTGCCATCAGCGGCAAAATTTTGGAATTGCTCGAACGCGGCACGTTCGACGCGTGGGAAAAACTGACGGCGGAAACACCCGTCACCGTGCTCGATCTGCTCGAAGTCGGCGGCATCGGAATGAAGACCGCCGCATTGCTTCACCAGAAATTCAAAATCTCATCGCTCGACGACCTCAAGAAATTCGTCGCGGGCGGCGGCCTCGAATTAGTTGACGGCATCGGCGAAAAAAGCGCCGAAAGAATTCAGGAAAGCTTGAAACGAATATAAAGCGGCGATTGTATCCGCAGGATTAGAACTTAACTGCTCTCATGTATAACACGAGTTCGGTATTTTTCACTTCTGAACCAATTAACTTGAAGGTATATTAATATGGCTAAACCACAAGGCACAAAGATTGGAGAATGTTCTAAATGTCATGCGCCAGTTGGTGACCAACATCCGTACTCATGGTGCATGGAATGTGGTGAACCTCTTCCAGAAGTCTTGAAGGATTCGATTCCGGCTCTTGCTCAATTGAAGCTAACGGAAGAAGAACGAGAGAAGCTTGATTCTAAAATTCAAAAGCTACTTGTTACGACGGCTCCCTTCTTGGAAGGTTATCGTATTGTTGAAACATTGGACGTTATAACAGCCGAGTGTGTGTTCGGCATGAATGTGTTCCGTGACATTGCCGCTAAATTAACTGATATATTTGGCGGGCGCAGCGATGAAACTCAAAAGGTGCTTCGTGATGCAAGAAAAGTATGTTTGTACGAACTGAGAAAAGAGGCTCACTCGCTAGGAGCAAATGCAGTTATTGCAGTAGATTTGAATTACAGTGAGTTCTCTGGAGGCGGCAAATCAATGCTGTTTTTGGTAGCAAGTGGTACTGCTGTAAAGATTGAGCAAATCTCAAAATAAACTAAGCCTTTTATTCGCACGTCGCGCCGGACAAGTCATTCGAGCGCGATGCCTTGATAGGTTCGCTCTCATATTCTTTCTCTAAAAATTAAATTGTCTGCTGTCCGTTCGACACGGATGCAGTTCGGCGTGGAAAGCGAAATTTAATGCACAAGTACGAAATTATTATTTATTGGAGTGCTGAAGATAAAGTATTCGTAGCGGAAGTGCCGGAGTTGGCGGGTTGCATGGCTCATGGAGCGACGCAGCAATCGGCTTTAGAAAATGCGAACGAAGCTATCCAGTTGTGGATTGATACGGCTGAAGAATTCGGCGATGCTGTGCCGGAGCCAAAGGGGGCGCGGTTAATGCTCGCGTAAGCTTTCGGGTATAACCGTGTCGAACGAGTCCTTACAGTAAACTAATTTATTGCTTACCTGACTCTGCTTGCCCTTTCTCGCCTTCCATTATTTTTAGCAAACTTTTGCAACTGAAGCGGCGTCGCCTGATTGTCGTTTGACGATGACGAGCGTGATGTCGTCGGCGGAGGGTGTGCCCTGCGCGAATTTTGTGATGGCGGCTTCGATGCAGTCACGCAGGCCGGAGGCGGTGGCGGCGAGATTGCCTGCAACGGCTTCGTAGAGACGCGTCGCGCCGAATTCTTCGCCGTGCGGATCGGCGGATTCGGAAACGCCGTCGGAATAAATAACGAGCGCGTCGCCGGGTTGGAGTTGCGTGCGGCCTTCGTGGAACTGTGCGTCGGGCATAATGCCGAGCGGTAGTCCGCCGGAATCAAGTTGTTCCATTGTGCCTGCGGCGCGGACGATGAGCGGCGGGTTATGCCCTGCGTTGAGAAACGAGAGCGCGCCGGTTTGCGGATCAAGCTCTGCGTAAAAAAGCGTCACGAAACGATTCGACGGAATGTTCGCGGCGAGATAACGATTGACGGCGGAGATGGTATCGGAAAGCGAATTGTTAGATAGAGCCTGCGCGTGAATGGCCGCGTGCAAGCTCGACATTAAAAGCGCGGCGGCGGTTCCCTTGCCCGACACGTCGCCGAGCGCGATGACGAGCCGCCCGTCTTCACGTTGGATAAAATCATAATAGTCGCCGCCGATTTCGTAGCATGGAAAACTGATGCCCTGTAGCTCATAGCCGGGAACGGGCGGCGCGCTCGTCGGCTGAAAACGCTGCTGAATTTCTCGCGCAAGTTGCAGTTCACGTGTGAAGCGTTCGCGTTCGACGTGCTGCTCGACAAGGCGCGCGTTCTCGACGCGAATCGCGGCGACGGAGGCGAGCGTCGTCAAAACTTTCAAATGGTCTTCGGTGAAACGCGCGTCGGCGATAGGCGAATCGGCGTAGATAATGCCGAACACTTTTTCGCCGACGCCCAAAGGAACGGCGAGCACAGAGCGTATGCCCTGCATCGTCATCGTCGTGCTCATAAAGCGCGGGTCGGTCTGCGCGTTTGAAGTCAAAACGGATTTGCCTTCGCCGATCACTTCATTTAATACCGTGCGGCTAACGCGTATCTCGCCGACTTCTCCCACTTGATTGCGCACCGAAGCGACTTTCACTTTGAGGTCTTCGCCTTCACTCTCGCGCATCATAATCAAGCAACGCTCGGCGGGCACGGCTTCAAAAACAAGCGCGGCGATTTGGTGCAAAGTTTCGTTGAGTGTCGCGGAAGCGAGCAAGGTGACGCCGACTTTGCTGATAAGCGCCAGCAGATCGCTTTGATTTGTGTGCGACGGAGCGGCAGCAGCGGAAGTGGTTTGACCCGAAACGTTTTTGGAAGGCGGTTGCGTGCGCGCGTCTTCGATGGCTTCGAGTAGGCCGGATGTAGTGCGGTCAGTGGCATTGGGAACGAGTGTCGCAAGCGGTTCAAAGCCTGCGTCGGCGATCATTTTGCCGCTGACGAGCGAGCCGCTCAAGCCTTCGTCGAAAACAATTTCGGTTTCGCCGATTTGTATGCACCCGCCGGACGCAAGCGCCACTTCGCCTTCGAGCGCTTCGCCGTTGTAAAGCGTGCCGTTGGCCGAACCCAAATCTTGCAAAAAATATCTGCCGCCTTCTCTACGCACTTCCGCGTGGACGCGCGAGGCAAACGGATCGGGAATACAAATGTCGTTGCGCGCCGAGCGTCCCATCGTAATGCGTAGCGTTCCGAGCGGAACGATGTCGGGGGCGCGATCTACATTTTTGACGATTAAGTTAGGCATCTCTGTGTGGATGAATCAAACGTTTCAGGATTAATAGCGAAGGAGCACGAACGATAATTAAGGATGGTTCAAACTTTTGCAGAGTAACTATTTCACGCCGCGACGCTTGTCCAATTCCTTGCCGAGGCGCTCCGCTAACTTTTGCGCTTCTTTACGGTGCGTGCCGCCCGGCTGCGCGCCGAGTTGAAAATAGCCGAGAGCCGTCACGACCTCTGCGCGCTTGAGTGTTTTAGGATCGCGCTGGTTCAGCACGCTTAATCCTTTGATGTAATAAGAATCAGGATCATTCGACGCGGCGCGCTTGCCGCCGCTGCTGGCCGCGCCCGGCGGCGGCACGACGAAAGGCAGACGTGCGGATGATTGCGCGTTCGGTGATGATGGCGCGGGCAAAGCATTCGTCGCGGATTCCTGACGCGCAATATTCTGTCGCGCAAGGTTCGCGCGTGCGTTGCGCTGAAGCGAATTAGGTGCGCTGCTGTTGTTAGCGTCCATCGCAACGGGCGGCGACGGAAAAGCAGATGGCGACGGGAGTCCGGCAAGCCGCTGCTGCGCCGTCCGGCGCGTGGCATCGTCGGATGCGGCAGCCGCTATTTTCAGGTAAAGGGCGCGCGCTTCTTCTGTGTGTCCGGCGTTTTCGAGTGCGGCGGCGTGTTCAAGCTGCGCGGCGTTGCCGTAACCGGCGTTGTTCGTGAGCATCGATAGGCGACGATAACTTTCCGCTGATTCATCAAAGCGATTTGCGACAAATTGTGCGTGAGCAAGCTCGCTCCATGCAATCGAATCTTGTTCGTCCAGCTTTGTCGCGGCGAGATATTCGTTTATCGCTTCTTCATGCGCGCCGCTTCGGTCAAGCGCTTCCGCAAGTTTCAGACGCGCGGGCGCGTTCGACGGATCGAGCTTAATGATTTCACGCAGACGCATGATCGCGCCGTCAGTGTCATTGGAAGCGAGCAGCGCAGACGCCTCCGCCAGTTGCGCGTTGATTGCCTGCCGCTCGTCGCCCGTGGAATTCGCGGATGCGTTATTTACAGTGTCCGGCTGATCTCTGCGTGAAGCGTAAAGCCAGACGAGCAATCCGACGACGACGAGGGCGACGAGCACAAGCGAAACAGCGGTGACAGGCCAACGACGACCAGTGCCGCTTTGCGCTGCAATTTTCTGAACCGGCTTGGATGTTTGCGGCGACGGCGCGGCGGCAGATGTCGGCAAATCAACATTCGCGGACGGGCGCGGCACTCTATCCTGTCTCGCATCGCGCGCGGCAGCGTGAGGCTCCGTTTCTCGTTTAACTTTCTCTTCGGAAGGCGGGCGGCGCAGCAGGTCTTCCATCTCCGCGCGGCTGACCTTGGAAGTTTCAGGCGCACGCCCGCCGTGCAAATCATCGGGCGCAATATTTTCTGTGGTGCGTCCCATGTCGGAGAGCGGCACGGTTTCGGCGAGCGGTGAAACGGGAACGTCGCCTCTTCTATTATTACCGCTGCTATCGCCTGCGGGCATCGCACCGAAGGGCGCGCCGCACAAACGACAGAAGCGCGCTTCGTTGGAAGAGAAGGCACCGCAACTCGAACAGTGTTTTGTCATCGCAGCTTTCACAAAGCACTCACGCAAATCTTTAACGAACAATACGGCGGCGTTGTTCCACATCGCGCACGACCAGCGTGCCCGCCAGACGATCATGCAACGCGCGCCCCTGCGCATCAAAGGCAGCGAGGAGAAAACCGATTCCGAAGACGATCAAAGACAGTGGGTACCCGATTAAGTGGCGCAACAGCGTACGTCCCATGCCGGGCACTGTTCCGTTTGTTCGTTCAATGCGAAGTCCCGTCGCCCACTTGCCCAGCGTTCGCCCGCGTGTTCCGGCGAAGACGACGAAATTCAGGAGTCCCGCGCCTGCCACAATCAACCAGCCGAGCGTATTTGCAGCGCCGCCCGCCGTCCGCGCATTGCCGCCGAGGATGCCTGCGAAGATTGTGCTAAAGGCGAGTATGCCAGCGAGCAGCGAGTAATCAATCAACAGCGCTCCGCACCGCAACGCAAAGGGCGCGCGAAGTTGCTCCGTCTGTGCGGCACTCAAAGTGCGCACACGCGCGCCGGTTGATTTGCGCGGCAGCATTGTTCGTTCCAATTGCGCAGTCATACAATACAGATGTCAGATGTCAGATGTCAGATGCTAGATGTCGGATGTCGGTTTTTGCTTTTACCAGCGTCTAACATCTAAAATCAAGCATCTGTTTTCCCTTTTCATCCGAGTAAAAAGTGTAGCGTTGTTTCGCCGAGGCGCAATCTGTCGCCGCTCTCTAAAGCGCGCGGTTGATTCGGCGCGAGACGCACGGCGTCGTTGATCCATGTGCCGTTGACCGAGCCTAAATCTTCGATCAAGTATGTGTCGCCCTGCCTGCGTATGCGTGCGTGGCGGCGCGAGACTTTTGTTTCGCGGTCGTACTTCGAGAGATCGACTTCGGGAAAAATATTTGAATGCGGATCGCTGCGCCCTAGAAGATTGTTTTCCCGCTCCAGCGCGAAGGTGGCATCGAGTTCGGTAGTGCCCGCGACAATCAATTTGGCAGTCGTGCGCGAGGCACGCAGCGCCGCGCTGGAGCCTGCGCCCGCCAGCGGCTGCTTTGCTCCGCAATGCGCGCAAAACAGATCGTCGGCGGCGATGCGGCCTCCGCAAAAACCGCAGTAAACCATTTCCGCCTGAATCGTTTTAGTGCCGACATCCGAGGCTGGCGCAGTGCCGTAGTTGATGTCTCCGGCGCGCAATCTTTCGAGGTGCGCGGAGAGAGCGTCGCGCATTTCCGCCGCCGAGCGAAAACGGTTTTCCGGCTTGTACTCGACTGCGCGCATCAACATGCGTTCCATTTCGGAAGAGATTGCCGGATTGATTTGACGCGGGCGCGGGTTCTTCGTGAAATCGAAAATAAGCAGCGGATTGTCCTGCGGATCGCTGCCGGTCAAAAGATGAAACATCGTCGCGCCGAGGCTGTACAAATCGGAACGCGGCTCGACGTTGCCGCTGAATAATTCCGGCGGCGCATAACCCATTGTGCCGACGGCGGTGACACCCTTTTCTTCTTTGTTGACCCAGCGCGCAATGCCGAAGTCAATTATCATCACGCGGCCTGAATTGCCGTCAATCATCAAGTTCGCCGGTTTCAAATCGCGGTAAATAATTTGCGGGCGACGATTGTGTAAATAATCGAGCACGTCTGCGACTTGTATGCACCATTCGACGACGGTCTTTTCATCAATGCGTCCGCCGGGCGCGTTGCGCAGGCGCGAAGCGAAGTCGCCGCCCGAAATGTATTTCATCACGAGGTAAAAGCGTCCGGCGGCTTCGTCGTAAAAATAATCGTAGATGGTCGGGATCGAAGGATGCTCGAGCGAAGTCAGCAGCAGGGATTCGCGCCGGAAATCGCCGATGGCTTTGGCGTGCTGCGCATCGTCTATGTGCGATTCGATCATCTCCTTGACGGCACGCGGCGCGTCGCCAAGATTGCGGTCTTTGGCTAAATAAACTGCGCCCATGCCGCCGCCGCCGATGCGCCGGACGATCTCGTAACGCCTGTTCAATTCAAAGTCCTGCTCGAGTTGTTTGTTGGCCGGGCGACGGCCACCGGTTGTGGCATTGCCGCTGCTCGAAGATGCACCGAGAGCGTCCGTTGATGGCGCGTTGTCGGCATCGAAGGCCGAAGATACATGGCGCGTGGCATTTTCGTGCGCGGGTTCGGGCGAGTCCGGCGAAGTGGATGATTGATCCTCGCTTATATGCTCTGTGTCAGCAGCGTGCGGCGCAGGCGAAGACAGCGCAGTTACCGCCGCCGTCGCAGCGACAGTGCCGCCCGCATCGCGCGCCGCCGCAGCATCATTTCCGGCAGCTTGTTGACTCGCTCCGCACACACCGCAGAACGCATCTCCCGCCGTAACCGCCGCACCGCATTTGTCACACACAGACATATTCCGACGACTCAGTTGTTGATCGTTTCCAACCAAAGCAAACTTGCGAGCGTAAAATTTCCTAAAAGTCGAAGTATATTATCGCGCGCCGATCAAGGCTTTCGCGTCTTAATTTATTTAGCGTTTCCAATTTATTTAACGACTTGAAAGCGCAAAAAGGTTTTCCCGACGATGATTTCGTCGCCGTCACGCAAGGCTTGCCTGTCACCCGGCAAAAGCCGTCGCCCGCGATTGACGAACGTGCCGTTGGTCGAGCCTAGGTCTTCGACAAAGTATTCGTCGCCGCGCCGTGTAATGCGCGCGTGGCGGCGCGAAACTTTTGCTTCCGGGTCGTCTGCGTCCAGATCGACATCCGGGAAAACGCCACCGTCGGCGTCCCAGCGGCCAATCTGCGCTTCATCTTCGTGCAGCGAAAATTGTTTACCCGTCGAACGCCCGCGTTGAATAATCAGTCTGGCGTGTGCGCCGTCAAGCGCGGTCATCGCGCCGGAAGCCTGAGCCATAGCAGTTGCTCCTCCTCCTACTTGTTTACCGCCAACATCCGCGTGCGCGGCTACAATGGTTTTCTCAGACATAATGTTACCGTCCGTCGCGCTGCCCGACACATCGTCCGTCGTAGCGGTGGGTCTTCGAGGGCGCGCCGTGTCGCTTAAAGGCGCGCCGCATTCATCGCAATACTGCGAGCCTTCCAGATTATCTGTTTTGCACCTTTCGCAGGTGAGCATAAGATTTCCACTCGTTCGCGCTTTATGATACGGCAAGGAGAGCGTTGGTGCCCGGCAAAAGTATGCGCTATCTTCGGACGATGTTCGCCCGTATGCCGGAAGCACGCCGCATATTGTAACGCGAAAGGAAGCGGCGCGCCAACTTGCATTCGTTCCTCCGCTCAAGCAATGCGGGGCAATATCAGAAAAAAAGCACTGCATTGAATGCCATATCAGGCCGTATTCAGCCGTGCCACAAAGACTTTGTATTATGATGAAACCGTGCCGCCGTTTTTAACGTAAAAGTTTTTACCGGCGCGTGTCTTTCGTTTTGTTTTCGCGCGCCCGACGCTTTCATCAAGCATTCTTCCAAAAGGACAGAAACGATCATGGCTCTGAGCCGCAAAAGAAAAATCATCATCGGCAGCGCCGTGCTTGTCGCGTTGGTGGCAATCGTCGCCATCAGTATTTTCGCCAACCGTAAGGACGAGCCGGAAGTCACGACCGTCAAAATCGAAACACGCGCGGAACTGCGTTCGACGGTCACTGCTTCCGGCGAAGTGCGCCCTGTGCGCTTTATTAAACTGACGAGCGAAGTCGCCGGGCGCATCGAAGAGATTTACGTTAAGGAAGGCGATCAGGTGAAGCAGGGACAACCGCTTGTCCGGCTCGATCCGACGCAACTGCAATCGAGTCAGGAAGCGCAGGCCGCAGGCGTGCAGGCCGCCCTGAGCGATGTGCAGAACGCGCGCACGCAAGTGCTCGCCGCCGAAAACGCCGTCGCACAAGCGCGGCAGGGCTTAACGGTTTCCGAAGCGGCGGTGGCACAGGCACGGCAAGGTATTATTACCGCGCAGACAAGCGTTGACCGCGCGCAGGTTGATGTCAACACGGCGCAACGCGAGCTCAAGCGCACCACAGAATTGATCGAGTCCGGCGTCGCATCTCGTTCCGAATACGACACGGCGCGTGACCGTCTGGAACAATCGCAGGTCGCGCTTCGCACTGCGCAGGCGCAGCTTCAAGCGCAAAAGCTCGGCGTGCAGGAAGCACAGGCGCGTGCCAATCAGCAGCGCGTCGCCGTGCGCGATTCGCAAACAGGCGTACAACGCGCACAGTCCGGCGTCGCCACGAGCGAAGCACGCGCCACACAACAGCAGGCCATCTTGCGCGGCTCGTCCAGCCAGCGCTCCAAAGCCACACAGGTTTCGCCGCTGACAGGAGTTATCGCGGACTTGCCGACACGCGTCGGCGAATTCGCAGTTGCGAGTTTCTCTTCAACTCCTTTAATGACCATCGCCGATATGTCAACGATCAACGTCGAAGTCAATGTTGACGAAACGGAAATCGCCAACGTCGAAGTCGGACAGATAGCGAAAATTAAAGTCGATGCCTTCGGTGACCGCGAACTCGTTGGCGTCGTGACGCAAAAGAATCCACTCGCCGTCGGCAAATCCGACACGCAGGGCGGACTCTCCCCGCGCATCAACACGCAGGAAGCAAAGGAATTTCGCGTCGTGCTCGAAACACGAGACGTGCCCGACGAAGTGCGCAACGGCCTTCGTCCCGGCATGTCTGCAACCGCGACGATCACCACCAAGACGAAACAAAACGTTCTCGCCGTGCCGCTGCAAGCTATCATCGAAAAACAGCCGACGCCCGCCGCGACTCTGGCGAACAACAACGCCGCGCCGCCGCCCGTGACCACAGACAAACCGAAGGACATCAAAGGCGTCTACGTTTTGCAGGCGAACAATAAACCTAAATTCGTCGAAGTCACGACCGGCATCACAGGCGAATCCGACATCGAAATCACAAGCGGACTGCAACCCAACATGGAAGTCATCACAGGCCCCAGCCGCGTGCTGAAGACCTTGAAGGAAACTTCGACTGTCAAACGACAAACTCGCAAAAGCGCCGCCGCCGCTGCCAACGGTAATACCAACGAGGCCAAATAAAAGATGAGCGATTCCACACTTCTTGCCGCGCCCGTCGCCAGCGATGATTCGATGATCGAGCAGGGCGAACAAGCGGGCGCGAGCCTTTCAAGCGCTGCCGGACTCGGCCATGCGGAACTTCTCGTGCGCGACGCCGTGCCCGCTTCGCTTATCTCTATGCGCAACATCTGGAAAACTTACCAGATGGGCAGCGAACAGGTACACGCCTTGCGCGGCGTCGCCTTCGATGTGCAAAAAGGCGAATACCTCGCCATCATCGGGCCGTCTGGTTCCGGCAAATCCACTTTGATGAACTTGATCGGCTGTCTCGACACGCCTTCGCAAGGCGAATACTGGATCAACGGCAAACTCGTTTCCGCGATGGAAGACGACGAACTTGCGCGCATACGCAACATGGAAGTCGGCTTCGTTTTTCAGACCTTCAATTTGCTCGCACGCGCTACATCGCTTCACAACGTCGAATTGCCGCTCATCTACGCCGGAATCGGTTCTGCTGAACGCCACGAAAAAGCCGAACGCGCGCTCGCCGCCGTCGATCTCGCAGACCGCATGACGCACCGCCCGAACGAACTATCAGGCGGCCAGCGCCAGCGCGTCGCCATCGCCCGCGCACTCGTCAATCATCCCTCGATCCTTCTCGCAGACGAACCAACCGGCGCGCTCGACACTAAAACAAGCCACGAAATCATGATGCTCTTTGAACGCCTCCACGCCGAAGGCAACACCATCATCGTTGTCACGCACGAACCCGACATCGCCAAACGCGCGCACCGCGTCATCTCCATCCGCGACGGCGAGATAGACAAAGACGAACGCATCAAGTAGCCAGCGCGACCATCCAGCGCATCGTAGGCGAAGGCGGTATATTTTCCTTCATCGCGCCACCTGCTTTGTGCAACACTCGTGTTCCTGTCCGATGCAGATGGTGCAACTTATTCTTAACACCTCGCCGCGTGTTGCAACCTCGAAAACCTTAATTAATTAAACCCTCAAAGAAAATGCGACCATTTGATCATCTCTGTCGTCTAACTGTTTATATTCGATTGAATTGTTTCTACAAATGTGTCTCACCGCCCATTTCAACACAGCGGCGGAATATACGGGGAGCCTCATTAGGCTCTGACACGGAATAACAATCTTAATCGGAACTTCTTATTTAGGAGCGTAGATTTCTCATGGTACATATCTTCATTTCGGTTACAACCTTATTTGCCTTCCTCTACACTGATCCGGGCACTGGAGCGTTTATGTGGCAGTTACTGTGCGCATCCTTTGTCGGTGGATTGTTTTACGCCCGCACGCTGATTGGCAGAATTAAGAAGCTAACTTCCCGAAAATATAAGAAGGAGTGATTAATACATTCTCTTCTTATATAGCAGTTTGGTTTAATCCTCGGCGCATACTACTCACTGAGTTAAATCTATTGTGACTACCTCATTTCGTGATCCTGACGGACGTTTGCTAGTAACGGAGGATCGCGTTCTACGTGTGGTTAACGAATCCGGCGTGGCAGACCTCACCGCTTTTCTTGCTTCGGCGACGGCGAAAAGATTTGTGGAAGCCGGTTCTCTAGTACACACAGAATATTTAGAACCGGAAGAGCTAGAGCAACTCTTTAATTACCCGCAGATAAGAGAGCCAGACAACCGTGCTAATCATATCGTAGAGCACGAGCGCATTTCCTTTCAAAATTTTCCTTATGAGTGGCCTCCTGAAATGCTATACGAAGCAGGTTGTTTGACCATTGACATTGCGGAGAGCGCGTTAGCAGAAGGTTTTGATCTCAAGGATGCCACTCCGTACAACGTGCTGTTTCGCGGCCCTCGACCAGTTTTCGTTGATTTGCTTTCTTTCAACAAGAAGG
>JAABUK010011162.1_pt1 | contig 11777 bp, 12 predicted proteins | sample 5559141 | NCBI WGS metagenome assembly JAABUK01 (sample SAMN10711869, study PRJNA513367) | rock metagenome | isolation source: Antarctica rocks | place: Antarctica: Victoria Land, Pudding Butte nord | collected 2016-01-03 | reverse complement strand
TGAGGGATGTGAGGATGATGTTTGGGAGGGGTGAGGGGCCAGAGGGGGTGGTGGGGGGGGAGGTGTGGGTATGTGGATGGGCCGCGGGGAGGGGGAGGGGCGGAGGGGAAGGAGGGAAGCGAAGTTGTAGATCGAATAGATGTTCTAATTAGGGATTGGAGACAACGATTTTGATGTTGAATGCACGTGGAGCAGGTCAGCTCAATTTTCGAATTTTGCTAAGATGGCGGAGTAGCAAGGTACCTACAGCTCTTCCAGTAGCTCAAACGCCCCCTCGATTTTTGAGTGTCCATCATAGCGCAGCATACCTCTCTGCACCGTTTTGAGCCGGGTAAGGATCTACAACCTTGCCCTCTCCTCCCTCCTCCACCCGGCCTCCTCGGCAATCATCTCCGCCGCCCTCTCCCCAATCCCCAACACCGTCAACATCGGGTTGATACTTGGCATCAAGGGAAAGACACCCGCATCCGCAATCCTCACCCCCGTTAGGCCCCTCACCCTCAATCTAGAGTCCACCACCGCCAACTCATCCTTGGCCAGATCGCCCATCTTCGTCGTCCCGGCAGGGTGATAGACAGTGTGCGCCACCCTCCGCGCATACTCCGAGATGTCTTCATCGCTCTGCACTTTCTCGCCCGGGGCGACCTCCCGCTTGATCCAGTCTTTGAAGGGGGCTTGTTGGGCGACTCTGCGCGCGGCTTTGATCCCGAAGACAAAGCTTGCGGCGTCGTAGCCTTCGGGGTCGGTGAAGTAGCGGAAGTCGAGGGCGGGTTTAATGGTGGGATCGTTTGAGGTTAGGTAGAGGCGTCCTCTGGAGCGCGGACGGGGGATATTAGGTGTCATGCAGAAGGCGTCGATCGGTTCGTCGTAGCCGAGGCGGGTGGTGTTGAGGCAAAAGGGGATTTGGTAGCAGTGCATCATTATGTCTGCGGCTTGGCCGTCAGGGAGGCCGTGAGGATTGAAAGGGGTAGTGGTCGACGCGGCGTTGGGAGGTTCGCGGCGGAGGAAGATGCCGGCGTCGGAGTCCATGGTGGTTTGGTTGAGCGGTACGGGTTTTTTCAGTTCCCAGATGATGATCGTTTCTGGGTGGTCCATTAGGTTCTCGCCGACGCCGGGGATGTCTTTGACGATTGGAATTTTGAGGTCCTGGAGTTGTTGTTGTGGACCTAGTCCGGAGAGGAGCATGAGCCGTGGGGTGTCAACGGCTCCTCCGCAAAGAACAGTCTCCTTCCTGGCTTTGAGAGTGTGCTTTGAGCCATCCTGCAAAGTGACATCGATGCCAATGACTTTGGCTTTCGACACATTGATCTTCGCGACCCATGCGTTTGTCAGAACGGTGAGATTTGGGCGCTCCTCATCCCCGCGGAAAATGGGGTGGAGGTAAGCGACACTGGCACTTGATCTTCGCCCATCATCCGGGTTGTAGCTGACGGAGAAGAAGCCAACACCCTGCGTTAATTCCCCTTTCTGTTTGATTTCGTGGTTGAAATCATGAAGGACTGGAATGTCCATGGCCGAGCTACAGGAATTGACCCAGTCTTTGCAAAGCTGGTTTCTGTGTCGGCTATGAACGGGCTGAACAGTATTGCGAAGTCTGTTGAGGACTCGTGTGAAGGTCTTGAAGGACCAGCCATCGCAGCCAAGAGACTCCCAAAGCTTGCAGTCATATTCAAAGGGCCTAAATGAGATCAGAGTATTATGCGATGAACAGCCACCAAGCACTTTAGCCCTTGAATGTCGAATGTGCGAGTTCCCTGGACAGTGTAAGCAGCGACAGAACGACCGCAACAAAGTCAAAGGGATATGATCAATAACAACATCAACCCAGTCCGCCTTGGTGCTCTGGACAAATGGCTCAGGAGGGTTGCTTTGGGCAGAGATGCAAAGGAGATCCTACCCATTGGCTGCTCAGTAGTACCGTAGTCATAGTCGAGCTCCCCACCGAGTAGATTGAGCCAGTCCTTGAGGTTGAGGACACGGTCGTCCATAAAGTCGCTCGGGCCAGCCTCTATCAACAGAATCTTCGCTTGGGGCAGATACTCGGCCAGCCGGCTTGCAATGACACAGCCAGCAGTGCCGCCTCCAACGATGAGATAGTCATACCTGTCAGTGCCGGAAGCAGAGAAGTGAGTGGTAGTCATGATGAAGCTCAGAAGGCCGATTCAGAATGATAGTTTGGAAGACTGAATGGAAGGACGCTGAATAGCATGGCAGCCGATCAGGACCAGATCAGAAGGTCCAGCACTCTCCCGCAAGCTGCAAGGCCAGAGGAAGAGAGGCAAGCTGAAGGTTAATAGTGAAATGGTAGTGAAGCTTGCAGATAGACTTTTCTTCCCAGCACCGTCACACCGACGCCTTCAAGAGGCCCGTGGACAAGCGAGATACAAAGGTCCTTTTGTCTAGTTACTGTTGGGGGCCTTTCCATGTTGGTGCGGAACAGCAATTTCACTTGCGCCACGCCCCCGGCACATCACCTTGTGCACATTCACGGCCAGGATGTCACCGTGGGAAGACTTCGTGACTCTTCCTTCTATCCTGCATTAGCTCTTCGCGAGACCAGATTGCTGATCGTGGATGTCCGGAAGTAGATCACAATTCCCAGTGACACAACACCAAGCGTTGCGTTGGCGCAATGCCCCTGAGATGACCTGCAGCTTCCAACGGTACTTTTGTGAACTGCGAATTCAACTCGGATACCTTTCGGAACGAAGCTTGGGACTACACAGACAATATTTAACTCGTGAATAGACTCTTCAAGAGCAGCAGAGAAGGCATACTGAACATGGCGTTCGATGCAAGGCATGTCTATTTCGATGGCAAGGTCCAGAGATCGCACGGTGAGGTGTTTCAAACAATAGATCCCTCCACTGGAAATCCTCTGGCAGATGTGCACTCCTCCAGTCCTGCTGACATAGACTCGGCCATCTTATCCGCATCCAAAGCTTTCCCCCCATGGTCATCCACTCCACCAGTTGCAAGATCCCGCATTCTCCTCAAAGCAGTCCACCTTCTCAGGGGACGCAATGATGAAATTGCCAAGGTTGAAACAGCAGACACGGGGAAACCTATCTCAGAAACCAGCACAGTAGATGTGGTCACTGGTGCAGATGTGCTCGAGTATTTCGCTGGGCTGGTGGCCGGTGGAGGACTGAATGGCGAGACTGCCCAGCTAAGAGAAGACGCTTGGTTTTACACGAAGAAGGAACCCCTTGGTGTCTGTGCTGGTATTGGTGCTTGGAACTATCCGATTCAGATGTAGGTCGGCTAGGCCTCCTTATCCCACTCTTCATATTGACTCGGCCGTCAGAGCACTCTGGAAATCAGGACCTTGCCTTGCGGCAGGAAACACGATGGTGTACAAGCCGAGCGAGGTCACTCCACTGCACGCTCAGATACTGGCCGAAATTTACACCGAGGCTGGAGTGCCGCCTGGGGTTTTCAATGTCATATATGGTGCCGGCGAGGTCGGAGGATATCTGACATCACATCCAGGTATTGCCAAGGTCTCTTTTACTGGTCAGGTCGCAACCGGTAAGAAGGTTGCTGGCTCTGCTGCCGGCAACATGAAATATGTCACTATGGAGCTTGGTGGCAAAAGTCCTATGGTTGTCCTTCCCGATGCCGACATCGAGACCGCAGTTGATGGCGCAATGATGGCCAACTTCTTCAGTACCGGCCAAGTATGCACCAATGGCACCAGAGTCTTTGTGCCCGAAACCATGAAGGATGCATTCGAAGAGAAATTGCTGGAGAAGATGCAAAACATACGTCCAGGGAATCTCTCGGATGCGGCCACAAATTTTGGTCCTCTTGTTTCTAAGATGCATTACGAGAAGGTGGTAGGCTATATTGACCACGGCATGAAAGTGGACAAAGCCAAATTGCTGTACGGCGGTGTTGAAAAGCCTGCAGGACTCCCCGAAGATCTTGCGAACGGCTACTGGGTACAGCCTACTATCTTCACAAACTGCACAGATTCGATGAAGATTATCAAGGAAGAAATCTTTGGCCCTGTCTTAAGCATACTCACCTACAAGGATGTCGAAGAAGCTGTGCAGCGAGCAAACAATACGGAGCTTGGCCTAGCAGCCGGTGTTTTCGGCAGAGACCTGAACATGGCCCACAAGGTTGTGTCGAAACTTGAAGCTGGCATTACATGGATAAACACCTGGGGCGAAAGTCCTGCGGAGATGAGTGTAGGGGGTTGGAAGCATAGTGGGATAGGAGTGGAGAATGGCCGACGAGGGCTCGAAGCTTGGGTGCGCAATAAGTCGACTCTGGTTGACATGAGTGGTAAGATAGCAACGGCTTTCGCGAAGCTTTGAGCTCAGAGGTCCCGTGAACAAGTGCTGGCAACGGAGAAGGAAAGCATCTGCTGCATACTTAGATCATTGGCCTGACAGCAGGAAACCCTGCTATCAAGTATCGAAGACAATTTGAAGGCAGTGTGCAACAAGTAAGACCCGTACGCCGAGCACCCAGCATATGCTGAGGAGCACCATGCCTCCCGGAGCATCGACATCTACAACGAGCACTCCAAACATTCAAGCCACGAAACCCGTGACTCGCGAATTCATGTTATCCGCGAACAGCTCGTCCATGTCGCGGTTCAGGTGGTTTGCAGCACTGGATGCCGACAAGCGGGATGACATACTATCAGGGGTGAGTTCTCCAAAGTCTTGCATCTGATGATGCTTTTCTGTGTCGATCTGGAGCTCCTTGAGTGCACCTCTCCATCGTGGCGAGGTCGTCTCTCCTGTGAGTGGTTGAGATTTTTCCATCTGCTTCTGCTCTGCGCTCACTTGCTCGATGCCTTTGAAGTACTTGTTGATGTCTTAGCACGGACGTAAGACTGAAAGATCTCAACTAGAACTCACTCTGACTGTCTTGACTTGCAACTCAAGTGTGGCTTCGTCATCCACCACGATCAATGACTTTGCATGAGTTTGCAGGGCCGAAAGCGTCCACATATGGTTCACACCTCCTTCAATACATTTTTGCAAAGCCAAAGCCTTGTGTGCTCCTGTGACAACAATGAGTACCTCTCGGGCATCCATTACTGTTTGCACGCCGACTGTCAGGGCCACCCTTGGCACCTTGGAGATGTCGTGATCGAAGAATCTTGAATTCGCTCGAATAGTGTCCTGGGTCAAAGTCTTCACCCGTGTTCTGGAGGTCAAGGATGAGCCTGGTTCGTTGAATGCAATATGTCCATCAGGGCCAACCCCTCCAAGGAAGAGCTCGATGCCACCCGCGGTTCGGATCTTGTCCTCGTACGCTGCGCATTCCGCCGCGAGGTCGGCCGCATTCCCATTCAGAATGTTGATATTGGCAGGATTGATGTCAACTTTTGAGAAGAAATGCTTGTACATGAAGCTATGATAACTCTCTGGATGGTCTCTGGGCAGGCCAACATACTCATCCTGAACATGGTCAGTCCGTGCCCGAAGATTTCTTTCTTGAAGTATCACTACCATGTTGAAGGTCACAACATTACGGAAGGAGACACATCCAGCTTTGGCAGCTTCCACAAGGTATTGGTATACAACCTCTGGACTACTCCCCGTTGGAAGGCCAAGCACGAATTTCCGTTGAGAAGTCGGCGCAAATGCATTGATACGCTCTATCACGTCGTCAGAGCCGTGACTGTGGGACAAAGCCATGGACACGCTTACGGATGATGTACTCTGCAACATACTGGGAGGCCTGGCCGGCGTCGTCTCGGATGACAAGTCTCCTTGAAGTTGTCAATGTCTGTTCTCATCCTTTCTAAAACGCTCATGGCAGCGCTTACATGATGACAGCGTGGGCAGCGCCACTCGGTGTGGATATTGGCAGAGAGATGCGAGTCTATTCTATCCTACAGCACATACATAGTCCTCTTGTATCGAGGACGGCGGGACAATATATAACCGCACCCGGTGACCAACAGGGAATGCTTAGTCTCTCACGGCCGACGACCTGCCATTGCTCATCCTGGACAGCAGCGTAGAGTCACACTGGGGGTTATGCTCAATGACGCGTCTACAGAGTAATCGCAGCCGGCGTGTCAAGATGCCCCCAGGATCGTCCCCGTTGTGCTGCATGAATTATCACTTGGCGGTAAAGCTTGGCATGCGCCTCTCCGCTGGGCAGCTTCACCGAGTGCAACGCTCGCATCCTTTGGCTCCAATCCCACACTGCAAATGCTACCACGCGCGTGACGAGACGCTTTGGGGTAGATGCAACGTCGCCGCGCCGTCATACCGGCTGACCGAGCAGGAGCCTGACAATCGCGCCTACTTACTGGGCTCTGGTTCAATCAGCGGCACAGTGCGGCAAACCACATCCCAGGCCCGTGATCTGCCACTAGCACCCTCACGAGGAATGGTCGCCTGCAGGCAGGAAAGCCATGGCTGTCCGGGACAAGCTATCCCCAGGATGGGAGGGGTTGGATAGGTATGCCCTACATCGCCATCACCATGATGCCGTCGATGCTAACGTCCCCACAGACAGATGGGCCAGCTCTTCATGATGGGCTTTGATGGCACCACGGTCAATGACCAGATCCAGTCGTTGATCGAAGACTATCATGTTGGCTCCATTCTTCTCACAGCCAAGAATCTTAAATGTGCATTGAACACGAATGATCAATTCTTGCATCTGGTATACTAACACACTGCCTACCAACAGCGGCAGAAGAAGCCACTCAATTCGTCCTCGATCTGCAGAACATCGCCCACAAAGCAGGCCATCAGGTCCCTCTCGCCATCGCTCTCGACCAGGAAAATGGCGGAGTCAACAGTCTCTTCGATGAGATCCATATCCGACAGTTTCCCAGCGCCATGGGCCTGGCTGCTACAGGCTCAAAAAAGTTCGCTAGAGAAGTGGCCAAGGCTACTGGACAAGAATTGAATGCCGTCGGCGTGAACTGGATTCTTGGTCCCGTCTTGGACGTGCTGACCGATGTCCGGAATCAGCCTCTTGGTGTGCGTACCACGGGAGATGACCCTCAAGAGGTATCTTCTTATGGAGTTGAGTTCTTGAGGGGCTATCATGAAGCTGGCCTAGCTACATGTGGGAAGCATTTTCCTTCGTACGGTAACCTTGAGTTTCTAGGAGCTCAGACAGACGTGCCAGTCATTACCGAATCGCTGGAGCAATTGAGCCAAAGTGCTCTGATCCCTTTCAGGACCACAATCTCTCAAGGTCTGGATGCGGTAATGGTTGGTGGCGTTGCTATGGCGTCCAATAACATGAATGTGATGCATGCGTGTCTGTCGGAGCAGATTGTGCAGGATCTTTTACGCACCGAGATGCCCTTCAATGGTGTCGTGGTCTCCGAATGCCTGGAGATGGAGGCGCTCACTCATAACATCGGAGTTGGGGGTGGCACAGTCATGGCTGTGAAAGCTGGTTGTGATATCATTCTTCTCTGCAGGTCGTTTACTGTCCAACAGGAAGCTATCCATGGCTTGAGGTTAGGAGTTGAGAATGGCATTATCGACAGATCTAAGATTGAGCAATCTCTGAGAAGAGTGCTTGATATGAAGTCAAGATGTACCTCATGGGAGAAAGCACTGAAGCCAGCCGGAACCAAGTATTTGACACAATTGCAGCCATCGCACACGAGCTTGTCGGCAGCTGCCTACGATGGATCAATTACCATCGTCCGAGATCAGCAACAACTCCTGCCCCTCTCTAGGCTCCTAGGCCCGGACGAAGAACTCCTCCTGCTGACCCCGCTCGTCAATCCTTTGCCTGCATCTGCGGCGTATCGAACGCTTCGCGAAACATTGGACGGTACAACACCTGAACAGGTTTCTGCATCGGAGACTCGTTCATCCATAATGAGTGGAGAGCGGGTTTTCCGGGAGCTTGGACGAGCTATGTCGCGTCAGCATAACGGTCGAGTTCTTCACACGTCATACACGGCGAATGGTCTCAGGCCGATGCATGAAGATCTGATCAACCGTGCAGCTGCTGTTGTAGTGGTGACGGCAGATGCCGGTCGAAACCTTTATCAAAACGGATTTACCAAACATGTATCGATGATCTGTCGGCTGTCCTCCGGCGCCACTGGCGAGCCAATGGAGAAGCCATTCATTGTGGTATCTGTCAGTTCGCCTTACGACTTTGCATTTGATCAGTCAATAGGAACCTACGTCTGTACGTACGACTTCACAGAGACTGCTCTGCAGGCACTTGTAAGAGTACTTTATGGCGAGTTGCGCCCTACCGGTGTCCTTCCAGGATCGATGAGTGCCAGCCAGAAACGGCACCAGTCAAGGCAACATTGGCTGGTAGAGAATTGGAACGAAGAAAGAGACTCATATCCTCTTGAAGTTTTACTCAAGTCTGTGAGAGAGCAACGACCAATCTCTCAGCAGTCGATAATATCAGGTGTCTCGTCCAACACCTTTCTTCTCCGCAGCGCCGATATTGAGGAAGCCCATTTTGTTGTCTGCAATAGCAGTACGACAGAGCTCTATGGCTTTTGCACGACCTATTATTTTAGGTCTACCGCAGTCGGTGCGATTGGGTCAATCATTGTTGATCCGAACAGAAGAAAGCTTTCGATCGGCCAGTCACTCTACAATCGTGCAATGCGTGTTCTGGCTCAGAAGAAAGGCATCAAGAAGTGCCAGCTTGGCTCACGCATCCCAAGCATTTTCCTGGGCATTCCGACTGAGGACATGGCCAAGAACAAGAGACTCAAGCAATGGTTCATGAACATGGGCTGGAAGATTGCCACTTCGCAAATGCTTTCCAATATGATTCTACGCAATTTACCAATGTGGAGCCCTCCAGATGGTTTGAGCCACACTTTGTCAAACCCGGATTTCAAATTTGACCTGGTCTATGGGATGGACTATGCCGAACCTGTCCTTGATCACGTGAAGACCGTTTCCATGACCGGTGTTTACGAGATCTACAAGCTGGCACTGGCTGACACAACCTCTTGCGGGATTATTAGAGCCAAAAGACCCGGTGATGGCTCGATCTTGGGAAGCCTTGTTCTCTACAAGAGTGACTCCAGCTTGGCCGGATTTGTCCCTGCACTAGCTGACACAAAAGTGCTTGCCGGAGGTATATCTTCACCCGTCATATCGCCGTCGGTCGAGGATCCTGCGTCCCTGATGCAAGGCCTGATCCTGCTTGGCATCAGGCAGATCAAGAAACAAGGGGCTCATGCTGTCGTTCTGGATTGCGTAGGTGTTTTTTTGATTTCCTCGCAACACGTTTACTGACTCTAGCAGATTGAAAGTGCCATAGGCACCGGAGTCCTGGCTCCGTTGGGATTTAGTACCCTCCATACGTTCGAAGAGATTACCTGCGAGAGCTCCACCTGGACGATGCCACCGGTGTCCTAACAGATCCGCGCTCAAGCTTTGCACACTTGTGTCTCATCCTACGCCAAGTCAAGTGCGACTGGGTACCGCTGTGATCGTCGCTGTCTATGTCCAGGAAGCTGGCCTTGGTGTATTATCACCGTTTGAGCGTGGGGCGTGGAGCGTGAGCTTGGGGATTTTGGGAAATGTCGATGTTAAATATACTGGTAATGTTCCTCGTTGCACATGTAAGGCAATTGGATACAAGGGCAGCTAGAAACAAGATTGTTCCTGTTTCGAGCCCGTCTGGCAAGTTCCAAGGACCGATAGACGAGGACAAGCAAGCATGTAGGTGTATGTCTCAACGTGAGGTACAAGTGCTTGGACACGGAGGACTCATGTGGTACAGGTTGAGGGGTGCAGAGTAAGCGGACCAACAACGACTCCTCCACCAGGCAATTGCCCGACCCTCCGACCCCCTCCCCTTCCCGCCCCTTCCCGCCCCTTGCCTTCTACAAACGGTTCCCAACGTCGCGCCAAGCCCCACCTCTCCTCCTCTGCCCACTACCAGTGCGAATCACTGTCAGCAACGCCGTACAGCTCGAATGCTCAATGAGTAAGGCTCACGGCACCGCTGCTAGTGACTTGGTGGCTGAACACGAAGTCCTTGATTGGCAAGCATCCACATACTCCTCCACAACGTCGCCAAGCTCCTCGACCCCAGTGGTTCAATCGCGAGCGGAACCTCGACCCCCCAAATCCTATCCACACCGTCTAGAGTGCCGAGGAGTTCACGAAATCCTGCCACAGACCTCCTGCGATCCCACTGCGGCTTTCACCTGGCGTCAACGGATGTAGCCTTGGTCCTGAGCTCCGAACGGCAAGCTCACCTTGTCCGTGACTTCAACAACCGCATGCAAACACCCCTTCGCCTTTGCCGGTAGCCATCCGATGGACACCATGGATGGTTTCGATACCTTGACAATGTCCTACTTGGGCAACCCAATGCCGGTGGGGTTCCTACCTCACACCGATTACCTTCAGCCGACCCCCGGGTTGGACGTGCAAGATCGTTTGTCGAACTTCGAGACGGAAACATATATGAGGTTAGGGGTCCCTTATGTTAGGGGACAAGGAAAATTGTCATTCTGACTGGATTTCAGTGCCGACGACTTACCCTTCGGACCCTCCAGCGGCCTCGGGCACCCAGCGCTCAAGCGCTTCTCAAGTTCGTTCGATGACCCGTTCACCGACCCAACCATGTCCCAGTTCGAGCAAGGACTACCAGAGCCGAAAATACCGGAAAGCCCTTCGCTGGATCGAGAAAACAAGCTGTTAAGCTTCTCAATGCCATTATATAATTTCACCCTGCTCGATTATTCGTTGCGGAGGACGTCTTTGAATATGGCAGCACAATTGCATGGCATGTTCTTTCTCGCAGAATCGCAGTGGCCTACCAGTCCCGATGCTCCTCCGCCACCACCCGAGCTGACTTGCTATCGCCGAAATCTGTTCCAAATTACCGGATCAGTCACCTTGCCGAGGACGTTAAGATACATAATGACGGACCAGGGCGACCGGATACCCATACTAGCTCAGGAATTGAGTGTGTCGGCTACGGAGTCAGTTGAGGGCAACCCTGTTAAAATCATATCTGTTCCTTGGAAGACACCCGCTGGCGGCGCAACTGCCGCACCAGAGGACAAAGCGGAAAAAGAGCCGCCGACGATACCTCTTGATACCATGGGCGGCTCAGATTTGGACGCCGATTATGCAAGCTTTCCTACACAATGGAAAAGACTTCAGTTCAGGATAGCAACTGCCAATAATGGTCGTAGGAAGGAGCTGCAACAACATTTCGTGATTAGGTTGAAGATCCTGGCTACATTATCCACTGGTGCAAAGATATCAATTGCGGAAGCACAATCCGGCGCCATCATTGTCCGAGGACGCAGTCCCCGCAATTTCCAGTCACGAAAGGATCTTCCTTTAAGCACCAGTGCTGGGCCATCTCGGAAAAGCTTAGGAGCCGGAGTAGGTCGGACATCTACCGGTGACAGTGTGCCACAAGCTCCTCCATCGAAGCCCGCCGTATCGCCCGGTGAGGTACCGCAAGTGGTGTTCCAGCAATACGAAAACCATGACCTACAATCTGCCACACCAGAATCGAACGATTGGAGCCAGATGACACATCAAACCAATCCTGAACCACTACCTACACCGGACTACAACAACTCAATGATGCCACCCCAGATTCCTCCTTATACCAACCCCAGCCCACCCGAGGGCACTTCCATGATGGCTTTCACAAATCCCACCATATCCGCCCTAAACCCACCAGTAAGCCTCTCTTTCTCGAGCGACGACGAAGGCAGCCCCGTACCCCACAATCCAAAACCTTCCCTCTCCCGACCACCCACCTCGACCCCCTCCTTTCCTCTAACAAAGACGAACAAGTCGCGCTCC
>JAABUK010011161.1_pt1 | contig 11777 bp, 16 predicted proteins | sample 5559141 | NCBI WGS metagenome assembly JAABUK01 (sample SAMN10711869, study PRJNA513367) | rock metagenome | isolation source: Antarctica rocks | place: Antarctica: Victoria Land, Pudding Butte nord | collected 2016-01-03 | reverse complement strand
AAGTGCATTAGCAGCCTCAAACTGCTTCCGAACTCGTGCCACCTGGCCCCCAGCGGACCTGGGAGCCTTGTTGGCGCGGCCATGACTGCCCGCGCTGTCCGCGTCGCTCATTGCGCCGTTTTTTCGTGGTTTTCTAGAGACCCACAGAAGCAGTCTGGGTCTGTCGTTGTTCGAATTTCACACTCCCGTAATACGAGGCACCGTTACAGTTACGCGAGACTCGGCCTTTCAGCTTGTAAAATCCTTCTTCTTCTTCTTCTGTGTTCACTGATAAACTAGATCTGATACAATGCATGCATGCATGCAAACCAAAATCACATCCTGTGTTGCTCTTGAATGCATCATGGCCAAACATGGACACAAGCTTGTTAGCTGCCTGCTCTTATATACAACCTCAGCATCTGTCTGACACTGTCAAGCAACAGGAATACAAGTCAACAGTTGATACAACAACCATATGTGTCAAGACAACTCAAAAAATGGCCGTACTTGCAGTTGTTGAACATTCACAACAAACTGTCAAATGTCAGCGCAAGCGTTTGTGTCAATCGACTGCATGCTCTTGGCTTGAAGTATTGAGTTTTTGCGCAGCACAGTCAGCGGTAGGCCCACAGTCTGTACTGTCATTACGTTGCCAATCTAGACAGCGTCAGCGCCCTCCTCCTCACGCTTCTTCCTGTGCCTTCTCTTCTTCTCACCAGAGTCCCCACCCTCACCCTCTCCCCCAGCTTCGTCAGATGCCTCCCGGTGCTTGTGGTGCTTGTGCCTGTGCTTGCGCTCCTGTGCCACCAAACAAGCACAGTCAGCAATCCGCTATAGCATTGAATACACGGTCACACCTTCAAGGGGACACTGACATGCATAGCTGCATAGAGGGCTTTCCCAAGAAAAGACTACGCCTTTCGGCGTCAATTTAATGAGAAGCCAAGTATTGTACCGGGCTGCCCAGTGAGGGCTTGAGCCCATACAGTGCATTTGGCAAGATGATAAGTATCCTGCTCATACCCGGCTCGTCACATGGTCTCTACGATTGTAAGCTGGTGCTGGCCTCACTGTTCTGCTGATCATGGTGACTAAAGTACACCTCTAGAAGGACTTGTGATCAGGTCAGGGCCATGCCTGAGCTGCAGCGAAAAGTTTGTGCCATTGAATGAGGCTGAACAGCTGTATGCTTGACCTGAGATGTGGCAGGGCAAGCAGGTGGAGTTTGGATAGGAGTGTTGAAGAGCTTGATGTTGGTGGGTGAGGGAGGGAGATGGCATTGACTGGCAAACAATACTACAGCACTGAAAGCAACTGCTGAGCAATCACTTCTTGCCGATGCCTTCAGAAAACAGTGAAGTCGCTGACACAGGTGTGGCAGTGCATCAGGAGTACCAAGATATGACAAGAATGGAAGAGAGTTATGCTTGGGCCCTTGCGTTAGCATAATGCTTCATGGCTTTGCAGTCCTTGGAGACCAGGCAGTGCACAGCAAGGCCTACTCACGCGCTGGCAAGCACATTGGAAACACAGCGCGCAAGCGAGCATGTGAGTGAGCAAGGGAGTGATGTAACAAGTGGGCAAACAAACAAAAGCAGGAATGGCATCATCCCAGCCATAGAGGTAAACCACCCAATGATGGTTGAGCATGCTGGTGCAAAGCATGAGTAGCAAGCAAGCATCACCTTGGAGGGAGTCTCATCCTCGCCCTCAACACCAGCCTCAGGAATGCTGCGCTCACTCACAATGGTCTTGCTGGCAACCGCAGAAGAGACAAAGACGGTACCAGGGCCACCCAGGAGGGGGGTGGAGCTGGTCTCAATGGGGGGAGGGGTGTAGCCGGGCTCAACCACGGGGTAGACTACGTTGGTGGGGGTACTGCTGCGGTTGGGGTTGATCGCTGCCTGCAGTCATAGTACCTCATGAGAACGCAGTTTGAGATTGCTGGTGTACGAGGTGGAGAGTTGATTGATCACTTAGCTCTTGCATACAGGCAGGCGTTGACAGGGTGTTTTTCAGGATTCTAGGCTATTTGCAGTCATATCAAGTCATTCCAGATTCTGTGGGGCACGTGCAGCAGCACTCGAAGTCATGTTTAGTGAGTGGCATTACTGCAACAGTCAAGTTGGATTGATGCAGATCAATGAGTGAAGCTGCATCCACTGTGTGTGGTAGCCTTTGAGGCAGCTGGCATGCCATTTGAGATCCTCAGTACATGTGGCACCACATAGTGCCTCATAACAACAAAGTGGTCCTCGTGCAAGCAGGAGCCGTTTTGTCAGTCACTGAATGATTGAAGGGCTGACCTTCTGAGGGCCATTCTGGTTGGTCCAGGCCACCAAGGGCACTGCCCCAGCATCATTGGCATCAGGCAGAGTTGCCCTCTCAGCACCAATGAACGCCCTGCAACCACATCAGCTGCCCGTCAGGCTCAGCCACAATTGTCAAACCTGATGCAAATATACAAAGCCATTTGAGCATGTAGCAGAAGGGCCAGTTTATATCACTTCGCCAGCACTTCAGCGTGTGGCCCATTGCATCAGCCAAGATCATCTAGGAATCACACTTAGCCATCACCTGGCTGTGCATGGTTCGCATCTCAAACAAAACCAATGTGCAGTGTTTTGCAGCGGCCTTTACACCATGCACCCTATTACAACAGCAGTCACATGACAGTGTGTTTGCATGTATTGGGTGTATATGCATACAACCCTGTCATCAGTCTTCTACAGTGACCTTCACACCGTGCATCCAATTGCAGCAGCAGTCACAGCACAACATGCTTGCAAATGCTGGGTGCAGTCATGCAGGCAACAGGCCGACACAAGTGGCATCTTGGGCAAGGGGCTCACTGTCCAGCCTTGATCTCATCAGTGCCGGGAGCTGCAGGCACATTGAAGCCAGCCTTTGCCAGGTCCAGCTTGCAGCGGTTGGCCAGGGCTTGGTTGGACTCCTCCCCTGATGACTCCAGCCTCTGCACACTGCCCTACACATTGCAACACCACACCTCTGAATGACTGCTGCGTGGAATTGTGGCAACAGGCACGAGTAGCCAAGCTAGTGTCAGATGACTCCATCCTGTGCAAACTGTCTTGACGCTGCAACACACATGGCTTTGAGGACAGGATGAGATTGTAGTGCCATGCAGTCATGACAGGCACAAAGGTGGACTGGGCATGGTTCTAGTTGACAAGTAGATGTCAGTATTGTGCAGATAGCAATGAACTGGGCTGTTTTGACACCTGCAAATGCTACACACTGCTCTGCCCCCAGAACAGCACAGGGAGCAGCTGCTGCACTAGTTTTCAGCTGCTGCATGTCACATTGCTCATAATTCCACGCTTGGCATGGTGGCGACATTGTATAGCTAAGATACTTGTGCTGCCCAGCTTCTTGGCAACTCTAGCATGTACATGCTGAAGTGTGTGTGCCGTGTTCAATTGGGTTAGTCTGGATGACCAAAGGGAAAAGAAGAGAGGTGGAGAACTGCAAAAATCTTAGGCCAGAGGTCAGGAGGTTACCAGGAGGGCGTCAAGGGGGAAGGTGAGGGGGAGGCCGTCCTCCAGCAGCTTGCACTGCTCCTCCACACGAGCGCGTACCCACTCCAGCTTGCTGCCCTCAATGCCCCTGGCTGCCTCATTGCACAGCAGCACCAGCAGGCTCAGCACTGACGGCACTGCCAGAGCAAACAGGGTCACAGCACCCTGCAACACAAGTGCCAGGTTGAGTGGCCAGAAGGTTGGCTGCTGAAAATGTCATGCAAGCATCACACGCTGCTGGCCTTGCAGTCGTGCTTGGTGACAGGTGCAACGCTGCTTGCAATGACGATCAAGCTTGGTCCTGGCCAGGCACCAAGATGCGCATTATACATCTTGCAATCACCAGCATCAGGTTGCAGCAGTTGCACAAGACAGATGGAAACGGAGCAAGCACCATCCACCAAAGTACAGATTGCTGCTGGGACGAGGCAACTTACAATGATGCCGATGATGATGCGGTTGCTGGCAAGGTTGTTGCAGAACTCAGCAGGGTAAGCCTGGCAGGTTGGGCAGGAAGATTTAATGACAGCAGCCGTGCAGGTGTTCAGAAGAGCGCAGTTTCCGCAATCGTTTCCACATCCTGCAGAAGCTGCCTGCAGCTGGCTGCACCTGCAAGCACACAGCAAGATGGTGTTGAATAGCTCGTTTGTATACTGAGAAGCAAGGTAGGCCTTGGGGCAAGTGCTGAACATGGCACGTACTTGACTTCAACATGAAGCTGGCAAAACACATGACCTGCGCCAATGCACTGAGTGATTACATTACGTGTGAAAAAAGAACATTCTCTTGTCCTCTAAAAGGTTTGTAGAGTGCCTCAGGCAGGACCATGCTGTTGGTGATGATGACAACAATGTCAGCCTGCCAAACATTGCAGCACAAAGCAATGATGAGAACAGTATGAACAGACAGCGGTGCAAAGCCTGTGGTGGTGATGTGCATGCATGTGTTGTGCCGTTGCATGCAAAAGCTGGGAAGACAAGCGAGTTGTCATACTTGAACTGCTGCTGCAGGAAGATGTTCTCATTGTGAGCAGAAAGAGCTGCTCCCAGCATGGCTCCTATGATGACATGCAGCGCCAGCATGAAAGCAGAATTGCTCAACAGCGCAATCAGCCCCTGCAAAAACACACAAATGTTCAGCATCTAGTCTGTCTATGACTTGTGAATTACAGTGTGAGTCTGGAAACTTAGCAGCAGGTGTGAGTAGTCTCGCATGCACAAATGCATCCTGAGACTGAGTGGTAATTCTAGCCAAGCACGCAGCAGAGAGAGAGAGTAAGTTCTTACAAGCAGGCCTGCAAAGCCAATAATGCCCCAGTGTGTGTATGCCTCAATGCGAGCCCTGTCATCAGTATGCCAGACCTGCAACACAAGACAACACAATCAAGGCGCTTCACTTGACTCTAAGTGTTTTAAAAAGGCAGCTCATTTTCATGTTTTGTAGCAACAAGAGGCCTTGCCAACTGAACTCACGAAGATGTATGCCAGAACGGGCAAGACCGCTGCAATCATTGTTCCCAGAATGCACATCAGAGCGCCCTGCAGCAAAGTTGCAAGTGGTGAGTAGAAATGGTGAACCTGACACAGACTTCATCATCATGACCAGCACTACAATTACAGACATTGCATAGGCTTTGCGACAGCAGCCGATGCTCACCACAACCCGCAGGGTGCCACTGCCAACACGGTATGGCCTGACATTCGTAGGTACAGTGGAGGAACCACTTGGTCTTAAGGGACCACCTCGGCTACCCGCATGTATGAAAGTCGGCGCCATGATTGGACGTATCTACAGCAGTTCTACCGCTGTTTTTGATTGCCACCTGCAGGCAACACGTTGCTGGACTTCCGGTGAACTCTAAACTGATGCCGTGCTGAAATTTGCGGCAGAGCGGGTTGCACCTGGGGTTGCACGGACCTTACAGCTTTGGATACCGTCAGGCCGCCATATCTACCATCCAGATGCTGTTCGTACACTTGTACCTTGCTATGTCCCAACGTTCAACAGCTTCGGAGTCTGAAACAAAACTTTGCCAGTTGACTTGTTCCCTTGAGTCACCCCATCCTCTTCTTCGCTGGGCCCAGCGAGCTGGCACACATGCCCACTCAATAGCGGGTTCGGCCGTGGTGAAGCAGCTCTGATTGCGCGCGCTCCCCGCATTGACCCGTGCGCGGAGGCAGTAATTAATCGAAGTGAGATCGCAAGTTCCACGGGTGACCGTCTCCCCTGACATATGCATGCCACAGCGCGTAAAGCACTGCAGAGGTATATGCGGCGACGCACGCATGATTCGCAAGCATAATGAATAAGTGCAATGGCGTCAGATCACGGAGACACGTGGGTAAGCTTCGTCCTGCCCAGAAGCACGCTTGCGCTTTTGCTGTGATTGCCGAGCAAGACTCGGTTTCCATAGTCTCCCTCACGTCACCTTTGGTAGCCAGCTTTTATACTGGCGTAAATAGCATCATACGTCGCGTCAACGCGCTGTTGACCAGCTGGCCCTGACCTGACAACCGGTATGATCTGCAGAGACCAGTGAGGCTCTTAGACCATCTTCGCAGTGTTCGTGGCCGCAACCTGGTGCTGTCTGACGCCAGTCTCGATAGCACTACGTATACTTTTGATTTGCTTGTGAATCAAGAGTCAGCAGCAACACAACATGGCCAGCATAAGCTTTATGCCAGTGAGCAGGTACCACTTCCTCGCTATTGCCTTTGACGATCCTGTTGAGCCAGTTCTCACAACTCGTCACCTGCAGGTGCAAGGCACCTGCAATCCTGACTGGGCTCCTATTGATTGGCCTGACAAAGCAAGGGGACAGCTGCGTACCCTCAGCATTGTTACTCTGCAAGTCTATGCCAACCACAAGACCCAAGCCAAGCGTGCAGTCCCAGGTCATGTCCTCTCATATGACACCAGTGCAAGTGTAGATGGAGCGAGATCTTTGGCTGGAGTTGTACAAGATCAGAATCGTGTCCCACAATTAGACGGCAAAAAGGGCAATCAGGAGCAGGCGGTCAGCATTTCAACTCAGACTGTTGCTGCTGAGCACCAGCAACAATCTGCCACTCAGCAACCAGCTAGTGATGCACTGAACCAGGAGCCCCAATTGTCACAGCCCAGCGCAGCCAACACTGACCACCGCTTTGTGCCAGCTACCAGGCAGGAATCTCATGATAGCTCGGACTCTGGGCAGGATGGCAGTACCACTGAAGCAAACCCCTCGCTCAGTTCCCAACCCATACCAGACCGCTCCCTCATCCTGACAGCTGAGGTCAACCTAGATGAACTGAACGTTTTCCATCAGGATCTGGCAAGCCTTGATGTCTGCTTGCCACCAAACACCCTGGTGCTTGAGCTCACAGAAGGCCTCTGCCTATTCCCTTCTCTGGATCTGGCAGGTACATCCTCAGATCTGGCCCCCCTTGCAGATACAGCAGCAGCAAACATGCCGTTGCTTCCTGGCAACTCACTAGCCCAGCATCAGTCAGCAGCAGCAGCAGCAGCAGATGACAACATGCCGGTGCAAGGCTCAATGTCAGAGCAGGTGTGGCTTTGCAGTCTGTTCTTGCATCAGTCATGTTGCGCATGCACACGTCAAAGGCTGCATGAGCGGCAGATACACTCAACCAGCAGGATCGCGTAGCTCTGAGTGCTAGGCTATGACGCCTTTCAAACTGCCTTGTTTTTGTCAACACCAATCTGATATCTGACATGTCACTGAGGAGTGTGGAGAGGGAAGGCAGTTGTGATGGAAAAGTCTACTGGTCACCTGCTTAAGCATCTGTCTGAGTTCTCCGCTGAGTGCTTTGAGACGTGGTCATTAGAGGTTGTGGGTGTAAAGCTGAAAGTCACCGCATGTTTCTGACATGACCTTCAGCTTTACACCAACAACCTCTACCGGCCACTTCTCAAAGCACTCAGTGGAGAACTCAGACAGATGCTTAGTTAGGTGACCAGTAGACTTTTCCATCACAACTGCCTTCCTGGCCTCCCTCTCCACACTTCTCAGTGACACGTCAAATATCAGGTTGACCATGGATCTGATATTGACAGGCAGCAGACTAGTGAGCAACGCACCCACATCCAGCATGCTGGGTGGCAGATAGACGTGGGACATAGCATCTTTTCCATCTGACAGATGGTGCTCCATCTGATCTTTGACTGCGTCCATTCTATGTTCAATCTGCAAACGCATACAGACTGTCAATGTCACTTTATTGATCACTGACTGGCCAGAGTAGACTGCAGTCCATACCAATGTTGTTGATTGTGGCGAAGTTGAAAACTAAGTCACCTGTTTGGCTTCTGAGTTTCAAATTGGCTGCTGTTGCAAGCAACCGCCACATGTCTATTGCATTATATCATGCCTACCCAGTTGATGTCAAGCTCTTACGCTGCCTAGGCATCAGACGCCATGCCTGAGTTTCCAAGTGTCACTGTTGCATGTCTGCAGAAAGCAAGACAGCAACTGGCTGAGAGCTTGCTGCACAGACCTGTGGCTAAATCCCCATCACCCACCCCCGTCACTCCTGACATCACCCCAGAAGTGGGCAGGTGAGTTACATACATATGTTTTGACATACCAAGTGAATGCCAAAGTTTGCAGTCAAGCTGTCTCATTTTGCATGGTTTTGTTTTGCAAATCCTTTCAAAGTCATGAGTACATGTCATCAGCTTGTGGGTCAGGAGCATGTGGTTCATTGGAATTGCGCATCAAAGAGGAAGTCTATCACACTGCGGCCAAACCAATGATGCACGACCAATGGCTACTCAAGTGTGCTGTGATTTACATCCAGCTTCATGGCAATGATCCTAGACACATTGCACTCCTTGCTGTAGTAATTTCACCCTCATGGCTTTGACAGGCTCAGAGGACTGGTTAAAGCCAAGCTGGGGTTTGCTTTTGGCAGTGGCCCTGATTTGGCTGGCCTGACCAGCCCTCACGGGGCATCCCCAGAGCAACAGCCTCGCCTCACATCCTCTCAACAAACTTCCACCAGTGGTCGAGCATCCAGATCTTCTAAGGTACTTGCGGTCAATATGTATGTCACTATGTGAAGTGCATGCACCTGCAGCCATGCAAGATCAACCTGCTCAGCATTCGTTAAGCTCAGTGTAAATGTGGCAATCGTTGAGCCTCATGAGTCTGCATCAAGTTGCAGTGGAATGAAAGGTAGTCCAGCACCTGCTGCTGTTGCTGCTGCTGATGCATCCAATCTAGTCTTTGTCCACAGACATGTGTTGTTGATTGCTTGCAGGTTGATGTGCAAAGTCTTGATGCTCAGATGGTGGCGTTGTATCGCAAGCAGAACAGCCTGCAAGCTGTTTTGCAGCGCCAGAGGGAACACTGCCAGCAATTGACGCAGGTAGCTTCACACCATATCATGATCTGCCTCCAGTCGTTGGTTTCTTAGTCACATGCTTGCGCTGCCTGCCGTGTCAGACAAAACCCAACAAGAAGGTCTACGCCTTGTGGTTGTCATAGTGAGAGTCTCCTCAGGTGGCTAGTGGTGTAACCAGATGTGCTGTGCATGATATGCACATGTCGCAGCAGTATTGGCTGCAGGACGCTGTTGTGATGTTGTTATGATGTCGCTTCTGTGGCTGATGTTGTGTGCATCTGGACATGCACCTGGCAGTGAGTCGCTCTCTTGGGAAACAGCAACCACACAGCTTAACTAGCTATACCATTGTTTGTGTTCTGGATACAGTACCACCTATTTTTGTCGCATCAAAAGTTATTGAGCTGCGCTGCCTAGAGTATAGCGAATATTCTGGAGCAGCAAGCCAATGCAGGGCAGAAGTCTCTGCTGTCATCTGACATTCTCACTGTCATTCGTCAACTGATAACATTCCTGTATTCTGTGAATACATGTCTTGACCAAAGGTGTGGTATGTACAGTGCTGACTACCTCCCATATGAATCATGACAGGCACTTGAGCATCGGAATACCGCTCGCCAGCAGCAGCTCAGGCTGGATGCACTGAGGCATGGGCGAGAATTGCAGCAGCAGCGTGCCAGCGCTTGCCAGGAGTCCATACAAGGCTCAGCCAGAAGCAAAGACCTGGCTCAAACCATTCTCAGGGCCCAGCTGCAATCCCTGCACCATGCTTTGCAAGCCCTCAAGGTCACCATGTCTCATTCACTTATTCACTCACCCACCCGCTCACTCACTCACTCACTCACTCACTCACTCACTCACTCACTCACTCACTCACTCACTCACTCACTCACTCACTCACTCACTCACTCACTCACTCACTCACTCACTCACTCACTCTTGACAACTATCAGACATGCGATCGTTCGCTGTTGGGCTTTGTATGTTAGGTACTACTTGGTGGACTTCATCCTTGCTGAGCTGAAGCTTTGTTCTGAGTTCTGCCTCATGATCTGATGATGAGTGATGATAATGATGCAGGCAGCTCAAAGGCGGCTGGACAGTGCTGATGTGATGATGAAAGGGCCGGAAGGAGGCATGAAGTACAGGCCTCTGCACGCACAGCTGGTGGGGCGCCGCTGTAGAATGGCCACCATGCTTGGTCATGTCTACACCATTGGACCCCAAACAGGTAATAACCACAATCTTCTTACAACAACAAATAATAATCCTGTAACAAATAATAAATCTGTAACGATACTACTGTATAATACTATAATAATACTACTGTATAATACTGTAACAATAATAAATACTGTAATAATAATAATCATAGTAATGATAATGATAATGATAATGATAATGATAATGATAATGATAATGATAATGATAATGATAATGATAATGATAACAATAATGATAATAAATAGAAACAACAATTATAAGAATAATGACTATTATTTTAATTATAATGTTTTCCAGCTCATGAAAGTTAGGTACGTGCAGGACTCTTGTCTCTCCAAACAGGTACACAAACAGAAACTGTAATTGCAGTGTAGTGTACTGTGTCGACTATAGTCAGCATGCGCTTGCAATGGAGTTGCAGCTGTGTAGATCTTTGTTAGCAACATCAGATGTCTTCTGTGTTGCCTGAGGAACTGAAAGCTTGAGACTGATATGCACAATGTTATTTCACTTCCTTGGCAAAAGACATGTTGCTTGATGTCATGACAAATGTCGTACTGAAAGCTGTGACATTGCTGACACTTGAGCTGACATGCAAGAGGTTGCTTTGTGATGGTGCAGTGACAGTGTGTCAAGCGCCTCCAATGGGCTTTCTGGAGGATCAAATGGAAAGGGGCTGGTGGGCCGGCTCTGATGCAGGTCCCTCCTCTGCCTTACTGCTTTGTCAACCAATCCACTAATCTATCTATCAATTCATCAGAAACTATGTGTCTTGACTTTGAGCTACTTGTGGTTCTTTTTCGCTGAACAAGGGTTTAGGGTTACGGGTTAGGCTCTAGTGTCACACAGGTATTGTTGCCTGCTTGCCATCGAATCACTGCATAAGAAGTGCTTGCGCAAGACCATAGCTTGCTTGCATCAATGTGCATGGGGTTGCAAGTCAGACAGACGGACATTTGCAGCCCAAGTGTTGTGAGTTTGTATTGATTGCTGTGAAGAACTTCAGATGACTCTGCAGGCAAGCACAGCAGACATCAGACTGCAGACTCATACTGTAATAGTAACAGTAATAGCAGTGGTAATGGTAATGGTGATGGTGATGGTGATGGTAATGGCAATGGTAATGGTAATAGTAATAGTAATGGTAACAGTAGACCATTGTTGTACTGCCAAAGCTTGCATATGCCCAAGGTCTCTGATCTTATAGACCTTGTGACCTTATACAGATGCACAAGACAGACTGTTTTAGACAGACAAGACTTTTCCCATTCGTACCTAGCTCATCATGAGCTGGAAAGCAACTTTACATTACTAATGTGACTAAACATTAGCAACACTACTAACGTTACTAAGCAATACTATCATTACCAAAGGTCTCTGACGCTTGCAGGTTCCAGTTGCAGTGGTAGCCCTAAGGCGCTGATCGTCACAAGGCGCAAGCAATCAGCTGCTGCAGCCAAGAACGGCTTCAGGTAATCAGCTTCATTGCATGACCCCTCATTGGTGGTGTATCAGCATTGTTTAGCATTCAGGCCTTTTGTCATCTAGGCATGAGCTAATGCACTCCACTGCATGCATAGTAAGCCAGGATAGGAGTCATGCATAGATTGTATAACTGAATGTGTGATGTGTGCAGGCAGGCAGCGCTCCTAACAATAGGGGGTCTAGATTTAGACCCCCTGCTTGG
>JAABUK010011158.1_pt1 | contig 11778 bp, 5 predicted proteins | sample 5559141 | NCBI WGS metagenome assembly JAABUK01 (sample SAMN10711869, study PRJNA513367) | rock metagenome | isolation source: Antarctica rocks | place: Antarctica: Victoria Land, Pudding Butte nord | collected 2016-01-03 | reverse complement strand
AGCGAGGCGGAACGGAAATCTATTAAAGACTAGATAAAGATATATAGCTATTATATTAAGATTACTATTCTAATAATTCCTAAGGATATATCTTATAAAGAATTCATCGAAATTCTAAATAAAACTACAGGCTAAATTTAGATACCTAATAAAGATATATTATATATTATAAATATTCTTTTTTTATATAGTTAATAGTATAAGGAGATTTAGATCTATATAATAATAATTATAATAGGAAGTAAACTTATTAATACTATTCTTCTTAAGTTCTATTATATATATTAAAGTAGTCTTAATTTAGACTAACTTCTAGTATAGTCTTAAGATTATTTTTTTAAGGAATCTTATAAGAAGTAGTAAAGTCTAGGTAGTAGCTTAAGCTAAGGGGTATAACTTAAAAGAGATCTTATATAACTAATAAGAAATCCTTAAATAATTTCATTAAAGTTAACTTTATAAACTAATAACTTATAATAAAATTATAATAATAGTATTTATTTATAACTTCCTTTATATAACCTTCTAATTATACCTTATTACTATTAAGTTATATTAGTATTATACTTCTTATAAAAAATACAAGGTCTTAGTATAATATACTATTATAACTATTACTAAAGACTTTATATTTTAGTATATTACTTAGCCTAATAGGTCTACTAGTCTAGAATAGGCCTAGTATCTTATATATATATCTTATATAATAGCTCTTCTTTTATAATATTATAACTTAATTATAATAAGGTTTTAGGAGTTATTCTAGCGAAGTAACTTCCTCTTTAGAATTATATCTATAACTTTTATACTGAAGACTTACTTATTAGAGCGTTTATTAGATATATATTACAAGGGGTCTCTCGTTAGGAGTCTCTTATTAGTTATACGAGGTCTCTCCTAAGCTATACCTAAGCTAAGATAGAGGAAATCCATTTTAGGCTCCTATCTACTACGCCCTTATACTGCCCTGTACTCCCTTTTTACTCCCTTAGTACTCCCCTAGTACTCCCTCGTACTCCCTTAATACTCCCTTGTACTCGCTTAATACGCCCTCTTACTCCCTCGCTACCACTACTAAAGCGGCATTACTCTCTTTCCTATCCGGGAATAGCAATTTCGGATCCTAAGTTCGGGGTGAATATAAGTATATATAGTATCCTCGAGTTTTAAATATATAGTTCCGCTGTATTAATCCCGCGCTAAGGTCTATTTCGGCTATATACTTCCTTTGTACTCTCTCCTACTCTCTTAATACTCTCCTATACTCCCTTACTACTCGCTCGTACTCCCCCTTAGCTACTTCCTACTTTCTTACTATTCGTTCAGGCTATTAAAACCTTACAAGTTGAAATAATAGCGTCTAAATGTTTAATTATCTGTATGTAGTATATTAAGCTTGCTAAGTCTCCTAATATTGAAGAAAAGGAGGTAAGAGATTATATAAGACTAGTACTCGAACAGGAAAGACTAAAGGTTAAGCCCCGTCTTAGTAGTCGTTATAAGCTTAAAATCTAATACTCCCTCTAAGGCTTTAGCGACGATAAGGTCTACTAATAATATTATAGTTATCTAAATTACTTATAAACTTACTTCGAACCTAGCCTAATATTCTCTCTTACTCTAATAAACTTCTAGGGGCCTAAAGGCTTAGTTAAGGTATTAGCAAATTAACTATTTATATCTATCTATTAGAGACGGATTTCTCTTATTTCTAGAATTAACTCCCTAATACGGTAATATCGCATTTAGATATACATCGTTCTAGGATAATTTACGGGGTTCTTAGACAGCTTAATAGCTGCCTAGTTATCGACTTTAAGAAGAACTAGCTTCGTATCTTCCTTTCGAAATGCTATCGACTAGATAAGTTAACCTAGGAAAACAGCTTCGTCTACTCTAGTAGAAATAGCTATATATTTAGATTCTATAGATAACATTGTAACGAATTTCTGCAGCTTAGACTTCTAGCTCACGGGTCCATCGAATAATTTAAATATATAAGTACTAGTAAAGCGGCTAGATTTATAGTTATCGTAGAATAACGCGTTACTATACCTAATTAGGATATCTTTATCGCTAGGGCTATAGGTAAGGCTGATATATCTCGTACTAGCAAGGTACTTAACTACACGTTTTACTACAGTTATGTAATCTAGGATTGGATTACTAGTATAACAACTTAATTAATTCACTACATAGGTAATATCAGGTCGAGTTAACGTACTTAGTCATTGTAATAATCTAACGAGAGATTAATATTAATCTAACTTGAATAGGTTATATTAGTAGCCTTTCAAGGCCTTGATTAGTTTAGTACGAGCCTCTATAGGGATGTAAACCGTTCGACAGTTACTTATCCTTAGTTAGTCTAGTAACTATTTAATAAAAACGTCTTAACTAACGTAGATTCTATTCTTCTCAATATCCTAACTAATAGTTATCTCGAGGTAGGTAGTTACGTCACATATATACTTAAGGCGTAGACGTAGATCTAGTTAAGCTTTAAGTTCTGTAATTAGTTCTCTCGTAGGAACTTGGAACAGGAGATCGTCGACGAAAGAGGTAATAATAATCTCTATCTTACTATTAAAGAACATTAAATAATCCTCGTCTAGTCGTCTAAAATTTAAATCCTTAATAATAGTATAGAGCGTCTTATACTAGAATCTAGACGACTACTTTAACTTATAGAGCGCTCTGTGTAGTCGGTAAGCATGTTGTAGGTTACCGTCGATAAATTCGTAAGCTTGTTCTACCTAAATCTCCTTACTAAGGGTTACTTCTAAGAAAGTAGAGACGACGTTAGAGAGCTCTATTATAAGGCCGAACTTTACAGCTATAGCTATAAGGATTCTCTACGTTATAAACTTAAGGGTTAACGAGAACGTCTTTACGTAGTCGAGACCCTTAACTTAATAGAAGCTTTTAACTACCTATCTAGCCTTATACCTAATCATTTCACCTATAGGCCTAAACTTATATATATAGATCTATCTTCTAAGTAATACCTTAGTTCTTAAGTGTAGCTTGTAGGATTTATCCTACGTCTCTTAAGTAATATAATTATTATACTTAACCTATATCCCTTAATACTATTAGTTAGAATCCTTGATTTTATAGCCTCTCTAGCGTTCTAGGGTAGAATAGCTGTTAAGGTCGTTGTAAGCGCCTTTACGAGTAGGCTACGTAAGGAAACCTTCTTATAGTTATTAGGGGCGATATTACGCCTTAAATAACGATTTAATATAGATAAATCTATGTTAGAAGCATCCTCTTAGATTTTAGAACTTTAATAATTCGCTTCCGAATCAGGTATAATACCTGTTTAAGTCTTATTTATAGCTTTATTTTAGGAGTTCTAGAAATCCGAATTACGACCTTTACCTAGATCGCTTAGTATATTATTATGTCTTACTCCCTCTTATTCTTAATTAGTCTCGAAGATAGATCTATTATTATTCTTTACTTCTCTATTATATTAGCTATATTCAAGAGATATAAGGTCGATTTTTAGACCTATAAGTGTCTCGACGAAAACATACTAGCTATTTTTATCTAAATCAGTTTCTAAGTTAATTTCTAACTCGCTATCTAACGTTAATTCGTTACCTAACGTTATAAGGTTAATTATCCATGAGTAATCATTCTTCTAAGCCTAAATATCCTATACTACATAGACGTAAATACTCTTAGGGCTAAGGAATCGGCATTTAAATAGCCTTGGTTTAAGGGTTTTCTTCTATTTTAGGATTATAGCGTAGCACGCCACCTTAAAAGGCTTTAGATATAAGGTAACTAGTTTCTTCTAGTACTACTTCTTAAATAGGATGATTCTATCCTTGCCTAGAACTAGGTTCCTAACGTAGTTAACGTACTATACTACTTCTCCTTAGAATTTAGTCCCTATGCTAGAGTCGAATAAACACGCTCTAACCTGTTAAAATAGAGTTCTAAACTTCCTTTTAGCTCTAATATTTTAACAAGGGTTATATTTAGGGGTTAATTTATACTTAATCTCCTATTACCTTATAATCTCGGTATATTTATAATATAGACCGATTTCGTTATCGCTTTTAATAACGGTAACTATAACTCCTCTTAATTGTAAATAGATTAGAAAGTCGAGTAGTTTATCTAGTAAATTAGACTTTACGTTTATATACTTAATAAACTGCATGTTATTTACGTTATTAATAGTAACTGTAATACTTAAATAATCCTCGATAGTTTTTATTACTCTGCTAGCTATAGTAAAGTCAATATACTATGTATAGCCTTAGGTAGTCTTCCTAGTTAGAGGTATACGAGAGATATAAACATGTTATTTCGCTCTAATATAGCTCTTATATAGCTCCGTTGGTTCTTGTAGTTAAAGTCGATTTGCTACTTTAATATTAATACCGATAGTAGCCTTTACTATAGCCTTAGTAGCTACTATATCAATATAACTAAAACGCTTATATTATATTATCTATAAGGCGTCGTTCAACTTAATCTCTAAGGATTTAAGCTTATAAGTACGGTTCGAGTAGTTAATCTTCTAATTAAGAATATAGAGTCGGTTATCTATATAACTGTAGAGTACTAGCTTATCCTCTTCTTTAGTATAGATATCCTTGCTACGAGTATCCTCCCTTAACTAGTGCCTGTTAAAGGCTAGTTTCGTAGTTAATAGTAGATTTATTAATATACTAGGTACGTGTAGTACGTTATAGAGCTCGTAGTTTCGAACGGAGCTATAAATAATACTTAATATATTTACTATTCTACGGCTATAAATGTTAAGCGCTATATCGTTAATACTAATATAGTTAGATAACTTTTCGTCCCCTATTAGTTCGACTGCTTTAGTATTTACTACAAGTTATAATAAGATGTTAGCCTTTAGGATTTCATCTCTTTTAATACTAGGGCCGTTGGATTTAGATATAGGCTCTTTATCCTTCTCCTTATCCTTCTTTTTCTTATTAATAGATCTCTTAATGTAGTTAAGTATCTAGTTAGAATATTTCTTCTAATACTCGACCTTAATATACTCTTTAATATAGTAATAATTATATTCTATATTACCCTTAGATCTAGATCTAGATCTAGGGGTTACTTTACCTTTACCCCTTATTCTAATACCTATTTTTAGAGCCTTTAGATCCTTTTTAGCGTCTCTTTTACGGTCGGTTTAGTCTTAATTAATAAAAATAGTAATTACGTTATTAAAGTTAACTTTAGTTTCGCCCTTATACGTACCGTTAACGACTTAGTAATATAGGTTATTAAAACGACTTAGGAGGCTATTTAGGAACTATATAGCTTTAACTTTGTTATCAGCTTTAAAATCTATTCAACCTAGTCTAGCTACAAGAGCTTAAAACTTAGCGTAGTACTCGTATAGAGAATTAAAGTCGTCGGCCTTAATATATAATATTTCTCTTAGGGTCGACTTAAAGGTTAAGAAAGTCTCTAGTCTATAGATCTTTCTAAGTTTCTCCTAGGCTACTTTAAGATCTTCGACTCCTTCGATATACTCCGCTAGGCCCTTAGAAATTATTGCGTTAATGTTAGAGATAGCTTGATTCTTTATATTTAGGTACTCTTTCTTCTTAGACGAGCTAGCTTCCTTGTCTAGAGCTTTATACTTCGGATCTAGGATCGTCTAATAGTCCTAATTCGTAAGGATGTTACGGGTCTAACAAGCCTATTCTTTATAATCCTCCGGTCCTTTAAGCTTCTTAATCTTAAAAGTAGTCTTAGATATCGTCGACTACTTTAATCTTTCGTACTATAGTACTAAATAACTTGTTCTTAGTAGTATCTCCGGTAGTTTTAGTAGCCTAGACGAGTACGCTAGCTCGGTGAATAATACTAGGACAGTATTCTCTTAATGACAGCGGGTCGTTTTGCATGTAACCCGGGCTTAGAACCTGTTGAATTATCTGTATATAGTATATTAAGCTTGCTACTTCTTCTAATGTCGGAGAAAAGGAGGCGGGAGATTACATAGGACTAGTACTCGAACAGGAAAGACTAAGGGTTAAGCCCCGTCTTAGCAGTCGCTATAGGCTTAAAATCTAACATTATACAGCTTAAATTGAATACAGATTAAATAGCTCTGCATTTCGGGAGACCATTTGCTAGGTATCATACGACATGACAGCGGATTCCTAAAGGAGTCGACTAGTTTGATAAGCAGGAGCCTAATGCTCTTATCACTAAGCTAACATGTATAGAGATTTATAGCCGAGTTCATTATGTGAAAGACTAGTAGTACATCTTATTAGGGCTTTTGCCTTAGGTTAGCAGTCATCTGATAACGGACAGTCTAAGGGCTATTCTTCAGTTCGTAAGGTTAGGCTCTAAACACTCAGCCTTGCCGCTCAGAAGATGGCGTAGTCCTAGAACTGCCTTAGTATTAACCTTAACCCCTATACTTCAGCCACTAACTGTGATGGTCTCGACATGCTAATTATGATGATTGTGGAGTTATCTGGGATCTAAACGATGTAATAATGTACTCTATAACTTAGCACCACAATGGGGGTGTTGCAAAGTCGAAGTGCTAAAGCGATTCTAGCATTGGCACTGTGTATCGGTTCCGAGCTAAGATATCCAACTCTAGGCTCGCGAGAAACATTTGAGAGTATCATAGAGAACTAAAAACCAAGCATTAAGTATCATGCGTAACGAGTCCTAGAACAAGTTACTACCACGACATCTATTCCTATATTAGTAATTGGCCGTCCAAGCCGCGCTTTCTTTCAACCATGAAGTCTCTTGTGGCTAGTAAAGAGCATAAACTTGGTAATACATCCGTCCTCAACATTGAACAAATAATCATCAAAATTTGCATTATTTTCGTGTACCCATAATAGCCGTTAGACTCTACGTCCTTAAACCGCTCATCCCAAACGACTGTCCATTCGACTCTCCAGTGTCCTGATTCTTCCGTACTCTTTTAGAGGAGGTGGCGCGGGCAATTTCGGCCTTTCGCTTGCTCTTTACTCTTTCACGCTCTCGTTTGGTGATTTCAGCGAATACGCTGTGGAGAATGGGATGGAGTTCTGCAGCCGCGTAATCGTTTAAGATCGTCTTTATCAACTGACAAGCCTCATTTCTGCTATATCGAGCCAATGGCCAGAACTCCTCAAAGCGGTAGCTAATGTCTCCGTCTTCAAGCTGATGAGGCCGATGTATTCTGACACTGAGATCTTGGGCATTGAGCACCAGTGAAAATACCCGCGCAGTGCTGAAGAATTTATCTAAGTTTTCCTCCGTATTGACCATCCAAGTGTACATGTTGTAAAGGGCTTGGCTAGCGTTATGCAAATTCGTCATGTAAGCGTCCTGGAGGTCGGCTCCCGCTTTTTTCACTTCCATAAAGAGGAATGGAAAGCACCGTTTATCACCGTCGGGAGAGATGGTTTTCTCAAGGTCATCCGGAATAGGGTCCGAATCAGCTTCTGCCTGGGTAAAGGATTGCAGCGTGAAACTGATCGCCAAGTCCGGCTTCGGCAGAGAGATCTCATCATCTTTCGTGGAAGGCAGACGGGAGTCTTTCGGTTGTGACCACTGCCCCTCGCAGTTCCAGTCAAACCTCTCACCAAGCCAATACTGGTCGATGATGTGTATCATAATTGTGCGTTGAAGGATAGCCTCGTTTCGAGCGAGGCAGCGCTTTAGGTCAGCTTGGAAATACTTTTCGTTCACGATAGGATAATTCAGTTTGGATTTTCCTTCATCGAAGTTGAACGAAAAGTCATCGATGTAAGGATAGCAAGTGTCGTCGGAATGCTCAATGACTTGCTGAAGAAAGTCTCGCATCAGGTGTTGCAAGTCTCCGGTGTCTTTCAGACATCGCTCAGGAAGCTCGGTTTTTAAAATGGATTTCCAATGAGCGAGTCTATCATCTGGGGTCGCATCCAACCAGATCCGACGATATCTGAGCTTTTTTTCTGAAACTTTGACGGTCTTGGACCGAGCACCCTTTACGGTAGATTCATATTCATTTGTAGTCCTCGAGGCTGAGATTGAGTCCATGCCGTTCACTACGTAAGGCGCTCGTGCTTCGGGAGCATGTGCAGGTGAGATTACTTCCACCTCTCTAAGCCAAGAAGAAACCTTGGGGTTCTAACTCTCTGTGAGCAGTGATTCAATCTCGTAGACGTAATACTGACAGAGGCTCGCTTCCCCTTTCTTTTCTGTAGCGGTCCCTTGGTGACCGATCTTCGTCCTTTCCGATTGGACCTGCTCAATGACTTTGCTGGGGGGGCAGCTCTCGCATGTGTGCCCCTTTGTTTTCCAGGTCGGCCGAGGACGCCTCCCGAATCTGGACCAGTGTCACGATTCGCAGACGGTGACGGCTCTCTCAATGCTTCCCCTCTCTTACGTGCAATGCGCTGACAGAATCGTAAAGGTTTAGAGGAATTCGCTTTGATCGCGTCGTTCTGCTGCCTTTGCTGCTCCAACTTCACCCTAGCTCTTGTTCGAGGGCCGGAAGGACTTTTGGATGGTGATTGATGACCCTAAGTTGTATTCCGCATCAGCAACGCCTTAGGAACCTCGCAAATAGTCGAACTTGCCTGGCTCTTCGCTACTGTGGGGACACTCTGCGTGAGTCGCTTTGTGCCTTGAGAGTGCGCTACCTTGGGCATGAAGACGAAGAAGCTGGGACTTCGACTCGGCTGAGCGATCGAAATCTTCTCTGGGTGCGTCGGTGATCCTCAGCGCTGCTGATAGTGTAGCGTCAGCGAAGACCATTGGGCCACGTCACATACCGGAGTCGCGCATTAGCGAGCGAGGCGCGTGCGATTGATCGTACAAACTGGGGATTCAGTAGTAATCACACCCCTGGACGCTAGCCCCCAGAGGGGCCAAAAAGGGAAAGTGGGGCGGTTCGAATGCTGCGCGTCACACTAGACAAGGCCCGGAGCCTTGAGCCTTCGCACAAACCATGTCAACTTTAGTGCTGCTATAAGAGCCAGGAACGTCAATGCTGAGTTTCACGGACCTTATAGCCTGTCAACACTGCGATGGTCGTGCTCTCAACGACATACTTCATCTCCCGCACTGGATGCAGAATCCCATATAGAATTGCTACAATTCGGGCCCAAGTTATAAAACTGAACAGCTTCGATCTGCCTATGTTCCACCAGAAATAAGTCAAAAGTGGGACCATGGCTGGTGGACATAGCACGGCCACCGCTCCTTGCAAGAAATGCAAGGGTCCAACCTTGGCTACCCTGGACAATCTCCAGTACACTGCACAAGTACCCTCGGCACGGTTCCGTAACCTCTAGCCTGCTGTCTTCCTTCCAAATCAATCAATCGATCATCAGCCTTATATTTCAATTTACTTATGATTAGCTTAAATCTTTGTCTGCCCATGCTTATAGTAGGCTTTTACGACGCTATAAATAGTAAACGTTAAGACCGTAGCTCTAACTACTACTATAATCGCTTAATCGAGGTTTATAATAGAATAGGTTATACGAGGGAAGAAATCTCGTATAAAACGAATCGCGGGTTCTTTTATTATTTTCTAGAGAGATACTAAAATAGATATCTTACTATAATCCTACGTACTATACTAGAAGATAGGCTCTAAGGATATAATAAACGATAAACGTAAAAAAATATAGAAGTAAATATAATAAAGTATAAGTAGCGATTATAACTTATTTCTAGTCGATAAAACCTTATTCTCGAGTTAAGTTATCTAGTCTACGTTATTAGTATAGATCGTCCGGCGATAGTAGTCGCTTTAATATAAGATCTAGTCTAAGTAATAATAATACTAGATCTAAGATTCTCTTTAATACCTAGATTTACTTAAGGATAGTCTAATCTTTTAATATTCTATCCTAAAGATGAAAACTCTTTTTTAGAATAGAATAGTATTAATATTACGATTAATCTAGTTATTATAGCTGAAAGCCCTAATACTACGATAATAGTTATAACTAGTTTTATAGAATCTATAACGAAAAGTCTACTAAACGTAAGGTAGTTTTCCGCTAAGGTACCTAGCCTATACCGAAAATTTAGGCCTACGTAAATCCAAGAATAGACGTAGTATTCAACTACGAAGTATTAGAGACCTATTAGTATAATAATAATCGCTCTTCAGATATAAGATATCTAGGTAGTAATAAGGAATGAAATAGTACTAAGCGCTATAAATATTTCTATAATAATAAAAGGCGCTTTAATAGTAACGATGTATTATATAAGATCTTAGCTATTACTATTACTATTATATAATTTATGAATTAATAATAAATAGGCCTACGATATTATATAGCCTACTATAACGGTTAGTAAGATTAGTATAGTAATAAGATCTATATTAATAGAACTAGACTTCCGCTTACTTAGATATAAAATCTAGGAGACTAAAATCGATAGTAATATGAAATATCAAGCGGCGATAGTTCTAAGGCTATATAGCGAAGATACCTTAGCGAAACGATCCTTACCGCCAGGATTAGCTGTTATCATTCGGAAGACGCTTAGAGAATAGACTAAGCTTCAATAGTAATCGATTTAACTATACTAGCCTCTATTTAAATTCAACCCCTTGCTAGATATAGGTAGCGATTATTAACTGAAGTAGATTAAATTAATCGCTATCTATCTATATATTAAGTGTATGTTAAGAAAGAAGAAGAAGAAGAAAGAAGAAAGAAGAAAGAAAGAAAGAAATAAAGGAAGGAAGAAAAGAAGAATAGGAAAATAGGAGCGGAGTTTGCTTACGTAAGGCCTTAGAGTTTATTAGCATTATTAGGGCCGCAATTTTAGAGCAATTGCAGCCAAGCTGAATACAGCTAGTCTTAGCTCTAGAATGCTACGCTTCACCTAATACGAGACCCTACTTTCTTAACACTTCCCTTTGCCCCCCTTGTATTACGATCGGGGGTTCTACCGAACTGCTAAGAGGCTAAGCACGGCTTAGTAATACAGGTCGACGGGTTAACCGTTAGCCAAGGACTGTCGACCCGGTAAGTAGGTCGCTGGAACGACTAGGACGTAGGACGGGCGATCTAGTTAACCTAGCGAGCATACGGATTTCCTATATCTATATAGATGGCGATGTTTCTAAGTAGATAAGAGCTCCGTACTTAATTTATATTATAATTTTAATAATCTCCTAAGTATTAAATATAATACCTTATATTAGATTTATTTAATATAAGCCTACTTACCTCTCTTCCTTAATACTCCTCTTTATAAGAATTAATTATAGGTCTATCCTATTTATAGACGGAGTAAACTATAATACTTTAAATACCCTTAAAATAAGTATCTTAAGAAGTAGAGAACCCCCCCTAAGTAGTTTAGGCTCCTGACGCCTAACTATAGATAGTAAAGATAGACCTAAGGTCGCTAAACCCGATTTATACTATAATAAAAAAGAGAAGCTTGAAGATTAACTTATATAACTTTAGCTTTACTTTACCTTTAATAGATTAGTGTTACGACCCTGTCGTCCGAGGGGGTCGACTGGGGTCTGGGGTTGATCTCTTAGAGAGGAGTGTCAAGGACGAGGGAGGTAGGCTTCGTGCTAGGCTAGTCTAGTATAATATATATTATGTTCAGTGTCTAGGAGATAGCTAGGTTAATAACATGAGTTAAGCACGAAGCTCCTATCTGGAAGGGAAAGCATCGCTACTATATAGATATATGAAATCCTGCTAAGAGGTGTAGTTTAAGTGGTTCAATAACTAATCTACCTAACTATAGTTCAAGTGGTTTAATAACTGATCTACCTAACTATAGTTTAAGTAG
>JAABUK010011156.1_pt1 | contig 11779 bp, 9 predicted proteins | sample 5559141 | NCBI WGS metagenome assembly JAABUK01 (sample SAMN10711869, study PRJNA513367) | rock metagenome | isolation source: Antarctica rocks | place: Antarctica: Victoria Land, Pudding Butte nord | collected 2016-01-03 | reverse complement strand
CGTCGCATTGGCACAGATAGACAGTCGGCTTCGACATTCCTTCGGCTCCCTCCCCCCAAGATCAGTCCAGGGAGAAGAGTGTAACAGAATGGAGGAGAATACGGATTTGTTCTTGGACGCCCCCTTACCAGCGAACCGAGCCTGGACCAGCGGATCGGGCGGATGATCGGCGACACGCCCATCGTCGACCCCCACACCCACATCCGATGCGATCAGCCCAATGCGCCCGACCTCGGGGCGCTGATGGGATATCACTGGGTCCGGACCGAGCTGATCGCCGTAGGGATGCCCCCCGCCGACCTCGACCCCGCCCTGCCGGCCGACGAGCGGGTCCGCCGATCGATCCCCTTCCTGGCCCGGATGCGGAACACGACGATGGCCTGGTGCCTGTTCCGGATCTTCCGCGACCTCTACGACTTCGACGAGCCCCAGCTCACCGAGGCGAATTACCGCGGACTCTTCGACAAGGTCGAGCGGACCGGCCGTGACCCCGACTGGGCCCGGACCGTCCTCCGCGACCGGTCCAACATCCGGACGGTCGTCACCAGCCTGGGGAACCGGAGCGCCGACCCGGCCCGGAACCCCGACAACTTCTATTACATGCTCGATGCCCATTACCTGTTCTGCCCCGGGGTCGCCACCGATCTCGAGCCGTTCTTCCCGGGGAGGACGACGAAAGGCGACTATTTCGATGCCCTGACAAGCGTCCTGGGAGAAGCGCCGACGTCCACCGAGCGTCTGGAACGTCTGATTTTCGACTGGCTCGATCGGACCGTCACCGGCCGCGTCCGGTTCACCAACACGTTCCTGCCGATCGAGCACCGCTTCACCCCGCCGGACGAGTCGCACGCCCGATCCATCCTGGCCCGGGCGGTCGACGACCGGCAGCTCCCCGACGACGAGGTCGATAGGCTGGCCGGATTCGTGTCGTGGAAGGTCCTCCAGTGGCACCACGACAACCGGAAGGCGTTGCAGATCGCCGTCGGCGCCGAGTATTTCATCTGCGACGGCAAGAGCATCCCCCGCTTTCAGGAGACCTGGACGTCGGAGATGGCCCGCGCCTTCCACCACTTCGGCGGGGCCCGATTCGACCTGATGATGGCGTCCGACGTCCTGGCCCACGAGGTCGCGGTCCTGGCCCGGCAGTTCCCCAACGTCTACGCGTCCGGTTACTGGTGGCATAACTTCTTCCCGATGACCATCGAGAAGAACATCGGCCTCCGGGTCCAGATCGCGCCGATGTGCAAGGTCGGCGGCTTCCTCTGCGACGCCTATTACGCGGAGTGGAGTTACGGCAAGCTCCAGGTCGTCCGGAAGGCGATGGCCGCGGCCCTCGCCCGGCTGGTCGAGGCCGGGTTCTTCGAGGAGGACGAGATCCCCCCGCTCCTCCTCCAGATCCTCCACGACACGCCTCGCGACCTCTACGGCCTCCGCGACGATTGAACGGATGTCGTCCCGGTCGCCGAAGGGGGACGGGACATCCGGGCCGTCATCCGTCCCCGGATCCCGACGATCCCGACCGGCCGTCCGGGCCGGGGGATGGGGGCGATGGAAAGGGGCCGGCCCTCCCCGGACTCGGGGAGACTTGCCCAGGCAGGCCCTCGATCGGCCTTGCCGGGCCCCTGGGCAGTTGCCCGGAAGGGTCGGGGTCTGGGCGATCCGGCGGATACCGCATTCGGGTTGACAGGATAGGCAGGCATCTTATAATTGGCACTGTTGGCAATTCTGGTAAACTCGATAGACTTCGCAGAGTTTATCAGCTGGGCTTACTTTCCGACGATTCGCCGATCGACGAGGGTTGGGAGGTCCGGCCGTCGCACGCGGACGGATCCGAGGTCAAGATGGGCGTCCGGCGCGGATTTCCCCAGGGGATGGGATTCGCCGGGGGGCGTGGAGGAGCGTCGCAAAGCCCGGACGCTCGACACGATGGGATGGGGCGTACTCGACCATGAAGACCGTGTTCACGACCGGTGAGGCCGCCAAGATCTGCAAGGTGAGCCAGCAGACGATCATCCGTTGTTTCGACTCGGGGCAGCTCAAGGGGTTCCGGGTGCCCGGCTCGCGATTCCGCCGGATCCCTCGCGAGGCGCTCTATCGCTTCATGAAGGAGAACAGCATCCCGACCGACGCCCTGGAGAGCGGGCGGCGGAGGGTCCTGATCGTGGACGACGACCAGGCGGTCGTCGACCTGATCTCCGACGTCCTGCAGGGCGACTCCCGGTTCGAGACCAAGACCGTGAACAACGGCTTCGGGGCGGGGATGCTGGCCAAGGAATATCACCCGGACCTGATCATCCTCGACGTGATGCTCCCGGACATCAACGGCCAGGCGGTCTGCGAGCTGATCCGGGCCGACCCGACGATGGCCGACATCAAGATCATCTGCATCTCGGGGCTGATCGAGGACGACAAGATCGCCGAGCTGAGGACGTCGGGCGCCGACGATTTCCTCCACAAGCCGCTGGACATCGATGAACTGATCCGCCGAGTCTGCCGACTCCTGGATATAGAGACCGGCCCGACCGGCTAGGTCGCCGCCTCGAATCGTCGCCGACGGGAAGGAGCCCGGCTCGGTGCGAGCCACGACATTCCCCGATCCCGGACCCGGCGGGTCCCGCCGCGCCATCGAGCGGCTGGACGCCCTGCCGATGCGCCCCGCCTCGGCCCGACAGGTCCTCGCCTCCCTGGCCGACGACGAGGATCCCGCCGCGCCCTCCCCGTCCGGCCCGACCCCGCTCCCCCCTTCGACCGAGACCGATCCCGCCTGGGCGCTGGAGCTGTCGCGAGCCGTCGCGACACCGGTCGACGCGCTCGGGACGCTGGCAGGCCATCGGTGGTGGCCCTCCTCGCCGTCGACCGGGCCGGTCCCGGAGGCGTTGGCCCGCCTCTGGCGGCTCTCGGCGGCCGTCGCCTTCGGGTCGCGTCGCCTGGCCCGCGAGGCGGGCGACCCCGACCCCGAGGCCGTGGGCCGCGCCGGGTTGCTGCACGCCCTGGGCCTCTGGGGGCTGGCGGCCGTCGAGCCGGAGGCGGTGGCGGCCTGGTTCGCCGCCCCCGATCCCGCCCGTCGGCTCGACCTGGAGCGGAGTCGGCTCGGGACCGAGGCCGCGAACCTGGGGCGGATCCTGGCCGTCCGGTGGGGGTGCGAGCCGCTGGTCGTCGACGCGGCCTGGCTCCACGCCGACCTCGACGGCGACCTGAACGGCTGCTCGGGGGAGCCCGGCCGGCTCGCCCTGATCCAGCGGGCCCACGCGATGGCCCGGATGACCCCCTGGGCCCCGGGGGCGCCGGAAGCCCGCGAGGTCGGGCCGATCGACCCCCGGGCCCGGATCCTCACGGCCGAGGTGCAATCGCGGTGCGTCGGCCCGTTCGTCGAGGCCGACGCCACGGCTCGCGAGGAGCGGCTGACCCGCGAGAACGCCCGGCTCCGGCAGTCCGTCGGGCGGCTCCGGGCCGATCGGGGGTCGGAGGATCGGCTGGTCCGGGCGATGGCCGGGTCATCGCCCACGGAGGGGCCGGAAGCCTGGGCCGACCGGGCCGGCCTGGCCTGGTGCGGCGAGCCCGGCGTCGCCTCCGCCCGGGTCGTCTGGGCCGGCCGGGAGGTCCCCGAGGCCGACCCGGCCGGGCCGACGATCCCGACCGATGTCCTCCCGCTCGGCGACCCCGCCCGCCCCTGTGCCCTGGTCTACCTCCGTCGGACCGTCGAGCGCGTCGGGGCCCCCGGAGGGCCGTCGACCCTGGCCGCCTGGGACGCCTGGGCCCGCCTGGTCGACGAGCGCGACCGGCTCGGCCGCCTGCTCGATGACGTGGTCTCGGCGCACCGGGGCCGGGTCGCCCGCGAGGGGCCGGACCGGCGTCGGGCGATGCTCGAAGCCCTGGCCGAGTTCGCCGGGGGCGCCGGCCACGAGCTGAACAACCCCCTGGCCGTGATCATGGGACGGGCCCAGCTCCTGATGGCCCGCGAGGTCGATCCCGGGTCCGTCCGGTCGCTCCGGGCCATCATCGCCCAGGCGCAGCGGGCCCACCGGATCCTCCGAGACCTGATGTATATCGCCCGGCCGCCCGAGCCGAGGCCGCGCCCCTGCCTTCCCGAGGAGATCGTCCGGGCCTGCCTGGTCGACCTCCGGGACGAGGCCGACGTCCGGGGCGTCCGGATCGCCTCCGACCCGGTCGAGCCCCGGCCCCGGGTCTGGGCCGACCCCGACCCCCTCCGGCAGGTCGCCGACATCCTCGCCCGGAACGCGCTGGAGGCTACGCCCGGCGGCGGCCTGGTCCGGTTCATCGCCGGTCGAGACGGCCGGACGATCCGATGGGCCGTGCACGACGGCGGCCGGGGGATCGCCGAGGCCGAGGGCCGGCACCTGTTCGACCCCTTCTATTGCGGCCGACAGGCGGGCCGGGGGCTGGGCCTCGGCCTCCCCCGGGCCGCCCGGATCGTCGACCAGGCCGGCGGGGAGATCCGATGGCAGTCGGTCCCGGGCCACGGGACCACCTTCCATGTCTCGTTCCCGGCGGTCGAAATCCCGGAACTCGAAGAAACGGACCGGCCCGGCGTCCCGAAGGTCGACCGGGCCTTGCCCGCCCGTTAGGCGATCGCTGCCCGGGTATTCATCGTGTCGGCGATGTCATGACAGTCGCCGCAGAGGAACGTCACAACCAACGGTTCGTCGTAATCCCAGTGGTGCCGTTCCAATCGGTATCGGCGTCGACACCAGGAACAGCATTTGGGCCGTTCGATCAGCCCGAGCTGCTCGGCCAGGGCCGCGGCATATCGGGCCGATCGGGTCCGGATCCGGCGGGGTCTGAGCAGGTCGGCGCTGATCTCCAGGTGACGTCGAAGACGGGCGAACTTGGCGTGCTGACGGTTCCTGCGAACCTTTTTCATGACACGTTACCCGTAGAGGAACCCGGAAGTCTCCCCTCGCGACGCGCGGCACGGCGGTTCCCGCTCCCTCGGCGGAGTCCCTCGCGGGAGCATCCGTTGCCCTCCTGAAGTCTACCCCAGTTGCCCAGCATTTCCAGCTTACGGCAAAATCAATACCAGATGCCCGATACCAAGGCGCGAATTAATTTTCCGATGAAAAACCGACCGACGCGATCGTAACGATCCGATCGAGCCTATCGATCGTGACGGACAGCCACCGCCCATCGGGGGGCGACGAAGCCTGCTCGAATCGGTTAAAGTGGGCCCCTCAGCCGGCGGACGTCCGCGGCAACCACTTGATTGACTCCATGCAGGTGCACTTGATGAAGTACGCAACGCTCGCCTTGTTCGGGATCGGACTGGCAATCGGCCCGGTGGCCGCCCGAGGGCAGGCCCCGACCAAGGGGGAGGCCGAACTCAAGACGCTGGAACAGAAGGCCTCGTATACGATCGGCCTGAACATCGGCAAGAGCATGAAGGAGCAGGGGGTCGACCTCGACCCGGACATCATCGCCCGGGGGCTCCGCGACGGCCTGGGCGGCCGGTCGGCCATGACCGACCAGCAGATCATGGAGGCCATGCAAGCCTTCCAGCAGAAGATGCTGGCCAAGCAGGGCGCCGGCCCGGGCGGGGCGGCAACGGCCGCGAACCCGGCCGAGGCGGACAAGAACCAGAAGGAGGGGCAGGCGTTCCTCGCGGCCAACAAGTCCAAGCCCGGCGTCCAGGTCCTGCCCAGCGGCCTCCAGTACAAGGTCCTCAAGGCCGGGACCGGCAAGACCCCCGTGCTCTCCGACACGGTGGTCGCCAACTACCGCGGGACCCTGATCGACGGCACCGAATTCGACAGCTCCGCCAAGACCGGCGGCCCGGTCGAGTTCCCCGTCGGCGGGGTGATCAAGGGATGGACCGAGATCCTCCAGAAGATGAAGGTCGGCGACAAGTATCAGGTCTTCATCCCGTCGGAGCTTGCCTACGGGGCCCGACAAATCGGCCGGACCATCACCCCCAATAGCACCCTGATCTTCGACATCGAACTCGTCGACGTGAAGTGATGCCGTCGGGGCCTGACCTGACGTGATCGGCGATGGGATCTGGCGGGGCAGACGGGGACGTCCGCCCCGCCCGAGCCCTCATTGAACGCCATTCCAGAGCCACCGGAGCGAGTCCGGCAGGATGGCCCCGCCATGCTTGCCGTTGTGGCCCCCGTCCCCGAAGACGAACCGATGGTCGTACTTCTGGAACTTCAGGGCCGAGGCCATCTGCTGGTTCCCCAGGGGCCAGTTGCCGTGCTCGTTGTCGAGGTCCCCCGACCCATCCTGGAGGAAGACGCGGATCTTCCGGGGCGGGTTGGTCTTGCGGATGATCCCGGGATAAGTGTCGCCGTGACGGATGTTGGTGAAGCTGCCGACATGGCTTAAAACCTTGCTGAACAGGTCGGGCCGCTCCCAGGCGGCCGTGAAGGCGCAGATCCCCCCCGAGCTGATCCCGCCGATCGCCCGGCCCTCGGCGTCCTTGCGGAGGTTGTGGTCCCGGGCGACCTCGGGCAGGATCTCGGCTTCGAGGAACCGGGCGTACTGGTCGGACAGGGTGTCGTACTCGAAGCTCCGGTTGGACCCCTTCGGGAGCCGCCCCGGGTTGATGAAGATCCCGATCGTCACCGGCATCTCCTTCCTGGCGATCAGGTTGTCGAACACGGTCGGCACGCGGAACGGGCCTTTGGGATTGGCATAATTCTCGCCGTCCTGGAAGACCATGACGCAGGCCGGGACCCTGGCATCGTACTGGGCGGGGACGTAAACCCAGTAGTCGCGGGTCGTCTCCGGGAAGATCTTGCTGGTCCATGAATGCCGGGTGACCTTCCCCTTGGGGACGTCGGGCCGCTCGATCGAGTCGGAGCCGAGCTGGTAATCGTCGGCGCCTCGGGCGTCCGCGATGCAGGCGACGAGGCAGATGGTCAGGAAGGCCGGAAGCGGGACGGACATGGAATTCCCCCGATGCAGGATGGCTTTGCGGAGCGGCACGGCGGTCCCCGGAACCGCCCGGGATCATAACACGGACGGTGCCGGTCGCGTGACGTGAGGCCCCGAAGGTCCGGGCCTCCGGCGCGTTGCAGGTCGACGAGGCGACCAGCCCGCGCTCGCTCGAATGGGTGAGATTCGCGACCCTGGACGGCGCGGGGTTCCCAGGCTGCTGTCGATCCATCGGATCGAGGGGGACCGGCTGATCGTCCGACTCGGCGGTTCAACGACTCGTGGCCCAGGGCCTTCGAGGGCGGGGGCGAGGGGTCCTGGACCGAGGTCCTGGTCTTGAGCCGGCCGGATCCCGGCCGGGTGGCGAATCCGGTCAGCGCGGACCCCTGATACGGGTCCCAGGAAGAAGTTGCCGATTTCAGATCCCGGATCTCAGTTCGCAAATGATGACTCTGAAACGATTTGCAATCTGAAATCCGAGATCTGGAATGGCGATTGAGGTTTGCGGGTTCGGGATGAGATCCCGCCCAAGTTCCCGCCGATCCTGGCGACCGCGGGGCGTCGTCGCCCGGGAGGAACGGAGCGGGTCAGGGGAGGTCGCCCAGGGGGAGGAAGCGGAACGCCAGGCCGGCCCACGAGGCGTCGGCGGTCGGCCGGGCGTTGGCCTCGGCGAGCCGACCGGCCGCCGTGCCCGGAGCGACCTCGGGGGCGAGGACGGCCGGCGGGAACACCCGTCGGGCGGCGTCCAGGTCGGCGGCGGTCCAGGCGCGGTTGTCGGTCAGGCGACCGGACACGGCCCGGAGGCGGACCTCCCCGGGTTCGCCTTCGAGCGCGAGCCGGAGCAGGATCGGCAGCTCGACCTGGCTGATCCAGACGCCCCAGGAGCCGGGGGGCAAGGAGTCGGCCCCGACCCACGCTCGCCCGGAGACCGCCGACCACGGCCCGGCCCGTTCCCAGACGGCCACCTCGGCCCACCCGTCGCGCCAGGCCAGGACGGGCAAGGGGACGGGCCCGACGTCGACCGTCGAGGTCGGGCCGCCGGGCGAATTGGCCACGTCCAGCCGCCCGCCCGGGGCCCGGACGACCAGGCGGGTATCCCAGGCGAGGAGGTCGGCCGCCGGGACCCAGCCGATCGGCCGACGGTTACCGACTCGAAAATGGGTCGCCGGCCCGGGCATCGGCCAGGTGTCGTAGATGTCGACGAACATCCGACGGTCGATCGTCTCGACGGTCGGGCCGCCCGGCCGGCCCGCCGCCGGCGTCCCGTCGCGGAGCAGCAGGGCCCGCCTCGTGATCGGCCCGGCGACGACCTGGGGCCGGTCCGAACTCGGCACCGGGGGCCCTTCCAGAGCGCGTCGGGCCCGCGCCGCCAGATCCGATCGCCAGCCCTTCGACCACTCGGCCCCCTTCCAGACGAGCAGCGACGCGACCACCAGGGCCAGCAGACTCGGCAGGGGATATCGGATCGGTGGCAACATCAGATCAGGACTCAGGACCGACGGACTCGGGACCCGGCCCCGGATCGGGGGCCCTCCGGGACCGGAGGAGGGCGGGGAGGAGGGCGAGGCCGCCGAGCCCGGCGAGGAGGGCGAGGAAGAGTCGCGACCATCCGGCGGCGGGGACGACCATCCCCCGGATGAAGACGGCGGTCTCGGCGGCCTCGGCGGCCTTCTCGTAGGCGATCCGGATCGGCCGGAGGGTCCCGTCCGGGACCTTGCGGTCGGTCGCGTAAGTCAGGCTGTAGGTCGAGCCGAGCCGGCGGGCGATCTCCTCGTAGATCTTCCGGAGCTGGTCGGCGTCCCGGGCGAGGTAGTACTGCCCACGGGTGTCGACCGCGAGCCGGGACAGGGCCCCGACGGCGATCTCGTGCTCGTCGCCGAGTCCCAGGGTGTGCACGGGGAGGTTCAGCCCCCGGGCCCTGGCGATCACCTTCCGGAGCGTGGCCGAACGGCTCTCGGTATCCTGGCCGTCGGTGAGCGCCAGGATCGCCCGCCGGCCGGCCTGATCGCCCAGCAATCCGAGCGCCTCGGCCACGGCGTCGTAATAGCGGGTCCCGCCGTCGGCCTCCAGGGCGTCGACCGCGGCCCGGACGCGCCCGAGGTCGGCGGTGAAAGGGCAGATCAGCTCGACCTCGGAGCTGAAGGCGACGACCGCGACCCGGGAACCGGCGGGGAGGCCCTCCAGGAACGTGGCGACCGCCCGTTTCAGGGCCCCGATCCGGTCTTCTTGCCTCATGCTCCCGCTGTGGTCGACGACCAGGACCACCGTGGTCGGCCGAAGTTCGGTCGTCATCGGCGCCTCGAACCGGAGGATCGGCCGGTCCTGGCCGTCCTCGGCCACGCGGAACTCCTCGCGACGGGCGTCGAGGACGAACGAGCCGTCGGGCTGCTTCACCTCGAAATAGACGGTGATCTCGGGGAACTTCGACTCGTCCGGCTGGGTCACGACGACGGTCGGGCCCCCGCCGCCCGGGGCGGCCCCGAGCAGGAATCCCAGGGCGAGGAGGATCGCCGGGGCGCCCCCGGATCTTCGGCTCATGGCTTTGCTTTGATGGTCAGGGTGGAGATCGCCCCGAGCCCGGCGCCGAGGACGGCCCAGAGCCCGGACACGGCGATGACGGACGTCGACCAGGCGCCCAGGATCGGCTCGATCGACCGGCAGGCGGCCACCAGGGCGGCGGCGGCCACGACCCCGGCGAAACCGCCCGCGAAGCCGCCCGCCGGGGCCTCGCGCGACCCTCCCCGGCGCCAGGCCAGCCGGGCGCCGAGCCCGGCCCCGGCGGCGGCGAGCAGGAGGGCGACGCCCCCGAGCTTCGGGGCGTCGGACCCCGAGGCCGTCATCGCGTCCGATCCGAGCGACCCGCCCGCCACGCCGACGACCAGCCGGGCCGCCATCGCGGCCATCCCCCAGGCCGGGACCCGGGCGACGGGCGGCTGGCGGGCGATCATCGCGGCCAGGGTCGCGCCGCCGGGCGGGGCCGGGCCGGCCCCGGGGATCTCGTCCGCCGTCGGCCGGGCTTCGAGGACGACCTCCACCCGCTTCGAGCCGCCGTTGCCCTCGATGACCAGCCCGCCGACGAGGGGGGCCCCGAGCGTCTCGGGGATCGTCACGACGACCGGGAGGTCGGTCACCTCGACGGTCGCGAACGGCCCGTCGGCGAATTCGGGCGGGATCGACAGCCATCCCCGGCCCCCCGGCTCGACCCGGGCGGTCGACCGGAGCAGGCGATGGCCGACGTTCGACACCCGGACGGACCGGCGGATCGTCCCGCCGCCGGGCGTCGCCCGGATCACCAGCCGGGCCGGGTGGACGTCCAGCTCGGGGCGGGCATCCCGACCGGCCGGGAGCGACCCGAGCCAGGCGTCGAGCCGATCGTCGGGAGTCCCCGGCGCCCGAGGAGAAGGGGCGAGGTCGGGACGGCCGACCGAGGCGAGGAACGACCCGAGCCGGCCCGACGTCAACTCGTCCCGGATCGCCTCCCACCGCTGGGCCGACGCCGTGAGGAAGTCGTCCCAGGACCGGCACGTCGGCCCGCCCGCCACCGGGTACGAGAATGCCGAGGTCCCCGGCGGGGCGGGGACCGGGGCCGGTCCGGGCCGGGTCGACACCGGGCGTCCCCGGGCGACCCGGAGCTGGACCCCGCCGAGCTGGATCAGGTCGCCATCGAGGAGGGTCTGGGCCTGGCCCGGCAGGACCCGACGGCGATTGACGAACGTCCCCCCCGGGCTCTCCAGGTCGCGCAAGGTCATCCCGCCCTCCGTGCGGCCGATCGCGGCGTGGCGGGCGGCCATCCGACGGGGCGACGAGGCGTCCTCCTGGCCCGACAGGTCGATCCCGCCCCGGTCCCCGGGCGCATGGCCGAGCACGACCTCGCCGGGTCCCGGCGCAAAGACCCGGCCGGCGTCCTTCCCCCGGACGACCTCGAGCGACCAGCCGCCTTCGCCGGAGGCCGTCACGCCCTTGGATGAGTCTCGGACCGGTCGCGGATCCATGGTTGCCCCGTGGGATTCATCGGCATCGGAACAGCAGGAGGGTCCCGCCCAGCTCGATCCGATCGCCGTCGCGGAGGGGCGTCTCGCCCTCGACCGCCCGGCCGTTGACCCGGGTCCGGCCCGGCGGGGCGACCACCCGGAGGACGAACTCCCGGCCCCGGGCGACGATCTCCGCATGGCGTCGGGCGACGGTCGGGTCGCCGAACAGGCCGACCTCGGCGCGCTCGTCGAGGCCCAGGGTCGACGACCTCCCGGCGAGCAGGTAGGACCGGCCCTCCTGACGCCCCCGGAGGACCTGGACCCAGGCCCGACGGAGCGCCTGCTCCACGAAGGCGAGCATCAGGCCGAGCCCGGCGCCGAGCATCATGATCCCGATCCCCTGGCCCAGATCATAACGGTCGCCCATCCCCTTCCGCATCGCCTCGAACAGGAATCCGCCCGCCGAACCGCCCAGGGCCCCGCCGATCAGCCCGAAGGCCAGCCGCTGGCCGGAGCGGGTCGCCAGCCCCTGGCTGGCGCCGATCCCCAGGCCGAGGATCGCCCACGAGACCGCCCGGCCGGCCAGCCCGCCCTGCAATGAGCCCAGGACGACCTCGCCGACGACCAGGCCGACCACCCCCCCCGAGGCGCCCGCCAGGGCCCCCCAGGTGGCGTCCCGGGCGAGCTTCAGCCAGGCGCCGTCGCGCGACGGGCCCCAGGCGTTGAGCGAGAACCCGATCGTGCCGCCGATCGCCGCGCCGGCCAGGGCGTCCCGGGCCCAGATCGAGGTCGCCCCGGCCGGGACCAGCTCGACGTAGGGCGATCGGCAGATCTTATTTTACCGGCAAATTGGCTGCCTCTGGCTTGATCACGATGTCGTACTTGGGCAGAGTTGCTGAGCGCTGCAGTCGGGCCTC
>JAABUK010011153.1_pt1 | contig 11780 bp, 6 predicted proteins | sample 5559141 | NCBI WGS metagenome assembly JAABUK01 (sample SAMN10711869, study PRJNA513367) | rock metagenome | isolation source: Antarctica rocks | place: Antarctica: Victoria Land, Pudding Butte nord | collected 2016-01-03 | reverse complement strand
GGGGCCGGCCTCACCTCGCGACCCGGTCGCCTTCGCCCTGGCCGACGGCATGGCCTTCGGGCTCGACGCGGCGACCGGGTCGCCTCGCTGGCAGACGCCCGTCGGCCACGCCAGCCCGTTCCCGCCGCTGGCGATCGCGGGCGACCCCCCGTCGGCGCTGGTCTTCGATGCCCGGTTCGACGAGTTGCTAAGGCTCGACGCCAGGACCGGGAAGTTGCTCTGGCGGCAGCCGCTGGACGGACCGGTCGCCGACCCGCCGCTGATCCTCGGCAATCAAGTCTTCCAGCCGACCCTGGACGGCCGTCTCGTCCAGCTCGACCTGGCGACCGGGTCGATCCGGGGGACGCTCCGGCTCGGACGGAAGCTGGCCAGGACGCCGGTCGCCGACGATTCGGCCACCCACCTCTATCTCCTCGCCGAGGGCGATTGCCTGTTCATCCTGGCCCTCGACCCGCTCGCTTGCGTGGCCGTCGAGTACCTCGGCCATCGGGCCGGGTCGGTCGCGGCGGCGCCGGCCCGCGTGGGCCTCTTTTACATCCTGCCGGAGAATCACGAGTTCGACCGGGGCCGCTGGCGAGTCTTCCTGCTCGACGAGTCGGGGGTGAAGCTGAAGCCGGTGCAGGAGCTGCCCGTCGGCGGGTGGACGACGGCGACCCCGGCGAACTCCGGGCCGGTGGCGTGGTCGTGCAGCGACCGGGGCGAGCTGATCGCGTACTCGATCGGCCCCTACGACGCCAAGGCCCCGTTCACCCCGATCGCCAGGATCGCGCCCGGCGAGGCCCTCGAAGGGCCGGCCTTCCCACGGGCCAGAAGTGAGCGCGAGTTCTGGCTGGCCTCGTCGCGTTCCGGTCGGTTCGAGCTCGACCTGGACCGGGGCAAGCTCGCCACTTCCTGGACCCGCCGCGAGGCCGGCCCGGCCCTGGCCCCTCCGCAGGCTTTCGACCGCGTGCTCGTCCTCACCCAGCAGGCCGAAGGAGGGCCGGGCTCGGCGCTCTGGGGGCTCGACCCGAGTTCGGGCGAAGTCCGCTGGCGGACGACCCTCGGCGGTTCCTGGGCGGCCGGGCCGCTCGGCTCGTCGTCCGGCGACCGGCTGGAATTTCTCGGCGGCGACGGCCGGGGGCTGGCCCTGGGCCTCGACGCGATCCGCCTCGGCGGCTTCGTCGAGGGCCCTTTGGCCAGGCCGGGGGTGTTCCAGCTACCGGCGACGACCTCGCAGCACCTGGAGATCGACGGCCTCTCGATCGTCGTCCCGACGCCCGAGTCGGCCCAGGTCATGGTCCGAGAAGCGGCCGGCGAATATCGGGCAGTCGACCTCCCCGCCCCCCTCGCCTCGCCCGCCCTCGCGCTGGGCAAGGACCTGCTGATCCCCGGACTCGACGGGAGAATCTATCTGATCGACCCGAGGACCGGGGCCTCGGCCGCCGACCCCTATGTCCCGCCGTTTGACCGATCCCGGCCGATCCGCTGGCGGACCCCGGCGGCCGTCGACGGCGGGGCCTTCGTCCTGGCCGATTCCGAGGCGACGCTTCGCAGGCTCTCGGTCGACCGGACGACCCGGCCCCGCCTCCTGGCGACCGCCGAGCTGAAGCTGGACAGGCCGCTCGCCGCCGACCCGGCCTCGACCGGCTCGTCGGTCCTGGTCCTGACCGTGGACGGCAAGGTCCGCTCGCTCGCCTCCCGCGACCTCGGGCCACAGGGGAGCTGGCCCCTGGAGGCGTCCCGGCTCGTCGGCCCGGTGGTCGTCGCCGAGCACGCCTTCGTGGGCGACTCCGCGGGGAACGTCCTCGCCTTCGCCCCCGACGGCCGGCGGATCTGGTCGGCCAAACTCCGAGGCACGACGGCCGCCGGGCCTCCCGCCGTGCTCGACCGATCGGCCTGGTTCCTCGGCCGGGACGGGTCGATCCAGCGGTTCTCGATGGCCGACGGCTCGCCCCAGGCCCGGGCGATGCTCGACGTGCTGCCCTCCGGCGGCCCGATCGCGGTCGGCTCGACGCTCGTCGTCCCGACCGGCCGGGGCGCGTTCCGCCCCCTCGACCCGAAAGTCCTCGACGCATCGGGAGGAGCCAGGCCATGAGCGATCGAATCGGTCGGCGGGCTCGCGGCCTCGCCCTCGGCCTGGCCGCGTCGCTCGGGGCGATCCTCGGCCTCCCCGGCCCGGGTGTCGGCCAGTTCTCGCCCAACGCGAAGGGGAAGGCCCGGCCGGACGACCTGCTGAAGTCGGCCCCCTTCGACCGGATCACGCTGACGGACAACGCCGTCTTCGAGGTCGAGCCCGTCGACCCTCGACCCCTCCCGCCGATCGAGAAGAAGAAGGCGGGTGACGCCGAGGTCGCCCCGAGACGCGGGAGGTCCGACGCCTTCGCTCGCAAGGATAACGGCGAGGGCGAGGCTCAGGTCGTCATCCACATGATCGAAGGCGAGCCGCGCGACTTCAAGGTCAAGCGCTCCTCGATCAAGGACGTCGAGTATTTCGAGGACATGCTCTTGCTGGAGGCCGACCGCCTGATCAAGGCGGACGAGTTCGCCAGGGCGTTCGAGCGGCTCCAGGTCGTCAAGAACCGCGACCCGAACTGGCCGGGTCTGGAGGAACGGGTCAATCGCCTCCTCTTCGAGGAAGGGAGCGCCTCGCTCGGCGGCGACAACCCGAGGGCCCTGGTCCTCCTGACGGACCTCCGGGCCCGCAAGCCGGACTATCCGGGCCTGGCCGACCCCCTGGTCTCGTCCTTCGCGACGCGGATCGCCAGGGCCTTGGAGGTCGGCGACTACCTCGTCGGCCGTCGCCTGATCCGCGAGGTCGAAGCCCTGGCGCCCGGTCATTTGGAGGCAAAGGCGGCCCGCGAGGCGTATCAGGCTCGGGCCCGGGACCTCGTCGCGCAGGCGGCGAAGGCCGACTCGTCGGCGAAGGTCGACCGGCTCGGCGAGGCCGCGCGGGTCTGGCCTGGGCTGGACGGGCTCGAACCGGCCTATCGCGCCGCGTTCCGGGCCGAGCCGACCCTGGCCGTCGCCGTCGCCGACCTTGCCGACCCGGTCGGGCCGTTCCCGAAGTCTCAGGCCTCGGCGAGGGTCGCCCGGCTGGTCTACCTGCCGCTCCTGGCCAGCGACGACGAGGAAGCCGGTCGCGGCGAGGTCGGCGGCCAGCTCCTCGCCGGCCTCGAACTCTTCGAGCTGGGCAAGGGCCTGAGGATTCGCTTGAAGCCTGGCCTCGGCTGGTCCGACGGGTCGAGGCCGGTCACGGCGGTCGACGTCGCGCGATCGCTGGCCGATCGCGCCGTGCCGGCCTCGCCGGGCTTCAGCGCCCGCTGGGCCGACCTGCTCGACCGGGTCGAGGTCACCGGCGAAGACCGGCTGGAGGTCCGGCTGACCCGGGCGACGATGAAGCCGGAAACCTGGCTCCTCGGCCCGGTCGGTCCCGCGCAGGCCGCCGCCGACGGTTGGGTCTCGACCGTCGACCGGGGCCGCCGCCCGGTCGGCGACGGGCCGTATCGTTGGGACGCTTCGAATGACCAGACGACGCTCCTCCACGCGGTCGAACCCGCGACCGGGCCGCCCGCCTCGATCCGGCGGGTCCTGGAGGTCCGTCACCCCAACCAGGCCCTCGCCTTCGAGGCGCTCATCCGGGGCGAGGTCGCCTTGATGGAGCACGTCTCGTCCGAGCAGTTGAAGGAGTTGGCCGGCAAGCCGGATCGATACAAGGTCGGCCGATTCGCGACGCCCAGCATGCACCGGATCGCCCTCGATGGCCGGAACCCGGTCCTCAGGAACCGCCGACTCCGCCGGGCGCTCTCGATGGCGATCAACCGCCGAGGTTTGCTGGAGGATGTGATCCTCCGCCGGCCGGTTGACGAGACCAACCTCGTGGCCGACGGCCCGTTCGTGAAGGGGAGCTTCGTCGACGCACAAGGCGTCGAGCCATTGGTCTACGACCCGCTCCTGGCCAAGGGGCTGGTCGCCGCCGCGAAGAAGGAGCTTGGCGGCAACGCGATCCGCCTCACCCTGGAACATCCCGCGACCCCGGAAGCCCGCGCCGCCTGCCCGAAGATCGCCGAAGGATACGCCCTGATCGGGGTCGAGCTGACGCTGGTCGAGCGGCCCGAGGCGGAGCTGGAGTTGGCCTTGCGTTCGGGCCGGAAGTTCGACCTGGCCTATCGGGCGTCCCGGCCGACCCAGCCGCTCCGCGACGCCGGGCCGATGCTCCTGCCCGGGTACGACGCACCGCCCTCGGCCGACGCCCTCGAATCGGCCGCGAGTCCGAGGATCTTGCAACTCCTGATCCAGCTCGACCGCGCGCCGGAAACCACCTCCGCGCGGGCCCTGGCCATCCAGGTCGACCGCGAGTCGCGCGACGAGCTGCCGGTCCTCCCGCTCTGGCAGCTCCAGGACCATTACGCCTGGCGGGCCGACCTCCGCGGGCCGCTCGAAGTCGCCGACCACCTCTATCAAGACATCGCCAAGTGGGAGGTCGAGCCGTGGTTCCCCCAAGATTAACCAAAGGACTTCTCACCGGGCCCACGGTCGGATTCGCCCTGGCGATCGTCGGCCTCGCCTCGCTCGCCGCGACGGCCCAGACCGTCACATCCAGGCCGAAGCCGATCGACCGGGAACCGTATTCGATCCGGCTCCTCCTCGACTTCGACGCCGCCACCGGGGTCGACTCGGCTCGGAGATCGCGAGTCCTCGAAGATTGGTCGGCGCTGGCCCTTCGGTTCGTCGGCGAGCCCTGGTCTGTCGAGGTCGTGGCGGACGCGGGGCCGATCGCGGCGATGCCGATCGAAGACCTCTCCGCCGACGACCTCAAGGGTCAGCTCGCCAAGGCCGACAAGCTTTGGGCGATCCGAGCACGGTTTTCGGGCGAAGATTTCCGGCTCGAAGGGCGCGAGCTGGACGCCCTGACCGGGCGGCTTGGCGAGGTCCATCGCCGCGAGGTCGCCCACCCCTCGGACCTCCCCCGCGACCTCCTGGGACTTGCCCTGGCGATGTTCACCCCGTCGGCCGAGGTCGGCGCCTCGAAGGACGGCGGCGTCTCGTTCCTGGTGCAAGGCGGCTCGCTCCGGGCGGCCAGCCCCCTCGGCGAGGTCGCGCCGGTCGGCACCGTCTTCCGGGCCTTTCGGATCTTCCCCAAGGAAGGCTCGCCGCCCGAGGTGATCGACGTCCGCTATTCCTATTTCCGGGTCGACAAGCTCGACGGGCCGACGGCCCATTGCGAGATCATCCGGGGCGTGGGCGACCCCCTGACGAATCGCTATGCCCGCAAGAATACGCTGGTCGCCCGCGGGATCAAGCCGTCCTCGACCCCGACCCGGCTCCGATTCCTCGCCAAGGGCGACCGCCAGCCGGCTGCGGGCTATCGCCTCCTCGCCCGCTCGATCCCCTCGGCGACCCGGCCGACCGACCTGGGGATGACCGACCGCGACGGCCGGATCGTCATCCGCCCCGGCGCCCTGGACGGACTCAGCTCGCTCCGCCTGATGGCGGGCAACGACGAGCCGATGCTCGACATCCCCGTCATGCCCGGCGAGACCCCCGAGGAACGGACGATCGTCTTCGAGCCGAGGCCCCTGACCCTCGCGCTGGAGGCCAGGATCGACGCCCTCCGCGACGCCATCATCGACCTCGTCGCCATCCGCACCCGGCTCGAATCGCGGATGAAGGCGAGGCTCGACGGCGAGGACTGGCCTGGGCTCGACGCGACCATCCTGGAATTTCGCAAGCTCACCCAGCGCGAGTCGATCTCCGCCCGGCTCAAGAAGATCCGCGAGGACGGCGAGCGGCAGGAAACTGAGGGCAAGACGACCGTCCTAACCCGGAACGCCCGTTCCCAGCTCGACGAGACCCAGGGCCTGATCGACCGCTACCTCGACGATGATGCCATCCGCTCGTACGAGGATGCCGCCGTCCGCGTGAAGGCCGAGCAGGCCAAACCCAAAGCCCCGGCCAAGGGGGCCAGGAAAGGGCCTTGAGCCGATCGAATCAGGGTTCGGAGGCTGCGGGGGCCTCGGTCGGGGCGACGCCGAAGAGCCTCGCCAGTCGGCCGCCTCCGAGGAAGAGGGCCATGAGCGCCGAGGGCGGCAGGCGGTCAATCTGGCTGTACCAGGCCGTGACCATCCGGACGAATTCCAGCATCTTGCGCAGCTGCTCGCGAGTATACTCGTCGGTCGGGCCGCCGCAGTCGGCCTCCGCCACGCAATGCTCCAGGAGGACGATGGTCGGATCCATCTCCCGACGCTTACGCTCGGCCATGATGACCCGGAACGTGTCCATCACGTCCTTGAGTGCCTCGAACCGGTCGCGGCGGTCGCCGATGATGTGGACCCGCTTGACTACCCCCCAGGTGATCAGCTCGCGGAGGCTCGTCGAGACGTTCGACCGGCTCACGTCCAGGAGTCGGCTGATCTCCTCGGCGTCGAGCGCCTCGGGCGAGACGAAGAGCAAGGCGTGGACCTGGGCCATCGTCCGGTTGATGCCCCAGGCGTGGCCCATCTCGCCCCAGTGGAGCACGAACTTGCGGGCCGCCGGAGTCAAGATCATGGTCGCTTCGCCCCCGTCGATCCTTTCAGTCCCTCCAGGAAAGATATTCGCGACGACGCCAAGGTCAAATCCGGCCGGATCTTCGCCAAGATTTTCCCGGACCGGGCGAAAATCCGGCAGGCCCAAGCATCGCCCCTTGCGACATGCGCTTTAACGATTTAGGATTGGTGGCCGACCCCGACGGTTGTCGTGGGACGGGACGAGTCTCGGCGGGGAGGCGGCCTTCGATGACGCAACGTCCGCTCCTGGCGGTCTGGGCGTGCCTGGTCCTGGGGATGGCCCTGGGATGCGGCGGGAGTGCCCCGGCACCGCCTTTGGTCCCGATCGCCCTGCCGACGGCCCGACCGTTCACGGGGACCGTCCTCAAACTCGTCGTGGCGGCGACGCCCGCCCCGACGATCCGGGTCTTCCCGGCAAGGGCCGAGTTGCTCGCGGGCGACCCGGGCTTGCAGATGATCGCGAGGGCCGACGGTCCGGCGGAGGTCGCCTGGTCGGTCGAACCGGCCGGGGTGATCGAAGTCGACCCGTCGGGCTACGTCCGGGCGGTCGCGCCGGGCCGGGCGAAGGTCCGGGCGGCGTCGAAGGGGACCGGGACGCCGGTGGTCGGCGAGGCCGAGGTGGTGGTGGGCGACGCCCCCCGGTCCTGGGACTTCGCCCAGGACATCGCGCCGATCTTGACCCGGGCGGGTTGCAACACGGGCGGGTGCCACGGGCGAGGTGACGGGCAGAATGGCTTCCACCTTTCGCTCTTCGGCTACGACCCGGAGGCGGATTATCGTGCGCTGACCCGCGACCTCGGCGAGCGTCGCCTCTCGACGATCCGGCCCGAGTCGAGCCTCTTCCTGATGAAGGCGACCGGGACGGTCCCGCACGTCGGCGGCCCTCGGGTCCTGGCGGGTTCGGAAGAATACGCCACGCTGCTGGCCTGGCTGAAGGCGGGCGTCCCCGCCTCGACCCCGAAGAACCACGGCAAGATGACCGGCTTGTCGGTCGAGCCGGGCGACGTCCGGCTGGCCCGGCCGGGTCCGCAGCAACTCCGCGTCGTCGCCCGGTTCGCGGACGGCCACGAGCGCGACGTCACCCGGCTGGCGACCTACAAGGTCAACGACGACTCGGCGCTCGCGGTCGACCCCAAAGGGCTCGCCACGCTCCTCCGACGGGCGGAGGCCGACCTCGTCGTCCGCTACGGTTCGCAGGTCGTCTCGACCCGGCTGGCGACGATCATCAACCCCGATCTGAAGTTCGACTTCGGCGGGCGGGCCCGCTCGAACTTCATCGACGACCAGCTTTTCAAGAGGCTGGAGTCCCTGAAGGTCCCGCCGAGCCCGACCGCCGGCGACGCGGTCTTCCTGCGCAGGGTCTCGCTCGACCTGACCGGCGAGCAGCCGACGACCGACCGCGTCCGCGAGTTCCTCAAGGACACCGACCCCGCCAAGCGGGCAAAGCTCGTCGACCAGCTTCTGGCGAGCCGCGACTTCTCCCGGTTCTGGCAGATCAAGCTGGGCGACCTCCTGGAGATCACCACCGCCCGGGCCGACCTCGGGAACGTCCCGGCCATCAACTATCAGACCTGGCTCCAGAAGAAGGTGATGGCCAACGCCCCCTGGGACGGCATGGTCCGCGAGCTCTTGACCGCCCTCGGCGACCCGAACGACCGGGAGACTGGCGGGCCGGTGGCCTATGCCCTGGAAGGGGCCGACCCCAAGGTCTCGGCCGAGAAGACGGCCCAGCGGTTCCTCGGCCTGCGGATCCGCTGCGCCCAGTGCCACGACCACCCCTTCGACGTCTGGACCCAGGACGACTACTTCGGACTCGCCGCCAGCTTCGCCAAGGTCCAGCGCTCCGGCAGCGGCCCGGGCATGATGGCGAACCGGCAGGTCGTCAAGATCGAGCCCAAGGCCGAGCTCATCCACCTCCGCACCGGCAAGCCCGCCGCCGCCAAGCTGCTCGGCGGGCGGCCAATCGTCGTCGAAGGGTCGGACGACCCTCGGGCCAAGCTCGCCGAGTGGATGACCTCGCCGGATAACCCGTACTTCGCCCGCGCGATGGCCAACTGGACCTGGGCCCAGTTCTTCGGCAAGGGGATCGCCGACCCTCCCGACGACCTCTCGCGATCGAACCCCCCGGTCCACCCCGAGCTGCTCGACGCCCTGGCGAAACACTTCGTCGACCGCAAATTCGACCTCCGCGACCTCGTCCGCACCATCGCGACGTCCGAGGCTTATGGGATGGCCTCGACCACCGTGCCGGGCAACGAGCAGGATTCGCGGTTGTTCTCGCATCAAACCCCGCGACCCCTGACCGCCCACCAGATGGCCGACGCCCTCGCGCAGGCCACCGACGTCGTCAACCGCTTCCCGAACAAGGCGGCCGGGACCCGGGCGATCGAGATCACCGACCCGGCGACCCAGAGCACGATCCTGGAGACCTTCGGCCGGTGCGCCCGGACCAACGGCTGCGCCTCGGTCGCCAACCCGAGCCTGAGCCTCCGCCAGTCGCTCCTGGTCATCGGCGGGAGCGTGATCGAGGAGAAGATCTCGGCCCCCCGGGGTTACCTGGCGAACATGCTGGAACTCTCGCCCACGCCGGAGGAGGTCGTGGAGAACCTCTACCTCAAGGCGATCTGTCGGCCGCCGACGCCCGAGGAGTCGTCCCACTGGACGGCCGAGTTGGCCCAGGCGAAGTCGCTCCGCGAGGCGGCCGAAGACCTCTTCTGGGCCCTGCTCAATTCCCGCGAATTCGCGTTCAATCACTGATCGGTCCAGACCTCGATCGGAGGACCCGCCGTGGCCGCCGCCAAGTCGACCGCCTCCCGCCCCTGCACCGGGCCGAGCCGCCGCTCGTTGCTCCGCGCGGGCCTGCTGACCGCCTTCGGGCTCGGCCTGGACGACCTCTTCCGCCTCCAGGGGTTCGCCTCGGGGACCGGCGGCGTGAAGCCGACGAAGGTCAAGCATTGCATCCTGGTCTGGATGGCCGGCGGCGCCTCGCACATCGACACTTTCGACCCCAAGCCCGACGCCCCCTCGGACGTGAAAGGTGAATTCAAGCCGATCGACACGGCCGTCCCCGGCTTGAAGATCAGCGAGGTCTTCCCCAAGCTGGCCAAGATGATGGACCGCGTGACGCTGGTCCGTTCCGTCACCTCGCCGGAAGCCGACCACGACCGCGCCGCGCACCACCTGCTGACCGGCTACCGGCCGAGCCCGGCGCTGGTCTACCCGAGCTTCGGCAGCGTCGTCGCCAGGTCGCTCGAAGAAGCCCGGGGGGCGATGCCGACCTACGTGGCGATGCCCGATGCCCCGATCTTCGCCTCCAGCGGCTACCTGACCCCGGCTTACGACCCCTTCGCCGCCGGTGGCGACCCGAACCAGGAGGGGTTCCGCGTCCGCGACCTCACCCCACCCGACGCGGTCACGCTGGAACGGCTCAACCGCCGCCGGGGGATGGTCAAGCAACTCGACGGGTTCGGCCGCGACGTCGCGCCGACGACCCTCGTCACCAGTCGCGACCAGTTCGCCGACCGGGCCTACGACCTGCTCACCTCGCCGAAGGCCCAGGCCGCGTTTCGGATCGGCGACGAGCCGACGGAGGTCCGCGAGGCCTATGGACGCACCCCGTTCGGCCAGTCGTGCCTGCTCGCCAGGCGGCTGGTCCAGGCCGGCGTCTCGTTCGTGACGATCAACAACCGGGGGCCGAATCAGCTCCAGTGGGATACCCACTTCCAGAACTTCCCGACGATCAAGGACACCCTGGCCCCGCCGCTCGACACGGGGCTTTCGAGCTTGCTCGAAGACCTGACCCGGCTCGGGATGCTCGACGAGACCCTCGTGGTCGTCATCAGCGAGTTCGGCCGGACGCCGAAGATCAACAACAATGCCGGGCGAGACCACCACGGCCGGGCCAACTGCGCCTTGCTCGCCGGGGCGGGCATCCCCAAGGGGGCCGTGATCGGCAAGACCGACGCCAAGGGCGACTCGCCGATCGACCGGCCCGTCACGCCGTCCGACCTCGCCGCGACGGTCTACACCGCGCTCGGGATCGACCCGAACTACCAGTTCGACACCCCCGACGGCCGACCGATCCGGCTCGTCGACGGCGGCAAGGCGCTGCCCGAACTGCTCCGAGGCTGAACCGGGGGTCCATCCCAAGTGACCGAACGAACCTGGCCGGGCCGGATCGCGCTGGCTTTGGCCGTCGGCGTGGCGACCTTCGCGGTCGTCGCCCACGAGCCCCCGGCCGCCGAGACCCTCGACGCACCGCCCGGCGTCTTCTCGGCCGCGCGGGCCATGAAGCACGTCGAGGCGATCGCCGTCGAGTCCCACCCCACGGCCTCGGCGCCGATCGAAGGCGTTCGGACCTACCTCCTCGACACGCTCCGAAACCTCGGCCTCGAACCCGAGGTCCAGAAGCCCGCCGACCCCAACGACCCGATCCGCAACGTCGTGGCCAGGCTTCCGGGGAAAGGGCCGCCCGGCAAGAAGTCGCTCCTCCTCTGCGCTCACCATGACTCGACCAGTTACGGCCCCGGCGCGGGCGACAATGCCTCGGGCGTGGCCGCCGTCCTGGAGACCTTGCGAGCCTTGAAGTCCGGCCCGCCGCTCGACCGCGACGTGGTCGTCCTGTTCGATGACGGCGAGGAGGTGGGGCTCCTTGGCGCCAACCTCTTCGTCAAAGAGCACCCCTGGGCGAAGGACGTCGGGGTGGTCGTCAACCTCGACGCCCGGGGCAACCACGGGCCATCGTTCATGTTCGAGACCAGCGAGCAAAACGGCTGGCTGATCCGCCGGTTCGCCGAGGCCTCGCCGCACCCGTTCGCCACGTCGTTCAGCATGGACGTCTATCGGCTCATGCCGAACGACACGAACCTGACCGTCTTCAAGCGAGCGGGGCTCGACGGCCTGAACTTCGCCTTCGCCCGGGGCCTGCCGTACTACCACACCGCGAAGGACACCCCGGCCAATCTCGACCCGAGGACGCTCCAGCATCAGGGGGAGAACGCCCTCGCCCTGACGAGGTCGCTCGGCCGCCAGGACCTGGACGAACCGCGGGCCGAGCCGGTCCTCTACTTCTCGGTCCTGTCCCGGTGGACCTTGTATTACCCGCTCCGATTGGCCCCAGCTTTGGCCTGGATCCCCGCCGGGCTCTGGCTGCTGGCCCTGGTCGTCCTGGGCCTGACCGCGATCTTGCCGCTGCTCGGGCCGATCGTCTCGCCGAGGCGGTCGGCCTGATCCGACGGGCCCGCCGGGGGCGAGGTC
>JAABUK010011151.1_pt1 | contig 11782 bp, 16 predicted proteins | sample 5559141 | NCBI WGS metagenome assembly JAABUK01 (sample SAMN10711869, study PRJNA513367) | rock metagenome | isolation source: Antarctica rocks | place: Antarctica: Victoria Land, Pudding Butte nord | collected 2016-01-03 | reverse complement strand
TTCAATTAAATTTTTAAAAGAAAAGTTGATTTAATAATCATTTATTAATAACTTATTAATTAATAATTAATTTAATCATTGAGATAAAAGTTGATCAAATGACAAATGTAGTAGAAAAAATTAATTGATGATTAATAATGTATTATTTATTGATTAATATTAAATTAATAGAATGAAAAATTTATAATAATGTTAAGAAGAAAAAAATGATAAGATTTTTAGATTGCTAATTTTCAGATTATTTACTGATTAATAAATGATTAATAAAATATTACTAATTATAAATTAATCATTGATAATTACATTTTCAAATTTCAATCACTTAGTGAATTTTTATTAATGTATAATTATAATAAATCAGAGACTCAAATTATCATTTAATTATTCAAATATTAATAAATGATTAATCAAGACTAAATTGAATTTAAGAATTTTCTGTTTATCAATGCTGTTATTTACAATTTTAGATTATCAATATTTTAGCTCAGAAAAGCGAAATTATGTGCAGAGTCACGCAAGTTTGCGCAATCTATGTTATGATGATCAAAGAAATCATGCAATCTTTGATATGAATTACATGATCTGTAATCTTTGTTTTGAAAACTATAGATTGACTGATTCACGCTAAAGCTCAATCAATCATGCAGAATGTTCAAGCATGATGTTAAAACTCTTTTGCATGAAATTATGTAACAGCAATGATTAAATAATCATTGAGTAATCAGAGTCTTGAAGTGATTGCTCTGATTGCTTGAATCAGAAGTGATCACAGTGAGCATGATGAGCACAAATGTTCATCTTGCTCATCTTGCTCAAAAATAATCAAAGTGATCATTCAGAGCAGAAATAACTTGATATGATTTTTCTATGTCTATATAATGATGATTGTTCTTTTAGATAGAAGCTTCGTGCTCAACTTATGTAAGTAGTTAATACATATTATTGTCTCAGCTATTTTCAGATCTTAAGTTTAGTAATAATGATTACTGTTTGATCTCTGTATATATCTTATGTTGTTAAAGAAACAATTATTACACTTTGAGCATCACTCTTTCACAAGATATCAGAGATGTTCATTTTCTTCAATCATGTCTAGTCAGTCAGAATGAATCACGCTCAGTCAAGAAGCAAGCATCTTCAGCGCAGATAAGATCAAGATTTCAACATTGAACTTGTATCATGATGATTGAGATAAACTTGAAGCATATTTAGTACAGATAGAGCTATACATCAAATGACATTCATCTCAGTTCAAGTTCATTGAGAACAAAGTACTCTTTGCATTCATTTATTTAAAAGATAATGCATTCACATGATTTCATCATTATCTAATGAATTATTTGCAGAAGAAATCAGAAAAATGAGAAGAAGAAATCAACATGATATTTCGTGACTCTTAAATGTTCAAGAAACATTTAAGAAGAGTATTTGAAGACATTGATAAGAAATGTACAGCAGAACGATAGTTGTATAATTTGTGATAGAAAATCTTTGCAGCGACTTATTCAATCAACTTTCAGCATATTACAATGAATATGAAATGAAATGATGCAGCTTTCATCAGTCAGTTCTATCAGAAACTGCAAAAGAAAGTCAAGAATGAAATCATTAAAATTAATAAATTCGCTGACTTGCAGAATATGATATTCAGAGCGATGATCATCAATAACAGACAGTATGAAAAACATCTGAAAAAAGATAAAGAATCAACTATGTTAATAGTATTAAGTTGAAAGTTCAAGAAGAAACGATGACAGTCATACTATGATTCTCAATCTATAAAGTTAAACGCAATTTGAAAAATATTGATGAATGCTTGTGATAAAACAGTTCAACAAAGCAAGACTTGTTACATATATGAAAAGTTGAGTCATTACTTCAAGAATTATACTCAGAACAAGTACAAGAACAAGTCAAAGTTTTATAATAAACAAGACAAATCTTTTGCAGCAACAAAAGAAGATCAGAAAAATAAACATCAAGTATTATCATGAACAGCATGTTACAAGAACAACTGTCACACTCATTTGAGTGATAAGAAAGATTTAAAATGATACTTAAAACTTTCATGAAAAAATCATTTCTACACAGCAATTCATCATCAATTGAAAGTGCATGATGAGAATAGTGATGAAAGTTCATTCATTATGATTGCAAAATCAGAAATTCTTGACAGCGAAGCATATAACTTGAATAGATCAAATGACATCAAAGAAGCTATTCATTAAGCAGTCAAAGAAGAAAGTCAACTTAGCGAAACTTTATGAGCATTCACTATCACAGCAGAAAATGTTCTCAAGCAAGAAAAAGATCATCTTAAAGTAAAGAAAGATTTCAGAAAGCTTATAAGTCAAGCAAGCTTTATAAGCATGTACAACGAATTGTACACTCTTTTTAAGCAGAAAGAGAAAGATTTTTCACAATGAATGCAACAGATCAAGAATGATATACATCAAGCTATTTATGATACTATGTAAGATGAGTTAATTGCATCATGCAAAGATATTTGATATCATGACATAATTATGAAGAAGTCATTTACAGAAGTCAAGTTCATTAAGCAAGAAGAATATATACTTTTTAATGAAAATCACATATTCAAAAAACTTAAACAAATGACAAAAGTCATCAGAGAAAAATTTGATCTGTGTGATTCAAAGAAATATTCATTTAAGAAGATCAATTCAAATCAATTTTAATACATAAAACAAGTATTGAAAGAAAGAACTTTTAGTTCAAAAAACTAGAAGACTTTTTGATTAACAGATCATTGAAAAAGTTTAGTTGAAGATTGAAAATTGAAAGCATATTTGTTTTCATCAATGACTTGTTGCAGTTACAAATCTGAGTCAAAGTTAATGATCATGCAGCATGATTATTCATAAACAGCGACTGCACAAAGAATTACATATTCTCAGAATTTGTTAAAAAAGCGCAAATATTTACACAGAAGAAGAAAGAATTTTACAATTTGCAAAACTTCAATGAAACACTCATGAAGTACAATAATGAACTGATAAATCAAGAAACTCAACTCATTCATTTGAGACTTAAACAACATTGAAAGAAGTTATGTTTTAATTTTATGAAGCAGTCAGACAGTGATATAGTTCTGAGCATATCATGACTTTGTATGATCAATTCAATAATTGATTGAGTCAACAAGATAATTGCATTTCTAGATACAGAAGTGACACGATTGCACTTGATATTGAAATCATCGCAAAATGTGAAGATATTTATCATGATGAGCGAAGAAATGCGCGAAAAGTTCAGAGAAATCAATGACACACAGATGTTATAAAGTAAAGAGATTCAGAGTGATCACTTGAAAAATCTTGTTATCACTATTATTTTTAAAAAATATCAGAAATATAAGATTTTGTTTAAGAAAGAAAGTGATTAAAAGATATTACTCAAACATCAATCGTGAAATCACAAGATTAAACTCATTGATAACAAGAAACTGTTACGAAGCGTGTTGATGTTGAATAAAGTCTAGTCAATAGACTCTAGAGATTTTGATATGTGAACAAGAAACAATGATGTTTTGAATTGAAATATGCTGAAACATTTCATTTATTCAAGCTTTAGCAAATTGATTACTTCGTTTAGCAAATCAACTACTTTGCTTCTTTGTTCGCTTTACTATAAATACAGCTTGAAACTGTCTTCTTTCTTCTGTATTCTTAGTTTTCTAGTTAAAGCTATCTTTATTGATCAAACATTTTATTCAGCTACGCACTATCTTGCTGTAGTGTGATTAGATTCTAGACATGATTTCAACATTAAACTAAGAATTCGTTAACTTTATAATATGAGTATCAATATTCATTCAAGACACTCAATGAACAACGAAACAAGTTTAAAGAAATTTATTTATCTGATGATCAATGACTTTGAAAGACAGAACAACATCAGAAAATCAATAGAATCAACGACAAGACTGTTGAATTGCTAGAGAATCTATCGCTCATTCAGTAGCATCGATTTACTCAATCAATAGAATCAACGAAAACATGTGATTGTTGATTGCTAAAGAATCACAAATCTCTTTTCTCTTTCAAAAAGCTTGTGAATCAGTTAAGTCAAAATAATCTGTATCATCAAATTCAATTCAACTTGATTTGAATTCAGATCAATCTAGTGAGTCTGCTACAAAGATGCTGTTAATGCAATGATTTATCTACTCACATCGCTCTATCTATCAGTGAATCAATCTATCTCATGTTTCTGTGTCAACTAGTGAGTCTGCTTCAATGACATGATCAGAATCAATCTTTTCAATGAGCTAGTCGATTTTCTTCTAGTGAGTCTGCTACAAAGACACTGTCAATGCAATGATTTATTTACTCACATCGTTTTATCTATCAGTGAATCGACCTATCTCATGTTTCTACGTCAAATAGTGAGTCTGCTACAATGATCGCTTTTTTCTTCTCATAATGAGCCTGCTACAATAGACATTTCAATGATCTGAAAGATCAATAGAAAATGATAGAAAGACTGACATCAGAACTTTCTAGTTGCTGTTGCTATGAACTACACTACAAGTCATAGAAACATGATTTTTAAAAAGAAGAAAGTAATGTTACAAAGCGTGTTGACGTTGAATAGAGTTTAGTCAATAAACTCTAGAGATTTCAATATGTGAACAAGAAACAATGATGTTTCAAATCAAAATATGCTAAAACATTTCATTTATTCAAGCTTTAGCAAATCGACTACTTCGTTTAGCAAATCAACTACTTTGTCTCTTTGTTCACTTTACTATAAATACAGCTCAAAACTGTCTTTTTTCTTCTGTATTCTTAGTTTTCTAGTTAAAGCTATCTTTATTGATCAAACATTTTATTCAGCTATGCACTATCTTGCTGCAGTGTGATTAGATTCTAGACACAATTTCAACAGAAACTCATGAAACAGTTCATTTACTTATTGTTAACAGAAAAGCTTAATGCTTTGCAACAATATCTGAAAGAAAACATGCAAAAAGAATTCATTAGAAAATCATAGTCATCAGCAGAATATTCAATTTTGTTTATTTTGAAATTAAATGAAAGTTTAAAACTATGTGTTGATTACAAAGCATTGAATAACATCATGATTAAAAACAGTTATTTGTTATTGCTCATAGCAGAATTGCAGAACAGATTGCAAGATGCACAGTGATTTATGAAATTCAATATACTCAAGACATTCAATTGAATATGAATTAAAGAAAAAGATGAGTGAAAGACAGTCTTTTGCACTCAACTAAAACACTACAAGTATTTGATCATGTCTTTTGACTTAATCAATGCTTCAATCATGTTTCAGATCTTTGTAAATAATGTGCTATGATGTTATTTGAATTAATTTATCATAGTATATTTGAATGATATATTAGTATACTCAAAGATGAAGAAAAAACATGTGTGACATGTTAAGAAAGTTCTACAGACTTTGAAGAAAGTCGATCTGCACATTAAGTCAGAAAAAAGTGAATTTTATGTACAAAGTGTACAGTTTTTGAGATTCATAATCATGTTTCAAAGTTTAAGAATGAACTTAAAAAAGATAAAAGCTGTTACGACTTAATTTACATTAAAATTAAAGATCAAAGTTCAATTTTTTTTAAAATTCATGAACTTTTATAAATGCTTTATAAAGAAATACTTCAAAATCATCTCATCACTTACGAATCTTATGAGAAAGAACATATTGTTCATGTGAACTGAGAAAGCAGAAGAAGCTTTCAAGAAGCTGAAGAAATTGTTCATCTTTCAGTCAATACTGATCATGTTTGAATCAGAAAAACTCATTATGCTCAAGATGAACACATCAGATAAAGCTATTGAAGCATATATCAATCAATCAAATGATAAAAGATGTTTACATCTTATTGCATTTTACAGTAGAAAGCTTACAGACGCTGAATTGAACTATGAAATACATGATAAGAAGCTGTTAACTATTGTTAACTCTTTCAAACAATGAAAAGTGTATTTGAAAGAATCTAGACATCAGATTCAAGTATATACAGATCATAAAAATTTGCTATACTTTATGATCATAAAAGTTTTAAATCGAAAACAGATTAAATGATCAAAAAAGTTATCATCATACAACTTTCAAATTCAATATTAAAAGAAATTTAAAAACTTGAAGATTAATGTTTTGAGCAAAAGAGCAAATCACATGATAGATAAATCACAGATAAATCAGATTATCTTGCAAGAGAACTTGAATGATTTGATTGTTTATAATAAACAAAACGCAGCTACTTTATGAATCAACAACAAAGATTTTAAGAAATGAGTAAAGCTAAAGTTGATGAAGAACTCAGTCATGCAAGATATTATAAAGAATATTGAGAACAACGCGAACTTTGAGATTATCAATGAAATATTAATATTTCAAGATTTGATTTATGTTTCAACAAGATGCAGATAGAAAGTGATACATGATCATCACAAGTCAATGATACATGAACATTAAGATTTGAATAAAATCATTGAGAGAATATTTAGAATTTACTATTTCTCAAAGATGAGAAAACAAATAGAAGATATTATCAGAAAGTGCAATGTATGTATTTGTACAAAACACAATTAACATAAACTTTATGAACTTTTGAAAAGTCTCAGCACATCAAATCATGCGTGAAAAAGCATAGCTTTGAACTTCATAGTCAAGTTATTTAAGTCAAAGAAAAGAGTCATTGAAACAATGTATGACTTTATATTAATTATAACAAACAGATTAATCAAGTATGAATACTTCTTATCATACAAGAAAGTAACATTCACAAAAGATTTAACTTACACATTTCTGAAAACAATTGTAGCAAACCATGAATTATCAGATGAGATAATTTCAAATAGAGACAAGCTTTTCACATTGAAATTCTGAAAATTCTTGATGAATCAGTTAGAAATTCATCATAAGCTGTCAACAACTTATCATTTGCAAACAAATGAACAAATGAAAAAAATGAATCAAACATTAAAACAGTATCTCAGATGTTATATTAACTATAAACAGAATGATTGAGTACAGCTATTGTCAGTAGCACAGTTGACTTTCAATAGCACAACAACAAAAGTAATCAGCATGTCATCATTTTTTGCAAACTATGAGTTTGAGTCAAAGACTTTCAAGAAATTGCATGAATTTGCACAATTAACTCAGAAAGTTACGCTACAGATAGAACAATTGCAGCTGTTACAGAAAGAATTATAAAAGAACATACAGTTTCTTAGTAAGTGCATGACTTTGTATGCAAACAAGAAAAAAGATAGAAAATCTACTTTTAAAAAGAGAAACAAAGCATATTTACTAAGACAAAATATCAAAATGAAAAGATCAAGTAACAAACTGAATCACACAAAGCTAAAATCTTATAAGATTTTAAAGATCAAAGAATCAATTAATTATAAGTTAGATTTATTAACATTTATGAAAATACATTCAATATTTCATATTTGTTTTTTGAAGTTTGCAGACTTGAATACATCAATTTAAACAGAATCTTCAGAAATTAATTCAAAGAATCAGAACATTGAATACAAAGTAAAGAATATATTGAATAAATAGAATATTAAAGATCAGTCTCATTAATTGATCAAGTGAAAAAATTACAATCATATCAAGAATATTTGAAAATCAGAGAAAAATCTCAAGAACTGTCAAACACTTCTGTGATAGTTTCAGTTGAGAAACTCAGTCAGTCAAAATCTGATGAAATCTCAATCTGCTTAAAAGACACATCAAAGAAAAGATCATTCAGCAATGATTCACTAGTCTTTCTTTCATTTTTCTTGAACTCAATGATGTTTTGAAACTTTCATTCAATCATTGTTTATTTCTTATTCTTCAGAAACATAAATTGATTTTGCAGATGAGTAATTCTTGTGAAGATCTTTTGCATTTGTTTGTGAATGTTCAGCAGCTCATCAAGAACATGATCATGTTCTGTTTTTATTCTTTTTTACTTCATCATCAAGAAAGTAAGATTGCACTTGCAATCAAGATGCATACACTTGATGCAATAATTGATTTCATTGTTGATATAACATTTCTTTTGCAAGTGATTGCAGTGTTCACAAAAATGCATGACAGCACATTCAGAACTTATACATTCAAGAAAATTTCTGCAATGCAAGATAAAGTTTTTGATTATGCAATGAAAAGACATGAAGAAAAAGTGATTTTTGAAATAAAATTTTTAAAAGAGAATCTAGTGTTAAAACTTTTTTGCATGAAATTATGTAACAGCAATGATTAAATAGTCATTGAGTAATCAGAGTCTTGAAGTGATTGTTCTGATTGCTTGAATCAGAAGTGATTACTAGATCTGTCGTTGAGTTCAAGTTGTTCAACTCAACTCAAGTTGAGTTTCAGAGTTGAATTGAGTTAAGAAAGATCAACTCAACTCAATCAAGTTGAGTCAGACTTTCGACTCAACTCAATCAACTTAATGAGTTAACTTGAACTCAATAACATGTTTAAACATTTTACTTATTTGAAATAAGTACTAGTAGAATGATATTATGAAACTTTAAAATGTGTATGTATGAATAATCTTTATTTACATGTTGAAAAGAAATCTATATGTATATAGAGAAATGTTTTCAACTCTTCTATCATTGACTTAGATCTCAGTCACTGTCTCTAACTAAACTGCTTGAAAAATGCGTGAGCAATTTCATGAAAACAGTAGATTGCAAAATGAATTGCAAAACTATCTACATAAGCTTTCTATTAATGTCTTCTTGTCTTCTTTGCTCAGACAATGCATTCAATTTAGCTTTATTCTTAGATGATGATCTCTTCTTGAAATTAGTCATTTCAAAGCTACATTTACATGTTGAAACAGAACTCAACTTCAAAGAAGAAATCATCTTGCGCTGTTCTTTTTTCACTGCTAAAGATAATGACTTAGATTCTTCATTCAATTTAGAGACTGCAACAAATTTCATCAAATTTCTTTAATTCATTATCTTTCATAATGATTGATCATTCTTCTTCAATCTGTTTCTCTCAGTCAAGTGTGATGTAACTCGATCAAAATGAGCAGACGCTGAAAATTGAGCATTCAAAAGTGAAGTTATCATAGATCTTGCTGTCGTAGATTTTGTTATCGTAGATCTTGCTGTATTAAATAATGTAGATAACGAAAGTTCTTTGAAGTTTGAAAATCTAGATTGCGAAAATGATATGAAAAGATCAACATCAAGTGTATCATTGTTCTTCAACTCTGATATTGTTAATTAAATGTCTGATGATGAACAATATAACATTACTTATCACGCTCGTTATCATCAACATTATTATTTGATGATGCATCGCTGATATACTCTAAATCTTCATTAATGTCAATGATGAAGACTAAATCTTTGTTCTTTTCTTGTTTCTATGCATTGAAAGCTCTTTTCTCTTTGATAAACTCATGAGACTTAAATTCTGCTTTCAACTTCACAGCATCTGCATGCTTAATCATCATGATATTCAATATAATGTTGACAATAAGAAAGCTGCAACAATAAGATAATAAGTCTCATTTCAAATTGAAAACTCATTCAACATTTGTTGAGATAGCTGAAATTGTTAAAATATCTTGAGTCATTCTGCTTAAATGAACAAAGTCTTTGAAATGATTTTTTCAGAACTTAATGAGATCAATGTCTTGAACAGTTTCTAAAGCTTATTAGAATTTGATATTTCAAACTATGTGACTGCAAAATTGATTGCAAAATTGATTGCAAAATTGATTGCAAAGAAATTATAAGACAACATTAATTATGCAACAAATGAAACAAAGAGAAGAAAAACTAATTTTGATTCAAATATTGTTTCACTTCGTTTGTTGAAACAAGTGATGATAAATTACGATGTTTGAAATTTCGTTTAACAACTATATCTGCAATGAAAAATGATTGTTGCAAGACTCTTTCTTGAAGTTGATCTTGCAATATAGTTGAGTTGAAAGCGTAGTGTTTAGCATAATAATTTATAAACTCTCATTTATATCTTTGTTTATAGTTGCTGTCTTGTCATGTAGATTGCTCGTATAAATTTAGTTTCTGATGAGAATCTATAATATTTTCAAGATTGTACATTAGCTTTCGATCATGACTGACATCTGCATAATATTCAAATAATTTGATTTGAGCTTGCGTTAAAACTTTCAAAAGCGAATGCTTTCAAGAACGCTGCTTTCTCTTCAGAGCTGTCATGTGATCTTTAATATGAAAGAACAAAACATTATAAACAATGTAAATTGCATTGATGTTGAGTTTGCAATTATGTTTAAGTAAATTAATGAATATCGCGAATGATTTGAGTAGTTCTACAAGATATTGAACATATGTTCATTCTTCATTATTGAGAGATAGCTTTTGAAAAGTAGTATTTTTATTTTCATGAGTAGAAATATAACTCTTGATGAAGACTTGAAGACGAAGTGCTCTCAAAAGCATGAAACAGATGAAATTTCAGTGAGTTTTAATGTCTTGTATCATCTTGAGACAAAGTTCGAAATTACGTTGAGACTTGTGAAAGTTCTCTATTCTTTAAGAACTTTCGTTCATATAAACAGAAAGCTTTTGAATCTAATTAAACATTACTATAATGTCATGAATAAGAGTGTACTTTGTATTTTCGATCGTGATTGCAAAATCGATTGCAAAATTGATTGCGAAAATAATAGCAAAGCAAACTAACATAATAAATAAAAATTATTAATTATCTTGAACAATGTTCAAGATAAACTCTCTTGTATAAACATGCTTTGAAGATTAATCTTGAGTATTCAATACTCTTTCTCATTCTCATTCTTAAGACTTAACGTCAGCGATTTGAGTAACTGTTTAACAGCTAACTGAATTACATGTGCTAAACATGATAAATGTGAAGTAGCTGAGAACATTTGCAAAGTCTCATCTAATGCAGTCATCATGACATCATTATTACTGACGTTGTCTGTGATTACAGTCATAACTCAATCTTGAATATCAAGTTCTTGCAATATTCATTCAGTAATACTGCTTAGATTGCTTTTGATATGCTTATCTTCAATTTGTTCAAAGCTTAACAAGACTTTTTGATACTCTCAGAACTTAATGTAGTAAAATTTCATGATGACTAGAAAAGATAATCTATTAGAACTACTTTATTCATCTAAACTAATGAAGATTTTAGAATTCATTGATAAATTCTTGAGTATGTTGACTTGAACAACAGTTGCTTGATTCTTGAAAGAGATCGTAAGTTTAATTCTGTGTGACAAAGTAATGTTTGATCATGTCATTTCAAATGCTCGTCGAAATTGAACATTGTTAATAATGACATGAAAAATGTTCAAAGTGACAAAAGTCTTTTGAAGTTGTAATGCAAAGACTTCTGAAGTATATTCTTGATGAAAAACATGATGCTCTGATTTGTTAATCTTTTGCAATCTTTTTTGCAATCTGTTTTGCAATTTATTTTGCAATCTGCAGCTAAGAAGAAACTTATCAAAGCTTTAACTCTAACAAAGTTATGAATGTCTTGAACTTTCATGATCTTAGTTGTTAAGTTTGTGCGTTTATCACAATCTTTGCTATTCAGATGATGTTTCATGATGCTGTTATCAATACTTCTATTGTTAGAATGCTCATAAACATGCAAACTGCCACGATTCTAGCCTTGTCAGACTCAGTCTTCTAGTCTTGTCAGATTTATTCTCGCTTCGTCATCTTGACTAGTCTCTATTGAGTCTAGCGTCGACTGAGAAACACATATATGTAGTCAACTTATT
>JAABUK010011150.1_pt1 | contig 11782 bp, 16 predicted proteins | sample 5559141 | NCBI WGS metagenome assembly JAABUK01 (sample SAMN10711869, study PRJNA513367) | rock metagenome | isolation source: Antarctica rocks | place: Antarctica: Victoria Land, Pudding Butte nord | collected 2016-01-03 | reverse complement strand
GAAACTTGCACTTGACACGTTGATGACCTCCTCCTTACTTGTGCCAATGGTCTTGATCACAGTCTTGTTGCCGTATTGATGGCTGCCTTTACAAAGTATAGACAGCAACAAGGCATCCATGTCAGCTGCTATTGCATCTCACGTTCAGATGAGTTGCTTGGCGTTTGCATTGGCTGTAGTTAGCATTCAATGTCTGTGATCATGTGATCATTTCCTGACATACCGATGTACGGCATACACGATGGCAATCCTAGATGGCACAGTGCATGTCAATGCACTTTGCTCAATGCGCCGAGCCAGGCAACATTTGAGTCTGCACGTCATGCTCCTTGCCGTATGAATGCAATGCTGGCGTGACTTGTTGTCATCAAACTGTTCAAGTCCTTAAAGAGCGTTGGCGGTCAGTTGGCGGTCATCGATTTTGTCCAGCATGCCATGCATGCTATGAACTTCAAACTAGCAGACCCCCTTGCGATCTGGGGTGGGCAGAATTGGGCAGACAAGGTGAACAAGAGCTCATACAGGCTGCAGTGCAGGATCCACAAACATGTTTGCTGGCCTACAGCTGTGACGAATGCAAATGTGTGGCTGCAACCTCACCTGATTGGTCTGGATGTTCCTGACAGTTATGCTTGCGTGTTGCAGTTGTGTTGTGGTAGTGTGGAATCCTGATTCAGCCTTGCCTGCAGGGGGCAAAGTAGGGGGCAAAACCACCTATGCCAAAGTCAGTGCTGAGCAGGGAGAGGAGGGGTGGAAAGAGATGTCCAGAAAAGGTGAACAAGCGCTCATCCAAAATGCTGTGCAGAATCCACAAACAGTGACTGCATGACACAGACACACAATCATGCTTGAAGACTCAAGTGCTGCCTCAATACACTGGACACAGAGACACCACTGCATCATGATATGGGAAACGCACTTGGGTTGTGATGCAATTCTTGCTAGTGTCTGTAGCTACAAATTTGACACATCCCCTTCCATGTATGTACAGGTGGCATTGCCAGTGGTTTGAAATCAGCGGCCAGGTTAGTTGAGCAGGCAACTGCCAACAAAGCCCAACATGCAAAAGCAGTTGAGGAGGCCAACACCCTTCCTCCTGAGCAGACCAAAGTCTGCAAGACCACCTCAACAACAGGTTCTCTGACCTGTGGCGCAAGGCTTCCCTTGACCGCCTTCACCAAAAGACGATCAGTGTGCAAGTACTGTACCACCCGCACCAGAGAGGCCAAAGCAGTTGCCAAACTGGATAAAAAGGGGAAGGCAGACGAGCAGGAGGAGCAGGAGAGGATTTAATCGTACCATTAGTGTACAAGTGTGCCCTGAATATACAGTATATGTATGCACTGTCCACCTGTACACGTAGCAGAGCACTGTGAAACATGTGAATATGACTCAGCGATCAATATGTCTTGATAACCTGACATAGTTTCGCACCTTCTCATCAAAGTCGCTGCCCAAATCAGCTACATGCGAGCTACTAGGTCCAGACAAGAGATGCAGCACAGAGTCTTCTTTCACAAGAAGTTGCAAGGCTGGACGACAGGTGCTGCAAGCGGTGATAGCCTTTGGATGTAGGGTTGGCGTTTCACTAGGTTGGCGTTTCACTCCTGAACCATACCCTCCCACACGCCAAGCAGCAAGGTCAAGATGTCTCTCAGCTTTGACAAGGCCCCACGCAAGCAGCAAGGTCAAAATGTCCCTCCCACACGCCCCACGCACGCAAGCAGCACAGTCACTGTTCGCGAAACTCTCTGCATTGGTCAGCAGCGCCCCGATCTTTCCTTACCAGATTGGAGAGCCTTACCGCACAGCTTGGGGAGGGTGGAAGCATTTCAAGGGTACAAGCAACAGTGACGGATCAGCCGTGTCCATATTTCGTACCTCCTCCACTAACAAGCAGGATCCTAAGCTGACTTCCGCCAGGAACGGCGTAAAACGCCTTCGGACTGTGAGTATACATGCACAGTTAGTTCAAAGTCTGATCTCAAACTCAGTCGCATTTGTGTTGCAGTTGCGGCACCCGAATGTGCTGTCGTTCAAAGACACAGCTGAGCTCGATGAACGAGGGGAGACCATCATATATCTCGTCACTGAGCCCGTGACCCCTTTGCTGGATGTACTTCAGACGCTGGACATGAGTGGTTCTGCCAGGTATGCTCAGCATCAGGGGCAAAGTCCTATCAAGATGTATATGTTGTCAATATGCTGGCTTCGCAGTTTTACAAGCAAGACTTGCCTCGACATGCAGGCAAGAATATGTGGCTATGGGCCTGTATCACATTGCCAAGGCAGTCAGTTTCATCAACAGTGATTGCAAGCTGGTGAGTCCATGCACCTTTGCACTATCAACCTGAAGCTTTCAGCTCTTTCATCATCACTTCACAGCCAAGTCATGCAAAGTTGAGCCAGGCACCAATTACTGCAATGCAGTTCTGCCACACTGCTGGTGCAATCTCATCCATGTGCTGCATTTAATGTCCTCTATGCCTGCTCGCACATCCTCACCAACAACCACCTTCGGCGTTCCCTACCAAGCACATGTCGATGGAAAACCTGTATAAGAAGGGAAACCAACAAGCAGGTTGCTGCTGCAACATTGGGTCCCTGATTGCAGATTCATGCAAACATTTGCATGAGGGCAGTAGTAGTGACAGAAACCTTAGACTGGCGCCTCCATGGGCTGGATCTCATGACAGAGCACATGGCAACCGGCGATCTGCCTCTCATGAGCGCATCCTGGATGGTGGGAGCTCAGTACAAGCCTTCAGAAATAGCTAAGTGTGAGTGGAGCGTAATCCAGCAGGGCCCGCCTTGGGCTGTGGACTCCTGGGGTCTAGGCTGTCTCATGCAGGTCTCATACTTTCTGCTCTCATAGTCACAGTTGTCTCAGATCCAAGCCTGTGTTCCAATCCTGTGCCTGAGTCTACTAGCCTGTTCAGATGCTGCTGTGTGGCCATTTGGGCACTTGATGGGCTGCTCCACAGCTGCATTACTAGAGTAAAGGGTCTACGCATTACCACTGTTGACCAAGCCAAATGCAACTACTGTCATGGTCTGACAGACACACAGTGGTCTACTTATGCTGTGCTGTAATGCTGCGTCTATGCGTCATGATTGCCAATTGCAAATGCACTTGCATCGAGAGCAACTTGACCGTTCTGAGCAAAAGTCTGTATGGTAGGAAGCATTCAACGGCCAGGAGATGGGATCCATGGAGGAGCTCAGAAACACAGCACCTATCCCCAAGCCTGTCTTGCAGGTGCGCTTTGCCTCAACCCAACACTGTCCAGCTGCCATCATCTTGACAGGCAGCATAATGCTCTGCACATGGCTTGCATGCATGTGCAAGACTCACATGCATCTAGCAATCCCACAGAACCACTCTCGCTGCCGGTCACAAACCCACGGCTGATTACTCGCCATACTGCCTCTGAGTCCCAACACATGCAGCGGTTGTTGGAGTCAGCTGGAGCCAAATGGAATTGTTTCTGGCTGGCAAGTTCGTCAGCAGCTTCATTACGCTTGCACAGTTTGTGATTGTTCAGCTCTGTGAGGCAGCAGTCCAATACAGATGAGCTGCGCCCAGCTGTGTCCAGTTGCATCCAGCTGCGCTACTGGATCATGCTGCCAGTAAGGTGTCTAATGCAACAGCTTGAGAACACTGGCAGCAGCAGCCAACAGCACGCCAAGCATTTGCTGTCAGACCCACGTGTTGGTTCTGCACTTGCCTCTCAGTCTCAACACAGATGGTCAGCGCATGCACTCAGCTCTCACAGGCAGCTTTCAGGCTGAGCAGTGACTGCCCAATCGATTGAAGCTGAACGTCAGCTTCAATCAGTTATTGACCACTGCAGAGCCTCTTCAAGCCTGCTTAGACAGCACTGCATGTGCTTCACTGCATTCTGTTTTGGTGAATGCACCTCATCGTCTGATTAGGTGGATCACTTGCAGACCTCAAGGTACTGATCCAATCAAGAGAACAGCACCGCCAATCAGTCTGAGATGCCACAGACTGTGCCAACCCTACAACATTGCCGAAGCTGATTTTTGAAGATGCTCAGATCATGTATTGGGTGACAGCTGCTTCCATACAGTGCAACTCGACCAGCCAGTTTTGTGCAGGAACAACAATGCAGCAACTCATGCATGCCTCATTACAGCACCTTGCCCAGTCAATGCCCTCTGAATTACGATTGTCACATGCAGGACTATCAGCGTCTGCTGAGTTCACAACCTGCTCGACGGTTGAACCCAGCTAAACTAGCAGAAAGCAGCGTCCTGAAAAACAAGCTGGTGGACACAATCGCGTTCCTGGAGAACTTGGCGGTTAAGGACAGCGCTGAGAAGGACCTCTTCTTCAAGAGGCTGCCCCAGGCCATTCCAGGGTTGCCCTTGCCAGTACTCAGAAGGAAGCTGCTGCCCATGCTGGCACAAGCCCTTACCTTTGGAGGGGCTCCTGCAGTCGCCCTTGGCTCCATTCTACAGGTAACACACTGTGGGCTTTAGATCATAGATAAGCACGCTTCATTGGGATCAGATGACAGCACAGTCAACTGCAGTCCCAACGTCTGGTAACATATGTGTTGCTCCACACATTTGGCACTGGACACGGTGCCTATACCCATTGTTTCAACCTTTTTAAGGGCTGATTCTGCTTATTATGTAAATATGTGCAATGTGACACTCAGGCATGATTCCTGAGCCCCTGCTTAATCCCTTGTAAGTGTGCTTCATCGAGTTCTGTTTTGACACATTTGTTGGTTCTGCTCAATCTCTGACCTAATCTTGGCTCCATCTACAGGTAATGCAAACTAATATCAGTAAAGGCAAGGTGCCATTGATTATCTGCCGTCAGCCATTTATCAGCCAAATATGCTGTCCAAAGGCAGAAGTACTTGAAACAGTTCAAGATTGCATGACTGGCTGTCATCTCAGCATTTCTTGGCTCCCATCAAGCATCGTTCCCACCCTTGTTCTGCTGCTGATGCTGCTGCAGCTGTTGGTCAACTTGCTCAGGCACAGCAGCACCAGCTTTGTCAAATGCGTCACAATGCTTGTTGCCCTTTCAAGCCAGGATGTCTGATTAGTCACAACTGGCTCCACACCCCAGACTTTTAAGGTGATAAATGAAACCGAAACATGCTGCCCACGCAGATCGGCAACTCCATGGACGAAGCAGAGTTCACAGCTCGAGTGGTGCCGTGTGTCTCCAAGCTGTTCACATCCACGGACCGCAGCATCCGCCGCAGCCTGCTGGAAAACATCGATGCGTATGGCAAGCATCTCACCCAGGTAGGCTCGTCACCTCAAACACTCATGCAGACATGCATTGACAATTCACATGCACACCTTCCTAGCATTTGAGGGCATCAACTTGGATTCAGGACCTAGTGCATTCAAGACATGCCCAGCTTGGCCTGAGCATATCCAAGCTGCCAATGCCTGTGTGTGAGTGCAACTCCATGCTGCAGCTGACTGTTGAACAATTACGTGGCTGGAGTACATTAAACTCCATGCAGCGACCTCTGCAGGCAAAGAGAAGGCAAAAGCCTTCACTGACATCACCTTTGGGCGTGGTCCAATTGTCGTCATTTCCACACTCTCTGCCAGCTACAAACTTTGCTGTTGACCTGACGGCCGAGGCTTGTCCACCTGCAGTCTGTTGTGCTCCAGGCTGCTGCCTTAGGAGGCTCCCGTTATGATCGCTGAAAGACATAAAGTTTTCTTTTCTGTCCTTTTTCTTGCAGTCTGTTGTGGAGGAGCAGATCTATCCCAATGTCACCACAGGCTTCACAGACAGCAACGCCTACCTGCGTGAGCTGACGCTGAAATCAATGCTGACATTGGCGCCTAAGCTCTCTCGGAAGACCCTGTCCAATTCCCTCCTCAAGTTCCTGGCCAAGCTTCAGGTCAGCTGCACTAACCTGCTGCTGCTGCTGCCACTGCTGCTGCCACTGCCGCTGCTGCTGCTGCAATGGTTGTACTGCAGCATTTCTGCTACTGCTGTAGCACTGCTGCTGCTGCTGCTGCTGCTGCTGCTGTTGTTGTTAATGCTGTTGTCGTACAGAAAATAAAGATGTACTTGTACTGAGTATGATGCCTCTTCCATCAAGCTTAGCACCTCATTTGCTGCCTAACATGCTGTGAGTGCTGAGGGTGTTGTAACACCTTCAAGTCAATGAGCATCTTATTGCCATGCATACTATAGCTCGCCTCAGATAGCAAGGCCTGACATCATGGCAGACCTCAACAATGAGATGCAAGTATTTGTCTTATCACTATATGCATCATGTGTGTAGTTTTGGTTTGTACAGATGCTCATGTGGTATGATGCAGAACTCTCACCAGCTTGATTTTGTTGAGCACCACATACACCTGTGCTTTCAAACCAGGATGTCTGATGAGTCACAACTGGGCTCCACATCCCAAACTGTAAGGTATAAAATGAAATGAAAATGGATGCAGGTGGATGAGGAGCCGCCAATAAGGGCCAATACCACCATTCTGCTGGGCAACCTGGCACCCCACTTGTCAGAAGCCACTTGCAAGCGGGTCATGCTGAATGCCTTCACACGCGCTCTCAAGGACAGTTTCCCTCCAGCTAGATCTGCAGGCCTCAAGGTGCTCTTCTGTTGCTCCTGCTTTGCCTGTTTTGTGCAAAGCCGGTGACTCCCTCATTGGGTTGCCTTGTTTGCTGCTCCCCTCTACCTCCAACTGCACCTCCCCCTCTCGAATTTCTCGCATATGTCATAATGTGGTCGTGCCTCAAAGCTCATTTAGATGCAAGTCCCGCATGTGCCTCTCATGTTTGATCTCATGCTGGTCAAACAGGTGCTCTGTCAGGCGTGAAATCACGGTTTGCACCAAGCAGTACCAGACCCTGCTGGGACTACTTGCTGAAGATAACTTCAGACATTACTCTTTGCAACACCCAGCGTGACTCATGCGTCTTGTTTCTGCAGGCCATGATGGCGACAAAGCAGTCGTACGCAGCTGAGGAAGCAGCTGGCAGGGTGCTTCCCTGCGTAGCCCCTCTGGCAGTGGATCCCGTCCCTGAAGTGCGCCATGCAGCCCTTGCCACTCTGGAAGCCTTTGTGAAGCTGCTGCAGGAGCACTCTGCAACAAGGGACAGCGCTGCTGGTCCTTCTGACGCTGCTGGAGGCGCTCAACAGGTAAAGAAAAGAAAACAGTATGTCACTTATGCAGTGGCGTTGTAAATGGGGTACAAGTGTGTGAAACACTGCCCCCCCCTTGGGGCCCAAACAGGTACACTCCATGCATCATTCCTGCATCATTCCTTGACCATTTATGTACAGTTGCTGCACCTCAGCCCTGATGAGGAGCTGGTTTCCACCAGGCTTTTGGGCTGCAGACCCTCAGCAGATGCAGGTGTTGTAACCCTGTTAGTGTGGGTGCTGCAACAGCGAGAGCAGCAGCTGCTGTCAGAGGTAGCGCAGCAGGCATGTCTTGTGCTGCTCTGCATGCTCAGCTGCTTCCGGGCTGGGCATTTCCTTGGTCTCACAATGTGACCCTCTCTGTGCCCGTCCAGTTCACCAGTGCTGCAATTGCATGCAGCAAGATGCTGCAACATGGCGTGTCACAGTTTTCCAGCTGTGACAAATCCGCAGTCAACCCTGCAGTCTTGCAGCATCTTGCTGCAACATGGCGCAACTGCATATTGCAATTAGACCTTGTACAGCTGGTGGCGCTCAAAGGGTTGCAACAATTGCAGTTTGAGCCTGGAAGCATGCGTGTCTTTCTGCTTGATTGCTGAGTCGCATTCCATCACACACCGGGTACGCCTATCAGCTGTCCCAGCAGCCTTTTGGCACAGGGATGGTTATATTCACAGGGCTGAGTCACATTCCTGCACTTACAGGCTGCGTCTATCAGCTGTCCCAGCAGCCTTTTGGCACAGGAATGGTTACATGCAGGGTTTGCAAATGGCTGCTTCAAAACTGGAGATGTGCATGCAACCATTTGATCATCAAGCAATTCCTCACATGTATACATACCTCCAGCAACTACACATGTGCACTGCCGCTACTTTGGAAAGACAAGAGCTGTCCCGCACGTACCTAGCTCATCATGAGCTGGAAGGCGCTGTCATTATGATTTATTGTTGTTATCATTACTACTATCTGGGCAGCCCGGTATAATACTTGGCTTCTCTTTAAATTGACGCCGAAAGGCGTAGTCTTTTTTTTCCCTTTTCTTTTCTTTTCTTTTCTTTTCTTTTCTTTTCTTTTCTTTTCTTTTCTTTTCTTTTCTTTTCTTTTCTTTTCTTATCATTACTACTGGCGCTGCAGGCAGGAGGGAGCGGATGGAGTGCAGGCTTGGGTAGCAACCTAGGCTGGGCTCTATCCAGTTTCGGAGCCTCAAAAGCAAAAGGTCAGCCCTATGGCTGATTGCATCTCTTTCTTCAGCAGCACTGTTCTGCTTGTGCATCTCTTTCACTATGGCATGACTGATGTGCACTCAGCTTTTCATGGCGATGCCCAGGTGTACAATAGCTCACAGAACCATACTTCAGCCATGCTGCATCAATGTAGAGTCAAGACAAGGGTAATAATGGATCTCTCAGACTGTCCAAAGCAGAGTAGATTTGCGATTAGCCTGATTGCTGCCTGTCAGCAAAGCTTGAAGCCAGGTTTGGACCTCTTACCATTCTCAGCAAAGATCTGTGACAAGGCCCCAATCAGAATCAGATGGCAAAAGGGCCGTTTCCAGCTTCCTGTCCAGAGGAAACTCTTTATGTTCTCTTACAAATCCGATAACAAGATCAGATCTTGCTTTTTTGAGATCAGTTGTATCATTTGGAGATACCTGATACAACACAAACTACTGCTGCCTGCAGAGACAGCAACAGGGGAGATGTCAAGCAGCAGCAATGGCAACCCCTCTATACCCACCCCACCAGGGTCCACATCTGCAGCTTTTGCCCGTCCCCCTTCACCCCCCCGGGCTGGTCTTCAGCCCCCCAGCCCACCCCAGTCATCTGCGGGCGCTGCCTCTGATATCTTTGGCAGCAGTAACAGTCTTGCTGCTGCTGATAATGATGGCTGGCGTGATGATGATGATGATGATGGCGCTGCACCTCAGGTATTTGATATGTTGCCCATGCAGCACCCACATCATGATGCTGTGGCAAGTCTGGTAAGACTCCATCAAACCACATCGTCTGCCCATTCAACTCATCTGGACACCAACTGGAAGACTGAAAAGTTGAAACGAGACAGTTTGTTATTCAGTGCTGTTCTGGACCAGACTTGCTCCTTTGCTGTTTCCAGACAGCAATCACAGGATGCAGTCTGGGTGTTGCTGGAGCATATGCTGCACTGCTTTGTCATCAGCATGCTGACTTGTGGGTATGAACATCTGGATCACAACTTCTGCAAGGTTGGCTCTGCAGCATTGACGCTGCTGTTAGCTTACACATGAAGATGGTTGAGGAGGACATAGCAACTGACATTGCACTTAGATCAAGAATTGGGTTTCCCTGATGGGTTACTGACAAGGAAGCCCAATTCTTGACCCAAGTGCAACTTCAGATGCTGTGTTCTTGCCAATCATACTTGTGTGTATGCTGACGGCTGCATCAAGGCGGCAGAACCAACCCTAAAGCTGTGGTGGGCTCCAGGTTTTAATTCTGTGCAAGAAGGTGCAGATATGTCTTCAATCCACCTGCAGGAAGATTGCTATCATTACTATTATCATTATTATTATTACTATTATTATTATTATTGTCATCATTATTGTTGTTGTTATTGTGCAGGAAGACGCAGACGAAGCAGCAGCTCGGCAGCGCCTGGGACGACTCGGCACTCGAGGCTCAGCTGCTCAGAGTAGCAGACTTAGCACAGTGGTGGCCAGCAGTGGACGGCAGGCCTCTGCTCCTGCTTCCACCTCCGGCCAGCATGTGGCACCACCGAAACTTAGTCAAGATGATGGCTGGGCTGCTGAGCTGGACAATGATGACTCATGGGACAGCCTTGAACATAAACCTGCTGCTGGTGAGAAAACAGAGTCTGAGTATGGCATACCATTATGAGACAAATATATTGCATTAAAGTTGTGTAGTGTGCCTTTCAGAAGCTGACTAGCGGTATCACACATTCTGTTGCATGCATTTGCCTACATCTGCTTAGGACACCACCTCCACGACAGCCTTGTGCAATTAACAAAGTTTTGAACAACCTGGTGTCGCCTCAATGATGGCTTTGTGCGGCCTGTTTGTACGCATACTCAGACGCCCATATCACATCTGCCCATCGCAATTCTGTTTGTTAAGCTCAACCAGGACACACATTATGTGAGTGCTCATTTGGTAGCTGGTTGTGTAGGCTCAACAGCAACCAACAGACCAGCAGCTCGAGGGAGGGGGAGGGGTCGATTAGGAGGGCCCCCACGCAGCGGCAGACTTGGGGCTAGTAGGACAGGCTCTACTGGTAGAGGAGGCATGAAATTGGGGGCTGCCAAGTTGTCAAAACCTGACGAGACCTTTGAGTTCTGATTGTGTGAACGCTGCACCTGTGTTGTTTGAGTAGTCTGGGTATTGTGCAGTGTGATGTCTGGGTCAATTCCTACTGTTTGTCGTGACATGCGTCAGGACAAGCAAAATAAATGCAAAACAAGTTTGTTTCAGGCATGTAGCTGGGCAGGCTTTTTAAAAACACGTCAGATGCAGCTTTACCAACACAGCTCACTATCATAATGAGTGACTGGTGGTCTGCAACTGTGCAGCTAGTGGCTACTACACACCCTTCATTTGGGAGCTCTGCAGTATGGTAAAACATCAAAGCTGCATAAATGGTGCAAATAAAATCTACCTAGCTCTCTGAATTCTCAAATCGCCTGCGCAGTCCTGTCCATTGCAGCTCAGTACACACCATACACTCGATCAAAACCAGCACAAAGCTATCAGTGTTGTCTGAAACCACATGAAGACTAACAAGGCTGAACAACTCAACGCTGCTAAATACACAGATTCCTTGAACCAAGCAGCTGCTTGCATGTAGTCGTATGCCTAATCACTATGCAGCAATTTCTGCCAATCTATTGTCCAACAGGCTGTTCCACATCAAGCCTTCGAATGAGGTCTTACAGCTCTTGAAATGGCTGGAGATAGACAGCTGGCTAAACGAGACATCCCTTCTGCATTTGGGTGAAGCCCATCAGGCAGTACTGTCTCAGATATCTGCACAACAAGCATACTCTGTTCAATGCTAAATGTCAAGCTGACAATCCACAACCGCATCAACTAGACAGTCTGTCAGTCAACTGGTAAGAAGCAAGCTTGATCACAATTTCTCAAACACGAGATGTATGTGTCAACTACATACGTGTGATGCAGTGATGCTGGAAAACAAACGACCAGCATGACGCAATGCAGTTGTCAAGAATGGCGACACTTTTTTTTCCAGCAGCCTCTTGCAGACAAGAAACACAAACGTGAACTGCAGCAGCCTTGGGTGACATGTGGATTTCCAGACTACGCTGGGTGTCTCACCTGCCCTTGAACAAGCATCTCATCAGTGCAGTCAACATAATGCACCGAGCTATGCTGTGAAGCAAAGCCCTCAAGTGCTGTATTGACCCGACGGATTCCAGCAGATAATCCATTGGGCCAGGCAAAGAGCCCTCCAGGATCAGGGCTGGTCTCAGCAGCGCAGGGCAGAATGCCGACCATCAGAACTGTGCTATCTGGGTTTGCATGCTGTAGATGTGACACCATGCTCATGATCCTGCAACAAAGCATTCATTTCACATACTCTAGACTTGA
>JAABUK010011148.1_pt1 | contig 11786 bp, 23 predicted proteins | sample 5559141 | NCBI WGS metagenome assembly JAABUK01 (sample SAMN10711869, study PRJNA513367) | rock metagenome | isolation source: Antarctica rocks | place: Antarctica: Victoria Land, Pudding Butte nord | collected 2016-01-03 | reverse complement strand
GAAAAAGAGATTGGACCGCCATGTAGTCTGGTCACTGGTCACGTTAGCATTGTTACCCACGTTAGACCTTCGAATAAGCTGTACGTTTAGAAAGGGTAGGTATTGGTTTCAAGGGCGAGCTGCTCAATACTCATCTAACAACGCTTCTGCCATTCTGGGCTGTTCGCTACCTTATTGAAGTCGAACATATTTATGGGCCTGTGGGTAGCAAGCAGTCGTGCATCTCTTATGAATCGCTTGCCTCGTTCACTTCTTCTGAACCTGTAGTTACGTTAGTGTGGTCGTTATGCTACAGTTGTGTGGACTTACAGCTGTATCACCTGCCTTCACATTCTTCCCATTATCAGCTCCACGGTCGCTCTTCCGCATCACCGTCTCCCGCATTATCATCTTTCGCATCGCCGTTCTCTTGATCAACCTCCCCTCCGTCCACGCGTCCTTCCCAGCAGCCCTTGCTTCGGCATCTGCCTCGCCCAAGTCGCCGCCCTGCCCAGCCTTGTCATCAACACCCTGCTTCCCCTCACCTCCAATTATGCGTTTTCACCATTGATTTTTAGACATCGAGCGTGCAAGACGGTCTGCCCGAAACCCAAAACTCTATCTGAACAACACCCTTCGCGTCGCCATTCGTAGCACCTGCCGCTCCAGTCGTGCCGTCGGTGGTCTATATGGGCTGTATCTCATCGTCGGAGTAGTCGATCAGTTCTTCTTCGGCAGACATGGTGAAAGGTGGTGGTTTGTTGTCGTGAAGATAGGATGTAGGTACAACCTATCCTCAGATGGATGTTCGAAGTCGTAGTCCGTGATGGCTTTCACACGCTCGGGCTTCAGTAGGAAGTGGTCGAGTGAATGCCGATGTAGGATCCCTTGCCCTTCTCGGCGCCCGCTCCATTTACGGTGAGATCACCCTTCTTCGCGTCGCCGTTCGTCGCGCCTGCCGCTCCGGCGCCGTCGGTGGGCTATATCTCATCATCGGAGTAGTCGAGTAGTTCTTCTTCTGCGGAAATAGTGAAAGGTTGTTTGTTGTAGTAGTAGGAGGTTGATGGGTGGTGATAAGGTGCGATCGATTAACCAGTACATATGAGATCGCTCAAACTAATAAGCGCGGTGGTAGGTGGTGATGAGGTAGTCGTTGACGAGGCCGAAGCCGTGAAAGGTCGAATGTTCGCCGCTGTTATGTATGATGGAGAAAGGCACAACGATGTCTCGCTGGAGGACGCATGCTGCGGCGCGAATGCTGAGGCATAGATTGCGGGAGAGAACATGTCTCGCAGCATCCGCAGTGCACCAGTGCCATGCGCGCACCGGTATCGCTTCACCGTTCAATTAGAGTCAATCTCGTCGATTGAGTTGGGTTGCGGAGCGGGCAGGAGCCTCCCCTTCGCGTCTCTTTCACCCCCAGTCCAACGGGAAGTAGGTGGAAGGTTCCAAGGTAGTATTATCTAGCACAACTCAGCTGTTAGCTCAATCGTGCTGGAACGTTCTAAGCTTGTTAGATATAGCTACGATCAAGCGGAGTCGCACCGGGCCGTCATCACGTATGTCAGTGTAGTGATCCCAGGCGGCGATTTGACCTCTTGGATGTTCGGCGCGAGGTATCACGGTCCGGGAAAGCTGCTTCTCATGCTCCCGAACCGCGGAAGTGAGCAGACTGCCATGGATTGTCGTTCTTATTTTGCTGGTATTCCAGCAGTACATCGCTCGCAAGCCGGGCAGCCCGGCGATGCCCCGTCCAGTTGGCATACGTGAGGGTAGTGTCGAGCGTCTGCCTCGCTCAAGAAAGTCGGCGGGTCGTTGCCATAGTTCTACTGAGCGGTCTCTGCATTGCATGTGTGGGGCGGCAAGCGCAGATCCCGACTCTAGACATCTCTCCTACAGCTCACAACATGGCTATCTCCCGGTAAGGGGTTTTGACGCCGTCCCACTACGTGGGTAGTCATCTTCCTAGCTGTCGGGTGGAGTTAGTTCAGCGGCTCGAGCATTCGGTTTCGATTTGCTCGCCCTCGCGTGCGGCAGCAAGATGATTGCCTTCGTCTCAGAGTGCTATTATGAATCGGCCTTAGCCGCGTCCCTGTTCCATTATATATAGAACGGACTGTGGTGGCGATTTCGCCGCATATGATAGCTGCCCATCCAACCGAAAGAGCTCTCCAGTCCAGCCATGTGAGTCCATAGGTTAGATGGGATTGGTGGCGAAGGTAGGGTCCATGCAGAGATACGCAGCAGGCGGTCTGGCGTAGGTTGGTGGCATGGATGAGATAAACGAGTGTAGGCTGGGCTGGAGGATGCGAAGCGCACGATGATGCTTCCTGCGCAAGGTCGGGGTCGTCATTTGAAGACGTTGGACAGCATCCTCTACCCATTCAGTTTGGAATGGGCTTGTTCTTGTGAGTGTGATAGCCGTGGACGACGAGCGACGAAGAGTCCTTGTGGTTATCGTTGCAGCGCCCGTTATGAAGCACAGAACTCTCGCCAGCTCGCCAGGGCCTTCTACGGCAAGCTAATTGAAAACGGCCATGCCGAAAAAGGGCTCGTGTTACGGCGGCGCCCCAAACGGCGATGATGTTTCGTCTAGTACGGATAGATAGCAGGCGCGGGTATTCATCACCAGGCAAGTGATCGAATAGCAAGTAGACTTCGCATGCGTCTTGGAAGGCACCGTTCAACATCTCCGATATGATGTTTCTGCTGTTACCAGTTCTCTCGATATCAGTTACCCTGCGGCGGGAGAGCCAGTGGTGAGACTCAACACTTCGACCTTGTGGCGGCTTTCTTGCCTCTGCATTTGGCGTGCTTGGGTGACGGGTTCCCGGTCTCCGTCTCGGCTTCGTCGTCTTCGTCCATTACGCGGCTGCGGTTCTTGGCGTGTTGTTCGTGCATGATCATCTGGCTGTGTCAGCCAAGTGTGCAATCACAGCTGCGGTGACAGATCGCACATAACCGTTGCGATGGTAGTTCGTCTACGTCCGGAGTATCACCTCGCACAAACGTTGGACTGTCTTCGTTTGCTTCGGCGCCTTCCTGGGCTCTAGGTTCGGTGTGCTGACTTTCTTCGATTTCAGGCACCTCGGCTGGAAGAGTGAGTGAGAGAGCTTTCGCTTCGCCATCACGCGTTATGGCCACGCGCGACTGTATGTTCTTTGCGCACCAAGGTGATGAGTCGCGTACGAGGTATCTTGGGGATGTTGGGAGGCTGAATGCCGGCGATACAGGCAGAGGCAGGTGCGATGTCGTAGGCAGTAGAAGTCGATTATTGCGTTGATGGCGCATTCCAACTCACGTAGCCACGAGCGCTGTGCATCGTTAGTTGCGGTATCGTCGATGGCGGAAGTTGTTTCGTGTCTGTGTTCCATAGAAGATCCAGGTGTGATTTTTTGTGTTTTTAGTTGAGCTCTGTGCAGAAGCCGACCTCAATACATTGATTGACCGATGATTGTCAGACAGAGGACATGGGTACAGATCCCTAGAGGAGTTTGATCTATGTATATGTATCGGAGACATTGTCACACACACACTAGCGTTGTATTTCGCCCTAGGCTCGTCAACGAAGTCTGAGGCAGTGCATGCATAGCTCCAAGGAATCTGGTGGAGAGCCGCTGGAGCCGCTGGAGGCCAGGGAGTGGTACTCGAGGTCCTCGATGTCGGTCGATTTGGCGGCATTCGCCAGGCATGTAGCGTTGGGGTATTGCTATCGCAATTACGCGGCCTTGCAAGCGGGAGAAGAGACGGTGGAGCTGATAGACGAAGATTATAAACTTCTCGACGAAGATTATGAACTTCTCGACGAAGACGACCGATTCGAACAGCGGCGGGTTAGTGTCGAGTGGTAAGCTGCCTTTTCAGCTTTATCGCTGCATACACGCGGCGAGCTTTGCTGTAGGTGACAGAGCTGGATTGCTGCGAGTGCTGAAGGAATCATAAGAATAAGTACCGATTCTACTAGTAGACCGCATCTGGTCCATCAACCGCTCGCAGGTGACCTTGTCCTCTCCAAATCAATCAACGGTTCCGTAGTCGAGTTGGTTTCCTGTATCAACCATCCAGACCAAAGAATTAGGCAAGCGGCAGTGCCTGGAAGGCTGAGATGCTCGACTCGTGTTGCGCTCTAACAAGCAAGCAAGCAGCTGCTTGACTGGGTTTAGTACTTGGTTGGCTTGTGAGGGAAGTGAGATTCTGACTGTCGAAATGTCCCGTGAGTCCTGGGTTTAGAGCGTAGCAGGTCGGATTCAGTCAGCTAGCGAGCTCGGCATCTGAGCTGATTCATGCATGTATAGGACCAGTACCGTAGTCCAGACCACTGCCCAATAAACCCGAAAGGTGGTGGCATCTTTGATGGGTACTCGAGCTCGTGAGTTCATAGAGACGGTTCAACCGAGATTCGGGCGAGCTAGGATCGATATACTCAGCTGGGGGGGACTGCATCACTCCATTGTCAGAACGAAGGGTTAGTGCGTTGGTCTCGTGGTATTCGTATAAGTATATGAAGGTAGGGCCGTAAGTAAGCTTCGGCTTGTCGAGCACCTCCCGGTCCTTGGGACTGTCTCATGTTGGGTCCACCTGACATCAGTGGCTCTTCGATGGATGCTCTAGAGTCGGCAGTCGTGTCTCGAGTCCGAAATCGTGGCGCCTGAGACCTCACAATTAATGTTAGCCCGACTATGAGGCTGAGTTTGCGAATGGTTATCAGCGAAGTTGCAATTGTGGCCGCTTACGTCTTCGCGATCTTGCGTTGTTGGAGGCGCACAACGTCAGGGCCAAAGGCGGCAGAGACCTGGCAGTCGACCGCGTTGCCACTAACGAGTTCGTTCCTCCGCCCTTCGCGTACCGCTGATCACACCACCGGATGCCTCGCGATAGAGTGGGACAATAAGCAGCCCGGGGATGGGTCATCGTAAGCCGGTCCGGAACTTTCGTAACGTACCTCTCGTTTTGTTACCTCCTGCTGGTACCGCGAATTGTGGTACTTGACCACATTGGTCGGTGGCGTGCACGAAGATCTTTCGCGCGCTGCTCACCTTCTGCTGGTAACACGAACTGTGGTAATCGACCGTATACATCGGCTACGTTGCGTTTGAGGTTGGCATCATCACCTGCCGCTTCGCGTTAATGGCGTGCACGGAGATCGTTCTAGGCTGCTCGTACTGTTATACGAACTCTTGCGCTCCCAGCAGCCATTTGCCGATCTCTGGCGGTGCCATAGTGACATAGCCAGCTCCCTGACTTGACAGTAGTCATCTCTGGCCGAGCTAAGGTGTGCGATGTACGAGGCACGAGTCCATGAATCGCAATAGCGACGAAAGGCCAATGGTAAGTCCGAGAAGAAGAACAAGTCGAACTGGCTTGGTTGAGAGTCGATTCGGTCCCAGCCTGCCGATAAAGATGTTCTTTCGCGTTGATCTTGACTCAGCACACTAGGGCACTTTTCCAACACCCTTCTTCCTCATCCCGACCGACCAGAAGCCCAAAGCAACACTAATATCGCTCTTGCTCTCTCGCGTCTCAGCCACACACTGCCCACAGCCTTCACCTCGCCATCTGTATTCACAGCCTTCTTGATGCATGCCCCCGCCCTCCTGCCCACCCCATTTCCTTCAACTCGACAAAAGCGAATCAGAAAGCAACACGTAATACTGCCTCCAATACCCTCTTATGCCTCGTCCCGAAAGAACCTCGTTTTCGGGAAGTTGGTCTTTCCGCACACATCTACCCTCCGTCTCCGCACCTACCCATCAAGCAATGCAATTATCCTCCGCCTCCATCCTCATCAGAACCTTCACTAGATTGGTGCTATTGCAATCAACTGAAGCGTCGTCGGTGACGTCCTCCTCCATCGTAGATAAATGGTACCGGGATGCGGAAAGCCCATTTGGTGGCCGTCTTCTTGCGCATGTTAGTGCATCGGCATAGCTGCTTATATACCTCTGGAAGAGAGGTATTATTCCTTCGGTACTACGGACAAGAGTTTGACGTCTGCTCGCATCTCCCGTACCATGAGAACAGGCTGCCGATGGCATCAGGGCGCCCTCGCATTTGTCGAGGTCTCTTCCAACACCAACAACTGTATCGGCAAGATTGCGAAGAAGGTCGGAGGGATCGCGTGTACGACGGATGCGCGGGAAGGCGTAGAGGTTTGCGAAGCGGCCAGGCGCTAGAGTCGTTGCAGCAGTGATCCAGAAGCTCGAAGTTGCGTGTGGGAGCCGCTCGGAGAGGTTCTTGCTGGAGTGATGTTATGGGCACTGTCCTTCACCCTGTCGGTGAATGCGTCCTGCAGCGCACCGATACTGGCGAGTTGTCTATCAACTGCATCGCTAGAGGTCCTTCGTGCGGGAGTTGGTGTAAGAGGAATAAGACAGATGCCATGGTGACTGACTCTTGAGCTGAATCTGACGCTGCATCTGACGCTGAATGTCCAGACTTCGACTTATGAACTTGAGGTCCTTTGCTTGTAGCCGCTCACACTTCAATCCTGTTCATGCACGTATACCACGCACTACACTTCCTCTCCACCACCTTAACCAAAACTGAGCGCGATTCCAACACCATGTCAATGTTCGGGCTCGACTCTCGCCATGTGCTGGTGCAGTTGCCTTCCCCTTGACCCAGCGCAGTTGCAAGCGCCATCCAAATAATCCTCTTGCTCAACATCCCTCATCGTACCTGAGCGAAATGCGCCACTTATGTCCGTAATCGCTTTGGCAGTGCGATAGCATCTTGTGTGCCTCACTTCCTGGCGCTCTGTCCACAACTGGCGTTCAGGCCAGGTCTGGGGAAGCTTTGCTGTGTTTGACCGATGCGTTATCTGCCCAGCGACGCCAGTAAATCGAAAGAGATGGTGTGGTCGCGCCATTGTCGTATGCTGGAACGTGGTGCAGAGCTGCGTAGAGATCTCGTGAGGTCGTTGGTGTAGTCGTCGACTTCAACGTGAGCGAGAGAATTGGCAGCAGGATATCACAGATGTCTCTTGAGCCCGCGCAACAAGCCCCATACCTGTCAGTCCCCTACTTCTTCCATCAATTACAGACTTTCCTGATTCTGAGCACAATGCAGGATACGAAGGTCGAAACCCGTTTTATAAGGGATTTTGCAACACGATTGAGCGTCTGCATAACTGAGTCTTTTTGAATGTGGTGAGGGCAAGTGGCGGGATTATATTTGCGAGTACACTGGAGAAGATGGCGAAGGCAATCCGAGCGGGATAGGTTCGTCGACTGATCTAGATAGAGACTAGAAGCTGACTACAGCAGTGACAAGAACACCATACTATGGAATCCTGCTCGCCTACCACACCACTTGACACAACATCATCAGCGCCCGGTGCCTAGGCAACGGCGATGCCGTGCGGACTACATCTAAGTAGAAGCGGCGTTACTGCCTCGCCCCCAATCTCCAGGTGCATCGACCAGATCAGGCTAGCCGAATATCCGGACCACGAGACATGATGGCCGGGCTCTTGACTGTATGCGGAGACACCAAGTGAAGTTGTCATAGTGGATCTGGTCCAACGCTAGTCGCAGTAGCCGACTAGGATGATCGGGGCGTTCTCAGCAGACGTAGCTAGGCCGACAGGACAGCCCAAGGGATTGGGCAGGGGAGAGCCGTCTATGCGTTGTGTGGTGCGCGGCGCCTGAGTCTCCTAAGGTTGGGAGGAGGTGGCGAGCAGCAGCAGCAGCAAAGGCAACGTGCCGGTGGAAGATGGGAGGGCGAAGGCATCTGAGTAGTGCTGGTGGAAGGAGATGAGGCGATGTTTTTGGACGGGGATGGGTCTCCGATCAAGGCAGACGCAGACGCCGCATAGACGAGGATGATGGATGCATCCAGTACTCTTCCCTCGTTACGGCAATGCACATAGCAAAGTCTCAGCAAACCGACGGGAACCGCCACCGGCGGGCACTCGCACCAATCGCTCCATACCTCTCATGGACAGCGCATACGACGGCGGTGGAGGTAAGGACCGCTCGATTCCGCCATTTCAGAACTTCACCAACCTCCTATTCACCAACACCCTCGGTGGCGTGGTATAGGTAGAGAGCCTCGAAAGATTCCAGACATCGAACTGTCGTAGTCCAGTGTATGGGAGCGGATCAGTCGCTTCTTTCTTCAGCCGCAGTCTCCAAGAGTTGTCTTCGATCATCTGGCGGTGCTCGAATGATACTTTCGAATTGTGCGATTACTCTAACACCCGCGAAATTACGAACTAAGCTCAGAGAACGTTACAGTGGACTTATGCCGCACCCGAATGCTGCGACTCTGAACAAAGTGCAAGATTACGTGGCTACAACTGATAAACCTTCTTCGACTCGACAGCAGGCGAGGCCGAGTGGCTTAGAGCCGTAGAAGACCGAGACCCGCCAGAAAACGAATGTCAGCCAGAAGTGCTACGCGACGAAATCCGACAAGAACTTGAAAACATGTATACGACTGCTTCAAGCATAGCGCAGCTGGGACACAGTTTACACGTAAGGCGAGAGCATGACTCGGGCTCCAAGGAGATCCTGCCGCCGACAAAAAAAGCCCACCGTCCGACGCACCTATATCTTTCTTCTCGGCATGCTGTGTAGAGAAGGAATTGGCCGATCATGTATCCTACTCAAGGACCCTACCGCCACAAGCAGGCTTGGACAGCCTGTAGCGCTACTTACAATCAATACATATCTGCTAGGAGTGGTACCTCGATAAGCACGTAATCGGCCATTTGCCTGAAGACGGCAGCGTTCATGAAGGTGCTGCCCACGATGACTACGGTCCGGAGCAACCTCTTTAGGCCGGCCAAGAGCAAGACCAAGGACAAGTACAGCAGGGGAATCAGGCCCGACCAGAGGGTCAGGATTGTGATACTAGCGACGGCGATGGCGAAGAAGATGGCGAAGGCGATCATCGTTGCGATATTGATGCCGCGCCCAGTGTGCGGCTCGGCAACCGTGCAGTACATCAAGTTATAGGCTCGTGAACGACAGCCAAACCACTCCCAGGCTCCTGAGAGACTGCTTAACGACCGCAAGTCAACCACTTTCAGCGGGCAGTGTCCCATGTTATGTTCTCTTCTGCTGCACCCAGTCTCGACTGGCGAAGTCACAGCAACAGCAGCAGCAGCAGCAGCGGTCGAGCCTGCTCAGCCAGATCGCACCTCACGTGGCCTGCTGTTGATGAGGTTGCTCTGTCGGACTATGATCGCGGACGACCAATGCGGTCGCTGACCTCTCTAACACTGCTCCGCTATAGTGAAGTCGACTTTGCTCCGCCTCGTGAGCGGGAAGCTGTGTACCAGCAGTATATCGATCATCTCATGCGCTGCTTAGATGGCTACTTCACAAGCCACTCGCGGTTTCCATACGTCGTCTTCAACCCGATGATGCGGCAACCAGCCCATAGCTACTCTACATGTTCCGTCAATCAGTTCGGAGAGCAAGGAACTCAGTCTTCCACTCTGACGCCAGTCTACGAGGAACCCGGCCATACTGGACCCGCAGGCGATACAACCTCCCGCCTTACGCTCAATGACTTGGCAAGCCGGATGTCGAGTCACCTATACAGCTTTCTTTGGAATCTTCTTCGACAGCATCGGGAGTTGGTACCTTACCCAACTCCTGTCATTTGTATACATGTAAAATCTATCCAGGGCGGTTCGCACGACATCAACAAGCCTGCGCGAGGGCGTGGAATCTCTGAGCTATTCGCCATCCCCGAACTTCAAAACGGGAGTGGAGATGAACAAGAGTGACGGCACCGACAGTCCAGAAGATGGAGCAGACTTACCGCCCGATGCCAGACTCGACTTGGATGAAGTCATACCACGTTGTCAAGGCTGACGCCACGACGCACTTCAGGGTTGATGCGAACGACGCCGCTTTTATTGCTTTCTAGTCTCGGTGGGTGAGGGGAGAGGTGGCGATAAATGCGGCACTCGAGGACTTTGGAGCAGCTGTGGTTATGCGAGGGGGCAGGGGATCGTCAACTGTACGCCTAGTCCGAGGAGCTTCGCTACTGCCACCGTGGTCGAAGTCACGGACGGAATGCCGATAATAACCAACACCTCCTTCGGGCGCGTATTTTTGGACTAGACTCCGAACGACTTCAGCTGCCTGATCGCCTTCCGGAAACTAACGTCCTCTTCACGACAAAAAACACGACCATGACTAGCAACTCTTCGTGGGGTCGTCCATCCTTAGGGAGGTGGTTATATCTAGGCTCACAGCTATGTTCTTAGGTCCCGTTGCTTGGGCTTCAGCGACTCTTTAAGGAGTGAGACGTCGACTTCGACCTTGCCCGTCCTCTTGTGTATGACTCCAGCATCGTCTTCATCGAGCGCAACATCTACATCATCTTCACGTCCTTGTTCTTGCCCGTGATGTGGACATTATCGTCGTCGTCGAAGTCGACCTCACTCCCGTTCGAGTCGTGGTCCTCCACCTTGAACCCGATCAGGTCGTCGATGAACCTCTCGGCGTTCATCGTGTTGGTGTACCAGATGATCACGTTGAGACAACCGATTATGGACCCGCAGATCATGAAGAGGATCGCGATCAGGATGGTGATGAGGACCTAGCTTTGCTTTGGCCGCACAGCGTCAGGATCATCCTCACCTACACCCTGGGCGTGATCTAAGCTCATCGTGACCATGTCCGCCCCCAGGGCAGTAATAGGAACTCGGATGGGGTCAGAACCGTGAGCAACCTTGAATCCAACCACACATACGGCTCTAAGATGGCGAGGATGTGGAGTATGTCGGCCGACGACATGTTCATGCCTAACACCAACATGCCGAACGCGGTCGACTTCAGGTTCACCTACTGCGGGAGAAAGAGTGTGAAGGGGATGCGAGGCAGCGAGGCGCGGCCACCATCGGACGTAGCGCAATGAGAGTGCACGACAAGGTCATGAGGGAGGGGTGTCAAGACCTGACAATCTCTGAAGACGAATGGGAGGAAGGACTGCTGCTGCTGTGCTAGAGAGACTTCGCTTTGTGGATCAATGAGATGCTCGAGACGCTTCATACTCGTCCAAGGTCACACTGGCGCCTTGCCTACAAGCCCAGAAGTCCAGCAGTTCCAGCACAACTCTCAATTCACCAGCTGTTTCCACCTTCGAGCCCCTACATGTAGTAGTAGACCACACCTTATACGCAACCGATCACGTCGACTTCGTAGCAGAGCCTCGCATCGCAATCCAGCGTGGGTACAGTTCGTTCAGGCCAGTATCGATGTCATCATTAGGGATGCTCGCCGAGAGTTGCGCTTGATGTCGAAGGTCGGCCAGACCATACTGTCCAAGCAAGAGCTCAAAGGCGCCACAGACGAGCGGAAGGCCTTCGAGACGAAGTTCCGTACGTTCACGAAGTCAAGTAACCCCAAGGGTACCAGAGCTGCTCAATTGTTGATGGCTTTGCTCCTAGAGAAGTCCACGCAGGCTCCTCTGCCAAGCAATAAGTGCAGCCGTGCTAGTGCTGGCCGTTGGCGGGTAGAGGGGGTAGAGAAGTTGTTGACGAGAGGAGAAGCACGATGGACAGGAGCATAACGATAATTCCGGCCACCTATCTGAATCCGGCGTCATACCTTGGACTAGTGTTATAGAGCGACAACTACAACGGACTAAGACGTCTACGCGGGCTAAAGGACGCGGTGAGGCGGTAGGGGAGCAGCGTAGCCAAGTAAGGTGGCGTTGTATAAGAATGTTGAAGAGGAGGCTAACAAGATGGTTACTAGGAACGTCGGTTATCTCAAGACGAGAAGACTGCTAAAGCTGACGGAGAAGTCGAAGGGAAGGTTTACAGAGTATCTTCTTAAGTAATA
>JAABUK010011146.1_pt1 | contig 11786 bp, 8 predicted proteins | sample 5559141 | NCBI WGS metagenome assembly JAABUK01 (sample SAMN10711869, study PRJNA513367) | rock metagenome | isolation source: Antarctica rocks | place: Antarctica: Victoria Land, Pudding Butte nord | collected 2016-01-03 | reverse complement strand
CCGGGTCGTCCCGAGCTGGCAGGTCGTCTTCGTGCCGTTCCTGGTCGCGCTGACGGTGATGGCCACGCTCGGGATGGGTTACCTCCTGTCGGGGCTCACCGTCTTCTACCGCGACTTCCGCTACGTCGTCCCGTTCATGATCCAGGCCCTGATGTTCTTGAGCCCGGTGATCTACCCGCTCACGATCTTGCCGACCCCGTACCGCTGGTTCCTGGCCCTGAACCCGATGGCGGGGGTCATCGAGGGGTACCGCTCGGCCGTCCTGGGGACCCCCTGGGATTTCCCGTCGCTGGCGACGTCCGCGGTCGTCTGTGTCGCCCTGTTCGTCGCCGGCCTGTACTACTTTCGTAAGGTCGAGCGTTGGTTCGCCGACTACGCCTGACGCGGAAACCCGTCACGCCCCGCCCGCCGTGAGCCGAGCCGACCATGAGCCACCCCGCGATCGTCGTCGACGCCCTGAGTAAGTCGTACCGCATCGGCCGGTCGAGCCGGTCACAGAGCTTCCGCGAGGCGTTGACGGAGGCCGCGAAGGCCCCGTTCCGCGCCCTCCGGCGGCGCGGGCCGCGAGACCCGGCGGCCGAGCAGGCCGACGTCTTCTGGGCGCTGCGCGACGTCTCGTTCCGGGTCGAGAGGGGGGAGGTGGTCGGGGTCATCGGCCACAACGGGGCGGGGAAGTCCACGCTCTTGAAAATCCTGAGCCGGATCACCGAGCCGACCGAGGGAACGATCCGGATCCGCGGCCGGGTCGCCTCGCTGCTCGAGATCGGCACGGGGTTTCACCAGGACCTCACCGGCCGCGAGAACATCTACCTGAACGGCTCGATCCTCGGGATGAGGAAGTTCGAGATCGACCGCAAGTTCGACGAGATCGTCGCGTTCTCCGAGGTGGAAAAGTTCCTCGACACGCCGGTCAAGTACTACTCCAGCGGCATGTACATCCGACTGGCGTTCGCGGTCGCCGCCCACCTCGACCCGGAGATCCTCATCATCGACGAGGTGCTGGCCGTGGGCGACGTCTCGTTCCAGAGGAAGTGTCTGGGCAAGATGAAGCAGGTGGCCGGGTCGGGCCGGACGGTCATGTTCGTCAGCCACAACCTGACGACGGTCACGTCGCTGTGCGGCCGGGCCGTCTGGATGGACCACGGGAAGCCCGTCATGAACGGCCCCGCCGGGCTGGTCGTCCAGCGCTACCTCTCCGACACGGGCAACCAGAACTCGGTGATCGAGCTCGAATCGGTGAAACGCCCGGAGATGGTCTTCGACAACCTGCGGCTCACCCGGCTCACGTTCAACGGGGGGGGCGAGATCCGGCACGGGATGCCGCTGACGGCCGAGATCGATTACCGGACCCGGGCCGACGCCGAGTCGGTCGCGTTCGGGATCTGCTTCTCGTCCCTGGAGGGCGGCAAACTCCTTTCGATCGACAGCGACATCCCCGGCGAACGTTACGAGATCCCCGGAGGGGTGCGCGGGGTGATGACCCTGCGGTTGCCGGAATTCCACCTCCAGCCGGGCCGTTACATCCTCGACATCTACGTGAGGACGGGCGACAGCTGGCACCTGGATAAGCTCTTCAGCCTGGCCCAGGTTGAGGTGCTCCCCGGCCCCGAGACGCCCACCCTGCTGATCGGCCGTGCCGACGGGTGTGTGCGGGTCCCGGCGGAGTGCGCCCATCGTTACCAGGCCGAGTCCGAGCCGACGCCGAGCGTCTGAGGGTTCACGGCGGGGGATCCGCCCGGGCCGGACAGGAGAACGGCAATGCCCCCGCGCGACGCGCCCAGGAAATACGCGTTCATCGACGCCCTGCGGGGGCTCGCATTCGTCGGCGTGCTCCTGCACCACGCCGCCCCCCGCGTCCCCGGCGTGAACGCCCGGGTCGCGGACGTCCTGGAACAGGGGAACGAGGGCGTTCAGCTTTTCTTCATCATGAGCGCGTTGACCCTGTTCCTTTCTCTCGACTCCCGCCGCCGGACGGAAACCCGGCCCGTCATGAACTTCTTCATCCGGCGGTTCTTCCGGATCGCCCCCCTCTTCTACGCCGGCGCCGTGTTCTACTACGGGTTCGACCGCGCGGTGACGGGGGGGAAGGGGCCGGGCGGGTCGAGCCTCGGTTGCATCCTCTCGACGCTGACGTTCACCAACGGGTGGAGCGTCGACTGGATCAACCGGCTCGTGCCGGGCGGGTGGTCGATCGCCGTGGAGATGAACTTTTACCTGCTCGTGCCGTGGCTCTATCGCCGGTTTCGAAACGCCCGTAACGCGGCGGCCGCGGCGTTCGCGGCGCTGATCGCGGGCGGCGCGGCCTCGGTCGCCGCCAGGGCGCTCTTGACCGGCGCCCTCGGGCCCGGTTCCGGGGAAGCCGTCGGGCTCTTCACGTGGTACTGGCTGCCCGCGCAGCTTCCGATTTTCCTCGCCGGGGTCTTCCTGTACTTCCTGCTACGCCCCTTGCTGGAAGACGGGCCGGACGCGCCGGGGGTGGCCCGGCCGCACGCCGGGCTCCTGCTGGCGATGGCGGCTTACCTGGTGATCGCACTGGGCTTGAGCAAGACGTCGTTGTATCTGGGCCACGGCCTGTTCGCGGTGGCGTTCGTGCTCCTCGCCTGGTCGCTGGCGCTCCGGCCCAACCCGTGGCTCGTCAACCGCGTCACGTGCTACCTGGGGACCGTCAGCTTCAGCGGCTACCTCAGCCACTTCGCCGTCCTGGACCTGACCGACCGGGGCTTCCGGGGCCTGCCCGCGCGAGCCCTTGAGGGCGTATCCCCTTTCCTGCGGCTGGTCGTCTTCGTGGCGGCGACCCTGGCGGGGACGGTGCTCGTGTCGACCCTCACCTACCGGCTGATCGAGGTCCCCGGGCAGGCGCTCGGCCGGCGCCTCATCAGGCGGATGGAGGCGGGTCGGGCCGCCACGGAGTTGAGTTCGGCGGCCGTCTGAACCGGGCACCGCAGTCGTCCCGGTGCCGGGCCAGAAGGGACAGGCCTACCGCCCCGCGGCCCGCCCCCCGGCCGGGAACGACCCGGGTCGGGGACTCGCCTCACGGTCCTGGCGGGACGGGTCCGGGTTGGTTCAGCGGCGTCGACCGGTCTGGCCGCGTGCGAGGCCGGGGAACCAGCGATTGCGCGTGGCCGCCCCGGTGTGGTTGCTGGTCGCGAGGCTCGCCTTGATCGCCGCCGCGAAGTACGGGGCGCCGATCGCGACCGCCGGTGATTGCCAGTGGACGCCGTCGGAGAAGTACGCGGCGTTGTAAGCCCTGAGCTGGGGGTCGAACCCTAACAGCGAGGCGGTGTAGCCGTAGGCGGCCGCGTCGGCGACGACCTGGTTGTTGGCCGCGCAGATCGGGTTCAGCGACGACCCGCCGAACGACGGCGTGATCGTCGATCGGGCGAAGACCGTCCCGGCCGAGAACTTCGCCCCGCTCGCCTTGACGAGGTTCCAGTAGTTGACGTAGCTCGCCGCCGCGAAACCGCCGTAGGTGTCGTTGATGAGTTCCCAGAGGTGGACGGCGGTCGTCAGCCCGAGGGATCGCAGGTAGGCGACCAGCGGGGCCGTCCAGGTCGGGTAGTCGTGGACGATGTCGTTGCCCGAGCGGGCGGCCTGGCCGAGCATGAAGTCGGCGTTCGTCGAGATCCCGAGCAGCGTGGCCGCCCGGTCGAACGGCCCCGGCTCGCCGTAGCCCTGCGGGTTCGTGGACTCGCTGTTGCTCTCGGCGACCAGGGCGAAGGGCTGGTTCGTGAGCACTTCCGGCATGGCGTACCGGGCGCGATAGTAGCGGTCCACCGCCAGGACTTCGTGGGGCTTCGGGGCCCGGTTCCAGCAGACGACCGCGCGGACCTTGCCGGTGAAATTGACGACGTACCAGGCGCCGATCTTGAAGTCATTGCCGGCGGACGCCGCGAGGTTCGGCCAGGTCGTGAACTTCCCCGACGGCGTCCCGTTGTAGTAAACCGTGGTGCCGTCGCGGTAGTTGGCGTAGTTGCCGCCGGGGGCTTCGCCGGGGTTGTTGGTCCGGTCCGTCCCCTGCTCGTTGGCCACGCACCCGGTCGCCAGGCCCCCGTGGTAGGGTCGCCAGCACTGGGCCGTCCCGAAGCGCTGGACGTACCCGTTGGTGCCCGAGAAGAGCGCGAGTTGCACGCCCCCCTGGTTGCCGGCGTTGGACTGCTTCGAGAGGATGAACCCTTGCTGCCCGTCGGCCGCGTCGAAGACGACGAAAAGGCCGCAGCCGCCGGTGTTGCCGGTGTTCGTGAACTGGGCGTCGAAGCCCGTCGAGGTCGGGACCTTGAGTGTCGACGACCCGTCGAAGACGAGGGCCTTGTAGCCGCCGGCCGCGGTCGAGAGCGTGACCGTGCCCGTGTCGGCGACGGCGGGGTAGGCCGACCCGGCGGCGGACACGTTGGAGACGCCGGTCACCTGGCTCCCGCTCGTCGAGAACACCGACCGGTCGTCGAGGACCAGGAAGGCGGTCGGGTCGGTGGTGTGGTCGTAGGGGGTAAAGCTCATGAGGGTTTTCCTTGGATTCCTTTTCAGTGCGCGTGCGTCTCCGGGTGTGTCCCGGTGTAGGCTATTTCGGCGGCCGGATCGGTCGCGTCAGGGCCGTCGGACACGTCCGCGGCGACCCATCAAGGCACAGGCCGTCCGGGAGGCTATCCGATAGTTTCAGAGAGCAATAAGGGCGGAAGAACAAAGGGCAAACGCTCAAACGAGCGGGCAGGATTCAGGGTCGTGAGCTTGCCAGCATTTTCCGAGCTTGTGGCCTTCGTCTCGTTTGCCATTCGCCTCTGGTTTTCTGTCCTTTCGGACCGGAAAGCCCCCGATACATACCATCGGGGAAAACCTCCCCCACGTCCCCAGGCGCGTAGAAAAAATCATGGTGACTTCGGTTAGTATCATGATGGATCGCGGGGTGATCGGATTTCCGAGGCCGGGATCGACACTCTTTCGTCGCGTGGGTCGGCGCGGCGCGGCCCGGTAAAGCCGTTCTGGGATAGAGGGTTGCGCTGACCAACCCTACGCGGTCACCCGCCGGCCGAGCGGATGGGGGTCCGGAACTGCACCGCCCCGAAATCCATCAATAGCCAATTTCTTTTGAGGTGCGACCCCCGTGATCAAGTCCATCAATCGAGACGAATTACGGGACCGAGTGCGGGCCGCCGAACCGTACCCGTACTTTTGCATTGACGGCTTTCTCGACGAGGCGTTCGCCTCACGTGTCCACGACGCCTTCCCGACTTACGAGGAGGCGACGAAGGTCGGGAAATCGTTCCGGGCGGTGAACGAGAAGGGGAAGGTCCAGGTGACCGACTCGAGCACGTTCGCGGCGCCGGTCGCCGAGCTGAACGGCGCGCTCGCGTCGCACGAGTTCCGCGACACGCTGTCCTACGCCTTCGACATCCCGGACCTGCTCGCGGACGACGAGCTCGTCGGCGGCGGTATCCACCAGACCGGCCCCCGCGGCCACCTCGACGTACATGTCGACTTCAACTACATCCCGCAGAGGGGGCTCCACCGCCGTTTGAACATCCTCATCTATTTCAACGAGGGCTGGAAACCGGAGTGGGGAGGGAACATCGAGCTCTGGGACAAGGACGTGAAGCTCTGCCCCGGGTCATTCTCGCCCGTCTTCAACCGCTGCGTCGTGTTCGAGACCAGCGACATCAGCTACCACGGGGTCAGCGCCGTGAAGTGCCCGGCGGGGCAGGCCCGCAAGTCGTTCGCGGCCTATTACTACACCAAGGAAGCCCCCCCGAACTGGGACGGTCGGACGCGTTCGACGGTCTTCAAGGCGAGGCCGGACGAGGTCCTCAAGGGAAAAGTGTTTATGCCACTGGAGCGGGCCGAACGGAACGTCAGGTCCGCGGTCCGGGGCCTCGGCCGGATGGTCAAATCGATCGCCCGAGGCCGCCGCCCCCGCGGTTAGAATCGGTGTGTCGGTCCACCCCCCGCCCCGACGACAGGCGGTCGCGCCACGTCGCCCCGCGCGCGAGTTTACACGGCTGAAGGACGCGATGGCCAAACTTTACAGCCGGGTCGGGCACGGCCTTCGGGAGCTACTCGTTCACGCTTCGCGCGTGACTCAGCCGAGCCGTGGCCTCCGCCGCGTCGTCGTCTTCGCCGGCGATAGCGGGCCGGGCGGCTCGGGCGACCTCCGTGCCGGGGCCGTCGCGAGGGCGCTCAGGGGCATGGGCTGGCGTACGGTCCTCGTCCCGCCGAACCTGGAATTGCACCAGCGCCTCCGCGTCCTCAAAGCGGAAAATCCCGACGTCATCCTCCTTCAACAGTCGAGGCACCCGCTGAACCGTCCGAGGTTTTACCCGGGAACGCCCTGCGTCTTCGACGCCGACGACGCGGACATCCTGGACCCGAGTTGCGCCGAGGACGTGATCGAGTGTTGCCGCGACAGCACGGCGGTCGTCGCGGGGAGTCGCTTCCTCGCCGAGCAGTTCCGCCCGTATAACCCCGAAGTCGTCGTGGTGTGGACCGGCACCTACCTGAAGCCGTCCGCCGGGTTGGTGCCAAGCGACCGCAGGGAGCCGATCGTCGCCTGGGGTCATAGTGCGCCCCTCGGGTACCCCCTTGAGGCGGAGCTGGTCCGGACGCTCGTCCTCCAGCTTGCCGAACGCACCCGATTCTCGTTTCACCTTTACGGGGTGCCCGACGACCGACGCCGGGAGGTCGAAGGTTACCTGGCACCGATCCGCCGGAGCGGGATACCCGTGCGGACGTTCAGACCGCTGCCCTACCGTCAGTTCGTCCGTTCTCTCGGAGCCGCCGCGGTCGGCCTTCACCCCGTTTGTACGGATAACCCGTTCAGCAAGGGGAAGTCGTTCGGCAAGCTCCTCGCCTACCTCGCCGCCGACGTCGCGGTCGTGACCTCGAACGCGGTGGATCACCCGCTCTTCTTCCGCAGCGGCGGGAACGGGATCCTGGTCGACGGCGACGTCGATTCGTGGGTCGAAGCCTGCGAACGGCTGTTAACCCACCCGGCAATCCGGCGTCGAATGGTTGAGGACGCGCGTGTCGATTTTCTCCAGCGATTGACCACCGAACGTTCAGCCGGGCTGGTCAACCGACAGCTGCAACGCGCCCTGGAGTTAAAGCCCGTCAAGCCTTGACCCTCGTCTCGCCTCCTGACCGGACGGGGGAGGATTCCTATGTCCCGTATCCGCCCCCCCGCGATACTTCGCCCTCAATTGATACCACTCATGAGCCAGCCAGTGTCGGGCGGGGAGACTTCGGGGCGCCTGAACAACTTCGACTTCCTCCGGCTCGTCCTGGCGGTCGCGGTGATCTTTTCCCACTCGTTCCCGCTACTCTGGGGGGACAACCGGGACGAGCCGCTGATGCGACTGACCGGCGGCCAGGTCACGGCGGGTGAGCTGGCCGTGGCGGGGTTCTTCGTCCTGAGCGGGTTCCTGATCACCAAGAGCTGGCTCCGGTCGCCGGGCGTCGTGGATTACCTCCGGAAGCGGGTGCTGCGGATCTACCCGGGGTTCCTCGCCTCGTTGGCCTTCTGCGCCTTCGTCGTGGGTCCGCTGGCGGCCGACCGCCCGGCGGACTACTGGCGGGGGTTCCCGTTCCTGACGTTCCTGGTCCAGGGGCTGAACCTGCAAGGGCCGGTGACCCCGCCTGTCTTCGGCGACGTCGTCCACCCGGTCATGAACGGGTCGCTGTGGTCGATCCGCTACGAGTTCCTTTGTTACGTGGGTGTCGCCGCGCTGGGGCTGCTCGGCGTCTTGCGGCGTCCGCCGCTCGTGCTGCTGGTCTTCGTCGGCGTGTTCACGGTGTTCGTGCTCCAGGTGCAGGTGGGCCTCCCCATCCGCGGGAGCCGGTATTCCTGGGTCTACGGACTCCCCGGCTTATGGCCGCGACTGGGGAGCAGCTTCCTGGCCGGGTCCGTGTTCTACGTCTATCGGGACCGGATCGTCTACTCACGGGGGCTGTTCGCGGCGGCGATATTCGGGCTGGCGGTCGCGGCAGCGCTGCCTTTTCTGAGGTGCCTGACGCTGGCGATCCCGGTGCTCGGCGCTTACGCCTTTTTCTACCTGGGTTTCCTGCCGGCCCCCGGGTTGAGGGGGTTCGCGCGGCGGGGCGACCTGTCTTACGGGATGTATCTGTACGCGTTCCCCGTTCAGCAACTCCTGATCGAACGCCTGGGGGCGGGGCTTCACCCGCTCGCCCTGTTCCCGCTCGCGACAGCGTTCACCGCCGTTCTGGCCGCGTCGAGCTGGAGGTTCGTGGAAAGGCCGTTCTTGAAATTGAAGTCGGCGGGTCCTAGCTGCCCAGGGCCGGTGACCGCCGCCGGCGGCCGAGTTGAGGACCCCGAGTCCGTCAACGGCCGCACCTGATCGTGCCGAAGGTCCCACCCCGCGGCGTCGACGCCCGCACTCATCGGAATGTCTCCATGATACCGTTGGAAGCTTGCCCGTGTTGTGCCGCCCCGGTGTCTCGGTCGACCCACTTCGGCACGTACGGCCGTTGGCCCCGGCACGGCGGGAAGGACGCCCCGAGGAGGGCGATGCCGCTCTCACGCTGCTCGTGCTCGCACGTATACGTCAACCCGCAACTGACCCGGGACGAGCTGGAACCGTTCTACCGGGCCGACTACCATCAGTTCCGACACGCGACGATGACCGCCGAGGAGATCACCCGGGACGTTCGAGACTTCCGGGGCGGGCGGTTCACGCACGTCACGATCACTCCAGGGGGGCGTTACCTCGACGTCGGTTGCGGGCTCGGGGACATGGTCGCGAAGGTCGGAGCCCTGGGGATGCGGGCCGAGGGCGTCGAGGTGAGCGAGGTGGCCGTCGCGATCGCGAGGGCGCGGGGGCTGGAGGTGTTCCACGGCCGACTCCAGGATGCGGGCTTCCCTGATGCGTCGTTCGACGCCCTGAGCATGTTCCACGTCCTGGAGCATATCCACGACCCGGTCGACCTGTTGCGGGCCTGCGGGCCGCTCCTCAAGCCGGACGGCGAACTGCTCGTCGTGGTCCCGAACATCGACTGTACGCTATCCCGGATGCTCAAAGACAAGTGGTTCCACGTCGACGTCCCGCGACACCTCCATCACTTTACACCGGAGTCCCTGCGGGCGGCGTCCGGGAGGGCGGGACTGGAGGTGGCCGAACTCGTCACCGAATCGCTCGACTGGGCGACCGAGGGCGAGCTGGCCTACTGGTTGCGCCAACGCTTCTTCATCCCCGCGCGGGTCGTCATGGCGTCGGGGGTCCTCAAGCCCTTCGCGCGCCGGCTCGTCGCGAGGATGAATGCGACCGGGCGGGGCGACGTCATCATCGCCCACCTCAAGAGGCCGGCCGCGGGCCGTCCCGCGTAGCTGCGTCGGCGACGCCCTATGACCGATCCGCCGCTGGCGTTGACCCCGACCCCCGCTCGTGAGAAAGTACAACCGATGCCGTACCTGGTCCCGATCGTTCTCGCTATGTGGGTCGCCGGGACGGTCGCCCTCTTCGCGAAGTGCCGGGGGCGCGACGCGGCCCTCGTCTCGATGATCGCGGGCTGGGCGTTCTTGCCGACGGAGGTCTACCCCCCGAACGTATTCTTTTACCCGGTCGGGTCAGGCGGGTCGGTACACGCCCTGGCGGTCCCGACCCCGGTCCTGATGAACAAGGCGACGGCGATCGGCCTGGGTTGCCTTGCGGGCATGATGATCTTCGACTGGCCGATGGTTCGGCGGTTGCGGCCGGGGTGGGTCGACCTGCCGATCGTGGCGTGGTGCGTCGTCCCGGTGATCTCGGCATTCGCCAACGGGCTGTCCCTGCCCGTCGGGCTGGGACAGACGCGATACCTGGCGCTGGCCTGGGGGGTGCCCTACCTGGCGGGTCGTGTCTACCTGGGCGACAGCGAATCCCTCCGCCGGCTGGGCGTCGGCCTGGTTCTGGCGGGACTGCTCTACGCGCCGCTCTGCCTCCTCGAATTCCTTTTCAAGCCCTTCCTCTACTCCCTGGTCTATGGCCCCCACCCCTACCAGGTCGAGGGCGCGGTCAGGGCCCTCGGGTATCGTCCGATGGGCTTCCTCGAACACGGTAACCAGCTGGGTCTCTGGGCGGCGGTCTCGGCGGTCGCCGCCGCCTGGCTCGCGGGGTCGGGTGGGATGTCCAGGGTCTTGAACGTCCCCGGACGGTTCGTGGCGATCGGTCTGATCGGTTTCTGTCTGCTCGACCAGTCTCACGGGGCGATCGTTCTGATGGCCATTGCGTTGTCGGTATTCGCGGCTTTGAAATGGGGTCGAGGTGTCTGGTCCTTACCCCCTGGGGCGGGGGCGACCGTTGCGGCCGTACTGACCGTCGCGGCCGTCGCGGCGGCGGTCGGCCTCTCGGGAGGGTCCGGGGCGCGGGGGCGACTCAAGGGGGTCGCCGTGATGACCGGCAAGGTCTCATTCACCTGGCGACTCGCCCGTTACGAAAACTACCTCTCGCGGGCCGCGGAGCGACCGGCGTTCGGCTGGTCGCGGGCCGACTGGTCGCAAGCCCCGGATCACGGGTTCGTCAACCCCGTGAACCTCGGGCTCTGGCTGCACGCCCTGGGGATGTTCGGTGCCGTAGGGCTCGTGGCGTCGACCGCCGTGTTCGTCGGCCCCGTGATCGAGGTGGCCCGCTGGCTCCCACCGCGGGCGTGGCTCAATCCCCCCTGCTCACCGGTGACCCTGGTCGCGGTGCTCTTGCTCGTCGGCCTCGGTGACTCGCTCCTGAACAGCACCGTCCTGCTGCCGATGCTCGCCGGGGCGGGTGGGCTGAACTCGTGGTCGGAGCGGCGCGGCCGGGGGTCTTGACCTCGGGGGGCCGGTCGTCTGGAACCGGACGCCGTGTGAGATCCTGGCCCGGGTAGGGAGGTTCGGTTGGGTGACCAGACGACCTTGACCTTGTCTATAATGTTCGGATGGCTCACGGTCGTGGTGGCCCTCTACCGCCTCCTGGGTCCCCGCCTGGCCACACTGGCGGCCGTCCTCGGCGGGTGCCTCTTCCTGGTCAACGTGCAGGTGGAGACGCCCTTACCGCTCCGCATTCAGGTATTGAAGAACACGGTGACCGGGGCGGGTATCCTGCTCGGTGTCCTCGTGTTCGACCGCCAGGCCCTCCGGGGCGCGCGGCCCCGGTGGTCTGACGCGCCGATGATCGCATACGCCGTCCTCCCGATGTTCGGGCTGTTGTCCGCCGGATGGGTCGGGGCCTCCGACGCGGTCGACGAGGTGCTCCAGCGCACGCTCTGCTGGGTCGTGCCCTACGGTGCGGGCCGGTTGTATTTCGGAGGCGATGACGGGCCGAGGGCGGTCGGCGCCGGGGTCGTCGTCGCGACGCTCTGCCTCGTGCCGGTCTGCCTGTTCGAGACCATAATGGGTCCCCGCTGGTATCTCTCCGGCCTTGTCTACGGCACGCACTTCGTCCCGTTCATGGTCGAGAGGCTTGGGGGCTGGCGCCCCGAGGGGTTCTTCAACGACGGTATCGCGCTCGCCACCTGGATGGCGTTGGGCTCCTCGGTCGCGTTCTGGATGTGGCTCGGCCGGGGCTGGCGGCTCGGCCGGTCGCCCGCGTGGCTGCCGCCGGCTGTGCTGGTAGCAACGACCATCGCCTGCCGCGGGGTTTACGGCTACATCGGCCTCGCGATCGGCCTGGTCGCCACCCTCCTCACACAAATGCTCCGGACCCGTTGGGTGATCTGCGCAGTCGCCCTGATCGCCCCGGTCTACATCGCCCTGCGTGTTTCAGGACAGTGGGACGCCCGCGCCCTGGTCGCGGCCGGGGAGCGGCTCGTTCCGGGCAGGGGGGGGACCGTCCTCG
>JAABUK010011145.1_pt1 | contig 11788 bp, 16 predicted proteins | sample 5559141 | NCBI WGS metagenome assembly JAABUK01 (sample SAMN10711869, study PRJNA513367) | rock metagenome | isolation source: Antarctica rocks | place: Antarctica: Victoria Land, Pudding Butte nord | collected 2016-01-03 | reverse complement strand
AGGCGAGCTGGTCATCTACGCATGCCTCCACCCAGATGGTGCAATCTATGATGTCACTGAGCTTTCAGTGTGTCAAGGCATGCTGGACAGTGGAGCGTTTAGACAGCTTGGTGTTGACTGTTGCAAAGTGTGGTTGCACTTTGGCAACCCTGATGCAGCTCGGCAGCGTCAAAGGTACCAAGCTCCACAGGAGCCCCCCGCTGGAGGTCGCAAAAACAAACGTCCAAAGGGTCGCAGACGACGCTGAGCTTTTCAATTTGCGCAGCAGCATGCGCACATGGGGACCAAAAAGTTGTAAACTTGTGTCATTGTTGAGCATCAAGACGCAGCTATATGCTTTGCATTGTCTCGAAGATTGTAGGTAGAGCTGCCCCAACAGTTGTAAACTGAATCCTCACTGGCAGAACAGTTAGCTGGCTGTGTCTGTATACATTTCTGAAACGGATGTAGTTACAGGCGCGTCAGCTCTTGCCTCCATCACCAAAACTAGAGTCATAGCTGATTGTGGTTTCTAGCTTCTTGGCGTCGTTCATCTTTCGAACTGCCTTCATAAAATCTTCTTGTACAACATAATCGCGCTCGTCTCGAATTGCAAACATGCCAGCCTCTGTGCATACGTTCCGCAAGTCTGCAACACATAGATCATCACAGGCTTGTCATGTTGCACACAACAACATGTCACATTGGTGCATACAGACAGCATCACACAAAGTATTGATCCTGAATCCCTTGCAGAAGGTGTTAGTATCTAGACACCAGGACAGACTGTGCTAATGCATCTAAGCCAAGCTTACCTGCACCGTTGAAGTTTTCAGCTAGTTTGACAACAGCTTCATAGTCAATGTCTCCATGCTTTGTGACTTTGGAGGCATGAATCTTCAAGATGTCCATACGCGCCACTTCATTTGGCAATGGGATCTCTATCTTGCGATCCAACCTGCCAGGCCGCAGGAGAGCTGGGTCCAGCACATCTGGTCTGTTTGTGGCCATGATCATCTTGACCTGTAATGTCAAGACAGGGGTGCATGAACCTTGTCAGTATGCACAGCCAGGTCATGCACACCACAGTGATGCAGCAGAACAAAACAGCAAAGGCACTGCCTTTCAGAGCATCATGAATGCAAGCAATGAATCTGAGCTGGATGCTGTACCAGCAGATGAAACTGCTCATTGCCTGAGTAATCACCCCCGCAATGCCTGCCATACATGGAGGCATGTAAGACACCAATGCTACTCAAACAGCATTTCACGGCTTGCTGCAGGCTCCATTACTGAAACTCCGCAGGTGTAAGTGAAATTAAAGAGGGCAAACATTCATTTGTTGATGCCCATCTTCTCCGACGTCAAGTCTGTGCTCTGCAGCAAATGGCAGCTCTTTTTGCTTTTGTTCAAGCAACACTGCATAACTTTGCGCACCTTGCCTACTACATCAAATCCATCAAGTTGACTCAGCAGCTCCATGAGCGTGCGCTGGATCTCTCTGTCTGCACTGGTGCCCTCACTGAACCGCCTGCCACCAATAGCATCAATCTCATCCATGAAGATGATGCACGGCTGATGCTCCTTTGCATAGCCAAACATCTCCCTGATCAATCTTGCGCTCTCTCCAATGTACTTGTCCACTATTGCGCTGGATACAACCTGTGTGAGGCAGGCTGACTGAAAACATATCAGGAAAACAGCATGATAACATGTCTACAGGATGCAAAAAGTGTGTACAGCATCATACAACAAAAGCATCACTTCAGGTGGAAGTGTGACAATCAGACTCTGGTTTACACCGGAGAGTTGCACCCACTTCTTTGCGCGTCAGGCATCCTGCTCTGAACAGCATCACAGCAAGACTTGACACTGACAGCAGAAGCCATCATGAGTCAGCCTCACTGTAGGGATTGTAATGAACAGGACAGTATCAGGGCTGTATGCTGCACCTTGAGGAAGTTTGCATCAATGTTGCTGGCAATGGCTCTGGCAAGCAGCGTCTTGCCAGTGCCTGGAGGGCCGTATAGCAATACACCCTTGGGGGGGTTGATGCCAACACGGATGAACAGCTCAGGGTTCAGCAATGGCAGCTCAATGGATTCTCTGAGCTCCCTGATCTGCTCACCCAAACCGCCAATCATGGAGTAGTCGACCTTGCCGGGATCTTCAGAAAGCATGTTGTACACCACAGGGTCCACCTGGAACAGGAACAAGCTGTAGCGCAAGACACAATTATAGGCAGCAACACTGATAGGTTATGCGTGGTGCATGGCCAGATGGACAGCAATAACGTGCGCAGCAACATGGGAGGCAGGAGAGGCAGGCTCTCCTTAGAGGCAGGATAGGCAGGTACCTCTCTAGGCAGAGCTCGCATGATTGTCAGAGTGGTCATGTCGAGAGCAACTCGCGTGCCAGCTGTAAGCTTGGTCTTATCCACCTTTGTCCGGCAGCCCACGACATATCTGGGCCCACTGCTTGCTTTGACAATGACTGCAGAAAGCAAAGGCTGTTATGCTTTCTGCCAGCACAGCACACTAGCAGTCTGACATGTGTCAGGCTCATTGTCCGATCTGCAATCTAGGTGTAAGACATGTGAGGTGCGAGGACAAGCCTCAGAAATGGCACGCAGATGCTGCAAGTGCAAGCCAGATCACTCACATCTCTCTTCATCAAGCTGCCTCAGCACCTCCCCTATTATTTGACCCACGCTTTGCAAAGCTTTCAAGCCATCCTCTGTCTTGTCGTAATCCTTTTTCAGCTCTTTGGCTTCCTCCCTCAGGTTCCTGACCTTAGCGTCGACCTCTTTATGTGACAATAGCTTTTTGCGATACTCTGACAGCGCCTGCTCGCGCTTTGCAGCCTCATCGGCCATCGACTACTGTTGGGGATCAAGCCGCTGCAACTGTGGTAACTTCAATGATCAAGAGGCCAAACGTTAAGAACACTCAGCCGGGCTTGTCACTACAGATCGAAATAAGCTGATGGTCAACTTGCAGGGCAAATCAGGTACAAAGTATGACGAACGTCAGACACCGGAACCTCTCTTGTGATCTGCAGTTCGAAGCTGGAAAGGCGCTCCGCAAGAGTGTGAAAGACCTGCTGAGCTGCAGAAGACAACAATGACGCCGTCAATGAATCTTGCTATATGGTAAAGTAAGTTGGTCAGTAAACCTCTGCAGCTCTGCAGTTGCATGGCCATCTTTATGTGCGACAATTTGATTAGCCATCGGCACATCGGAGCTGTTCTGTTGTTACTTGTTACTTTGCCTGTTTGCACAGGGAGCGTGACGCAAAGGGCAACCGACGTCTGCTCTGCTGAACAAACCTGTTGGTCAGTTCTTGAAGCAATGCAGCGACCAGAGTTCGTGCTCTTCGGCGACAGCCTCACGCAGAAAGCTTCGGACTCAGAAGGAGGCTGGGCTGCTGCGCTTGCACACAATTATCAGCGACAAGTAGCACCGCGTCCACGGCAACCCTCGCTTTAGCCAGTTTCGCACTGGTCTGATCCAAGACTCCACATTGCAATCATTCCCGCAAATCGCTCTGCAGGTAGACGTGGTCAACAGGGGCTATTCAGGTTACAACACGCGATGGGCCAGCCATCTGCTGCACAGCATATTCCCACCTGATCAACACCAAATCCAACTGGTGACCTTGTTTTGGGGCGCAAATGATGCTGCCCTACCTGACAGACACAGGTGCATCACAGCAGACGTGCAGACCATGGTTTTAGACAAAGCACATTGCATTTCTTGCCGTGTCCTCAAGCTGTGGCACAACACATGCACTTCGCAATGCTTGGCAAGACGCTGAGCTTGAGTGGCATGCATTGACAGCTGAACTTGATTGTGCTGTGATGTGATGCCTGGGTAATCTAAACGAGAGTGCTGCAGTGCACGGCAGCATGTACCAGTGCATGAGTTCAAGCAGAATCTGCAAAGCATGGTTGAGCACCTGCGTGAGGCCAACATAGACTCAATCATCCTGATTGCTCCACCCCCTGTGTTTGAGGAAGGAAGGATACAGCACAACTGCCAGGTGCACTTCTAGACAAAGCACTAATTGTGAGCTGCATGCAGCACAGACGCGCTGTACCTCCTGCTGGTCTAGCCACACATCCTCACCTCTTAGCATTGTGTGAGTGTGTTGTATGGTGGTGTCATATTGATGGCATGCACGCTGACCTGCAGAGCAGGCCACTGCGCTTGTAGCAGACTCTTGCATGACTCAGTGGTCAAGTTCAGACCCTGTCATGTGGTTGCTGCCAGTCATCCCTTCAGCAGAAGTGTGCATACTGAGATGGCTGCATGCTCTGCCCAAGGTACAGACAAGATAGCTAGGAAAACATAATTCGTCCATCCCTCACTTGACCCAGCATAGCTTTAGCATAGCACAGCTGATGGTCGGGGTCAAGTAGCATGTTGGTGCATGGGTCATGCTGATGCATAGGGCAGTAGCAAGAGATAGTTCCTTGCTGCCTAACAGACAGCCTGCTTGCAGCGATCTGGCGCAGCCAGAACAGAGACTACCCTACCAGAGCGCACCAATGACTACACCTCAGGATATGCAGCTGCTGTAGTGGAGCTAGGGAAAGAGCTACAATTGCCTGTGGTTGACTTATGGACCAGCATGCAAGCTCAACGTGACTGGCAGACCCAACTACTTTGTGACGGGTTGCATTTCACTCCAGCAGGCAATCGGTTTGTGTATCAGCAGCTGCAACCAGCCATCAACAAGGCATATCCCAAACTCAGGTATGCAATACGCTGCTGCATTGGATACACTTGATCAGTAAAATCAGGGACTGCATGCTGTTTGTGTGCTGCATGTTGTGCTCAATCCTGCCAGCAGAGTTTCAGCTGTTGACAGAAGTAAGCAGCAAGTATGCAATGCTCACAAGGCTAGCGACTATGCTGCACCTGTCATTTTGTGTCATCCTGGTCTGCCTGGACTTGGGAGCAATGAAGCCTCAAGCTGTGTACTTGTGTCTTCACAGGACAAACAAAATGTCATTTGACTACCCTGACCATTCAGACATAGACCCAGAAGATCCTGCTGCCAGCTTCAAGAGCAGCGCATAGCACATCCTACTCACCTGTTGAACAAGCAATTGCAACTCAGATTCGATTGTATACCTGCTCAACACGCTGTCTCCATTTTCTTATGTTTAGTTTACTTTTGAGCCCCATATAGGTCAAGGTTTGGAGGCTGTCACACGTCATGCCATGCATTGACAATGTACATGTGGGGCGTCCCCTGCTAGGCTCCAGACAGACCTAGATCTGCTTGAGTGAGTGACGTTTGAACTCAAGATCATATCAAGATATTCAGTTACTATACTGCATTAAGTGTAATCATGCTCTAGCTTTCATCTCTGGTTTATCATTGTGATGCATTGCAGATGGGCCCCAGCCTTGCCTGCCTTGAAGTTCCAAAAGGTCTGCACATTGGTGCATGAACTATACTGACTACATTACACTGCAATACTGCTTGGCACCTACAACCCAAGTCCATCTTAGCTCTGCTCGTAGTCACCCCCTGAAGTCTGCCTATTCAGTCCTCATGTGTATACTGCTCTGGCTGCTGTTGAGTGAGCTGCCTAGACTTGTCTATCTGGATGGTCAGCACCTTGCCAGGCTGCTTGGTTGTAGGGCCATGAGAGTATAGGCCAGGCAAATAGTTAATGTACCCAGGCATGTATCTGTCAACAAAATCAGCCACCTGGTCATCAGTCATGCCAGGCTTTCCTTCTGCTTTGGACTTGTGCTCTGCTTCCAGCCTCCATTCATAGACAAACTGTGGGTCTGTGACCTTAACAACCAGCCACACATCTATGAAGTTGTCGATTGCTGCTGGGTACTTCTTGAGGTGGTTGTTGATGGCCACCATGTCCTCTCCTGCCTGCAAATATCACCCCACAGGATGTTACGCAATGCCCCCCAGCTGCTTGTACTTCTACAGCAAGCTTTGAACTGATGAGTTTAGGTACCAAAGGTCAACACCCTTTGAGAGAAACCTGTTGCTCGTTGCTGCATGCATGCCTAAGATGCATATGCACAAGCTTGTGGCATGGTACTCTACTGAACAGCAGGAGGCATGTCGTGTCTATTCAACCTGAAATGTGGAAGCAAGATGCCATATATTGACAAACGAGCCAGGTCAAAGCTCAAGGAGCATTGCTGTATGGTGCAATGCAGGCAAGGTGTTGATGTGCTATACCTTCTGTGCAGCCTGGTCCAGCAGAGGGCGGAAGCCCAGCATCCACCCCTCAAACAAGACAACATCCACTTTGCCTTTCACTTGCTGCCAAGCACTCTCAGGTGCTCTGTCGCCCCTACCACTGTGGGTTGACTTGTCATACCGTACCAGTGCAATCTCTGATGAGTCTGAGTTAGCCGACTTGAGTTGCTGAAGGGTGTTGTGAGCTAGCTTGATGTCATGAGTGCCTGCCTGCCCTCTCACTCCCAGTAGCTTATTTTGGGAGTTTGCCTGCAAGTTGCAGGCAGAATGCAAGACTCACCATGCTCTTATCAGGCATGATTATTTCAAAACTATGCATCTGCCCAGACGTTTTTTCATGGTTTGCACTTGGGTGAAAACCATGCATGCACTTTGCTGATGATCATGATGCTGGAGCATTATATGCTTGTGCCAACCGTCATAAGACGCACAGGCCACCAGACACACACCTTGGCAAGAGCTTGCTGGTCATCATAAGTCAGGTAAAAGTCATCAAGAGAGGCAAAGACTGCTTGGTAACCCCCTTGTGCCAACAGATGCTGCAGCTCCTCACAGATGGTGGTTTTCCCAGAGCCTTGAGGAGCGCTCATCCCAACAAACAGAGGAGTGTCTGGATGCGTCTTCTGATGTTGCTGCAGCTGGTGGTGGAGCCAGAGATAGATAGGCAAGTAGTACTGGTAGACACGAGCTCTGCAAACAGGCATCACTCAGGATGGCCACAATGTGCCAAGGTAAGGGCAGGGCCTCTGCTTACCGCTGCTGGTCGCTGGCTTTGTTACCAGTAGGGTGACCCAAGCGCTCGGCTAGTAAATCTCCCAGCTTTTGCCAGTGTGAGAGCTGATCAGGGTCATCAGTGGGCTTCACTCCGCATGTACTGGCGATAGGACTGCTGCAGACGTAATCTGCAAAAACCCGTATACATTTGAACGTAATGGCACAAGCTTTAAGACGCAGTCTCGGACCCGCGACTTACCTGATAAAGATGCGGTGTCTGACATGTCGTTCGCGCGTCCGACTGGACCAGGTGCTGAATCAGCAACTGTTGCAACTTTGACTGACGTACAGTGAGGTGATTTGCCCGCAGCTTTCACAGTAGTTGCAACGCTACGCAGCAGAACACAGCTGAGCGCAGCAGGATAACGTCTGTGTGTGTTGGAAAAGGGCTGTGGTGCCAAACAGCGCCCTTGGGCAGCTAAGTTGTGAGTTATGGTAGTTCCACACAGCATTCAGGAGCGCATAGTGCCGAGCGTGCAGTCAGCAAAAGCGGCGTTGTTCATGCATGTCGCAGTGCAGAGGGATACGAGATAGGGTCACGTGCTGTGACTAAATTAGGTTGGTTTCGATGCGCTTTCAGCATTATGGCTTTGCGCGTACTTTGCTGGTACGTTAGACGTTGACATCTGCAGTATACTGATTGAATGTCTCCAGGGAAACGCAGACGGGTCACCTTCGCTGAAGAGCCCGATATTGTGACATATGAACCGGTTGCTGATCAAAAAGCCCTGGCGCAACAGCGAGAAGGTGGTAAGTGTCCTGCTCACATTTGCAGCGCCTGTTCAACATTCCTTTCCTTGTTTGCACACGCTTATCCTAGTCATCCGAAGGGCAGCATGTCTGCTAAACACTGGAGTAAGGTCTTGCAATAAGTAGGCAACTGCAGCCACTCGCGGCGGTGCTCGTTACGTTCGATACTTACATCTGCTGCACAGCACACATCGTGAAGTCATCATAAGTGTTGTCCACGTGCCTCAGTTTCACACACCTTTGACCTAATTTTTCCTGCCACAGCTGAACTTAAGGAAGAGGCTTCTGACCGGGCGACGCGTCAATATGAGCTTGACAACATGCAAGGCATAGAGGATACCTCCATTCTGAAGAATCTTGCTGAAGCAGAAGAGGGCTACGATAAGCCAGATCAGGTACACTTTCCTTCAGTTGCTTAGCTAGCCGGACCCTTGTGATTCTCAGAGCTGAGTATGCTTTCTTGCATGCAACTTGCTTGTTCTGTGCGCAACGGTACCTTGGCATGATATGAATGTGCTGCTGTAAGCAGGCCTTCAATGAAGCAGGCATAGCATTTGAGCCATTTCACCTGAAGAAAGAAAGAGAGGAGGGCTACTTCGATGCTGATGGGAACTACATTCAGTATAAGCTTGATGAAGTGAAAGATGCCTGGCTGGACAGCCTTGCAGAAGGTGACTTCCTGGCCTGCCTACCAAGTCACTGGTGACTTTGCATTACGCTGACCATCATAGCTGCTGCTAGTTTTGCTATGGCCATTGCAATTGTAGTGTACATCATCAACCAGGTGCATGTATCGGTTATTTTGCTTTCCCTGATAATCCTGAGAAGCCATGACAACTGCAGCAAGGAACTAGACAGGCACACTGCCCAAAGCAAGCAAGAGAAGGGTACTCCTTTCCTTGCCGTACATCAGCTTTCATTTCTTTTGATAATTCCTGCTTTGTGCTCTGAAAATGGCAGTCAACATTTGCTGCAACCTTGGACTTAGCTGCGCCACCAGTGTTGTCCTCACAGATCAACATCTGACAAATTATAATTGCACCATTGCACAGCACACAATACAGTTGCCAGTTTGTCGATGAGCATACTCACCAGCACATTCAGCTCATCTTCGATTCCAGCTTTGTTCTGTGCAGCTGGCACAAGTAGCTCCTCTGACTTAGCTGCTCCCCAAACAAGTAAGCAGTCAACAGCGCCTGTCAACCAGCAGCTCACAGAGCTGGATGCAGATGAGCTGCTGACATACAAGCGCCGCCTGCTTGACCTGCTGCAGCCCCATGAGACTGTGCTGACAGGTCTGCGGCGGCTGGGGGGGCGCCTGGAGGGTGGGCAGCCGGGCGCAGATGCCATGCCCTGGAAACGTAGTCGAAAGTCTGCTGGTGGGTGTTCATGTTTGCTTGAGCACGGCTCCTTGCAGCTCAACACTCGCCCTGCAGTCCAGCTGCTCATTTGTTTTAACACATGCAGTCAACCCCACCGTGGCAGCTGATTTTCTGTCAGTGGAGTACGTGGTTAATTTGCATGGGACTGGGCAGGTTTGAGTGGCTGTATTGAATATACATGTCTACACTCTGGGGAGCCTTTGGCATTTATGCTGAAGCTATTGTGGCACATGTGGCATATTATACTGCTACATGCGACGTCATTTTTGTGTACGCATCAGCTTTGTACGCAACAACATGATTTATTTGTGCTGCCTGGCATTGTGGCTGTGATGAACATGCATGCCCTGGTAGCGCTCCTGCTGATGTGTTACCATGAGGTGCACAGGCGGTGACAGGGCCACAACCCCCCAGCCAACAAGCAGGGAATCTGGAAGTGCTGCTTCCCCTTCAACACGTACAGGACGTACTGTTCCTGTTGAGAACAGGTGAGAGACTTGGACTGGAATGTCATTTCTGAGTTTGACAGCCCCTGTGCCATCCTGGGGGCTCCTGTACCTTGGCCCCAGGGCTGGTACCCAACCCTGTGTTTGGCAAAGGCCATGCAGGGCTGCCCTCCAAGATTGGCTTGTTTTGCAGTGCCTAGATGCTGTTTGAGGGGTTTGGCTAATTACGTTAGCCAGCTCACATGTTCTAATGCTTTACAAGGCAAATGTCTCAACCATACTGGGCATGTAGCCTGACAGTTGTTCGCTGCTTGTGTGCTTGCATTCGTCCCGGTATTTCAGGTTGCACTGCATTGCCTGTGGGCATGGCGCTTCATTGACATGCACGTCACCTTTTGGCTGCAACCTTTGCTTTTGATGTCTACCCATAGCATTTTGGATATGAAGGCTCGCAACCTCTCTGTTGCAGCTAGACGTCGCGACCCGCCAGATTTTGGTTTGCAGGGATGCATTCGACAGGCTCACAGAGTACTCCAGCTTGCTGCTACAGCATGGGGACTACAACATTCACAGCACCAAGCGTGAACAAATAGCAGCAGAGACAGATGCAGGTGAAGCAGCTCAGCTACAAGCAATCATGGGAGTGCTCACCACAGCTTGCACCTCCACAGCATCACAGGACTCAAGTCAGACCAATGCCATCAAGCCTACGTCTAGTGCCTTGCAGCTTACCTCAGCAGCTTTAGAGCCTGTTCAACTTACTGCAGTAAGGGCTGCGCCTAGCATTGAGGGAAGGGCTATGCCAAGTACAAGTGGCTTAGAAAATTCTGATGGGATGGATGTTGATGCGCCTTCGGTGGCTGAGCTGGCAGGCTCAGGTGCAGCTGAAGCAGCTGCAGAGGCAGCTGCTGCTGAAAAGGCTGTGCCAGCTGACCCTGATGAAGACATTTTTGGGGCTGTAAACGCAGCTCCAATGCAAGCTGCAGCAGCTACACAGCAGCAGCTGCCATTTCAGGAGTCACAAGCTCCTATTGCAAAGTCTGATAGCAATGATCATGACCAGCAGGGATGGGCAGCAGCTTCTGCCACTTCCGAATCGTCCGCCTCTGGCGGAAATGTCTCAAACACGCAGGACACAGGCAGCGGCTTTTTGTATGATGCGGCCTCAGGCACATGGTATAATGCCGATTTGGGATACTGTTACGACGCCACTCAAGGCTTGTATGGTGATGCCACCTCAGGTCAATGGTACAGTTTCAAGGACGGTACATATCAGCTTGTTTGTTAGGGAGCAGTCTGTACATCAGGTCATGTGTATTTCTGTATGGCATTGCTGACCAATCATGTAGATTAGGTGCATGAGGCATTAGGGGAGAAGTAGCAAATGAAGCTTGCTGCTGCTTTGCTGGCGTATACTGGCCCAGGCTGGCTGTACACACGCTATGTACACATGGAGTGGAGAACAACACATTTCCATCATCTTGTGCTTTGAGTGTTTGATTTTTGACTGTGGTAATAAATACATGGAGCAGCATCAATATAGCTTGAAGGGTTTATGCATAATTTTCACACACCACATTATGTAAGACAGGTTGCAAGCACGAAATTTCAACACTCACAACAACTGATTGCTTTCGCTTGGCATGCAGATGGCTGCCTGGTAACGTTGTCTTTCTATTCCTGCAACTGCATCACAACAACATCAGCAGAGCCATGGTACCTGGCTGACCACATTTGTACTGGTTGCCCAGCAAGCCAAGGAAAACCTCTTAGGAAGTATTGTGCTCTGACTTCATCCTCAAAAAGCTTGTTTACAGTGTGACACAGTAAGTACACTTTGCATAAGCACATTAAATTGCTACCTTCACGAAATGCAATCCCAACAAGTAGTATATAATACAGCAAGCACATGCTAGAAACATGCAGATGACAAAAGACCTGTGCAAAATTTGTTGAGCTGATGACACACTAGCACTGAGTTGAATAGACAATACAAAAAGAGAAGCAGCAAGCGCTAGACAAGGACTCTATCTCACACCCCAAAGGACTTGCCACAGCCGCAGGTATCTTGGGCGTTTGGGTTCTGAAACTGAAAACCCCCGCCAATCAATGCATCGCTATAATCCAGCTGCATGCCGAACAAGTAGAGCAGTGACTTTGAGTCACATACTAGTCTGAACTGTCCTTCATGGTCAATAATTGAATCCTCAGGCT
>JAABUK010011144.1_pt1 | contig 11790 bp, 2 predicted proteins | sample 5559141 | NCBI WGS metagenome assembly JAABUK01 (sample SAMN10711869, study PRJNA513367) | rock metagenome | isolation source: Antarctica rocks | place: Antarctica: Victoria Land, Pudding Butte nord | collected 2016-01-03 | reverse complement strand
ATTAAAATAGACTATTATATAGAGTTTTTTAAGAGCTTCTTAATGATTCTATTTATAGTATATTAGCTAGAATACTCAGCCTGCTATAACTGATTTAAGATATTTTTGTATTTTTAATTTTGATGTTTCTTTTGCCAAGACTGCAGCAGAATTTTGTCATGTTATTACGCTCAAAGAGAAAATACAGTCATTCCAATGATATAGAGGATAGTAACTTATAATATTATTCTCCGACTTATTAAGTTGATTATTTTTAATTAATAGTTAGTAGCGTTATTCTTCTATTTTTAATTACTGATCTTCTTATTATTAATTAAGCTCGCTAATATCTCTTTCTTAAATAATAACTTAAAAATATCATTCTTCTTCTTATCTTTAACTCACTTCTTAAAGCTGTTCTCTAATTACTTAGATCTTAACTTATCAGCGTTTCTTAAATAATAATTATTAAGAATCTTTTTCGAATTCTTAACATTCTCGATCAAATAATAAATTAAATTCTTTAAATAACTTACTTATTACACTCTCGTCTTAAGATGTCTTCTCACTCTCTTAATATTAATAATATTTTTTACTTCTCATTTCGCGTCTATCTTTATTTCTATAATAATAAAAGAAGATTTAAAATATTTTTATTTAAACAAGAGATTCTTTAAGTCTCTGAATAATAATGCGATATAAAAGATTAAATAAATCTCTATAAACGCAGATAATTTAAATTTATACGCCTCTTTTAGCTTCTTTAATATTTTATATAAATCTATTCATTTCGCGTTTAGTTTCTTGAAAGATCTAATTATATAAATGTTCTTTATTAACAGTTATATCTTCTCTTCTTTCTTAAATATCACTGATTAACAATACTTATTAATCTATTTCTTTTATCTCTTCTAAATCTTAATTAAATAATCTGTTACTCAGCTCTATATTTTAATTATTAACTCTATCAGACTTTAAGTCTTCTACAGCTTAATTTATCGTCTAATTATTCTTAACTTCTCTATTATATTAAAGCTTATTTATAACTTATATTCTTTATTAATTATAAACAGAAATAGTTGAGTCAATTCGAATATAATTATATTAGTCGCGAATTTCACACTTAATAATAATTCCGCCCAATTCTTCTAATTAAAGTTCACGTAATTACACAGATAATATTTCATCTTCGTATTTGCGACTTCTATCTATTTATCTATCTATAAATAAAACGCTGTGAATAGCTTTGTTGTAATGCTTAGAATCTTATATAGATATAATTATATTATGCTCGCAAATTAAGAATCTCTGTTCGATATAATTATATTAGATAGATTGTGAATTCTTCACACATTCTTATATAGCATTTTAACTGTATTCTCCGCAATTATATTCTTATTAATAATCGTGCAGATAATATAATATCTCTTCTTTATTAATCGATCTATCATATTAAGAATCATATTAAAGTCGTTCGATTCTAATAATCTCGTCACAAAATTTATAGAGATATTCTTTCAAGACGTCTTAGAAATTAGAAGAGATTATAACTCTTCTTCTAAGCATTATCTTTTCGTCTTAAATCTCTAATAAATATAATAGTTTCTCAGATATTATTTAATTACTTTTATTAACTCAGAAAATTAATATAATTTCCGAATCAATCGCAGTATCTTTAATTCTTCTAAATAATTCATCTCTCAACTCTTATAAATCTATTAAATTACTTATATTCGCAGCTCTTTTAACTCTATTAAGATAGTCAGTCTATCTCAAAAATAAAGCAGATCTTCTCTTTTTTTATATAGACTTATCTGATATTTATTGTAGATGTTCTTGATTTTATTTCGTAAGATCTTATAAATCTCTTTTAGATCTCAATTATTTCTATTTATCTATTTAATATTTTCATTTAATATGCGAATCTCTTATATAATATATATTATCTTATAGTTCCTCTGAATCTTTTTAGATAGCATCTTTAATATTAATAGTATTTGATATAAATTCAAATTATTCTTTATTCTAGAAATATTCTTTTCTCGTCTTATTAAAATATCAGTCTTTTCATTAATCGCTTTTAATTAATAAATCATCTTAAAATTAAATTACGTTAAGAACTCTATCTATCGCGTTTATTATTTTATTAACTTCTTTATTAATATAAAATACTTCAGAGCTTTATAATTTATAAACATCTTAATAGCATCTTCTTTAATACTTTATAACTTCAGTCTCTATTCTTCAAAATATCAAATTATAATCAACAATTTCTTATCATATATAATATAATTCCTTTCTACCGAACTCATACTGCTTAAGTAATAAGTAATAAAATGTAATTTCTTATTCAATTCTTTCTATGAGAGAATTCCTTCTATAATATAATCACTTATATTATATTTCATATAAGTCTTCTTTCTCGAATTAAAATACTGAAAAACTGAATCAGATATCATCAGCTTCTTTAATCTCTCAAATACCTCGATATAAAATTCATTTCATATTAGCGAGATATTCTTCTTCAATAGATTATTCAATGATCTCGCTATTTAATTAAAATCCTTACAAAATCGGCGATAATAATTGATAAATTCAAGAAATCGTCGTATTATTTATATATTCTTTAATCTAAATGTCTTTCACTTTTAAATCGTCTTGATTTAAGCTAAATTTAATTATATTTCATGCACATCTATTAATAGATTAAAGAACTTAATCTTTATAATGTAAAAGTCACATTTCTTAATATTTACTTAAAGTTCTACTTTCTTCAGAATCTTTAATATCTTCTTAATATACTATTTATATTCTTCTTGCGTATTACTAAATATTAGAATATTATTTTAATATAATATCATGAATCGTTCTAATACACTCAGAAATATATTATTCATATATCTCTAATTAATTAAAGACGCCGAGCTCAATCTAAAGAGCATCATTAAATAGCGATAGTTTTCATATATTATACTGAATATTATTAAATTACTGTCTCTAATCATAATTATTCTGATATAATGAAACACTTAACAAATATTTATCTTCATCAGAAACTTCGCTTTAATGAGCTGTTTTAACATCTCATTAATTCTAAATATTAAATATTCGTTCTTCTTTATGAGAGCGTTCAGATCTTAATAATTCACGCAAAATCAAAGTTCTCTATTCGGTTTTCGAATCAATAGAATCGGAAATGTAAATAATACATTATTTAGCTTAATAAATCTCTTCTTAAAATTCTTCTCAATATATCTCTTAATCATGTTAAGCTCCGCAGGATTTATACATTAATAAAATTATCTTCTAAGCAGTTCGGCGTCCTTCTGCAGTTCTATTTAATAATCATATCAATCTTAATGCGGAAAAAGAGTATTCAAAGTCTTTTTCAAAAAGATATAAGTATATTCATGAAACTCAGGCGGAATTATCTCTTATAAATTCTTCTTAGTCTTCTTATTATTCTTTCTCTACTTCTCAATATTCTTAAAAGTGATTATAATAATCTCCGCTTTAAATTTCTTAATCAGCTCTTTAAAAGCTATTAAACTTATTATCTTAATATTCTTCAAATTAAAAGAGATTAAGTTTCTTAAACTCATATTATCTCTTTATTTTTAAGATCTTCAAGACTTTATTCTTTTCTTTATAAAAGACTTAGCTGAGAACGAGATTGATTTTAGATTAATCTTTATTTTTTTATACTTTAGAATTTTAATAGAAGATCGTTTTATCTTCTATTTTAATCTATTTAAATCTAAGTATATATACTCAGAGTTGTTCTTATATATCCGATTATAATTAAATCTAGACTGCGAAATGATTCGGGTTTTGAGATAATATACGGGACCGTATTGTCACTCATCTTAATTTTCACTTAACGCGAAGACGCGTAAATTAATATCTTTTTAATTAATAATCTTTTTAAATTAGTTTTTTTTGATTATTAATAAGATTATTAATAAGATTAATACTATTAATTAAGATGACTAATATATTGCTTATTAATAGAGATAACGCGTTGAGACCGATCTATTAATTACGGTCTTTCCGGGCTTGACAAAAAGTACTAGCTTATAGTTTAAATTCATTTTACACGAAAACACGAACTTTAGTATTTTATTAAATAAACGCGAAAACGCGTTTATTTAAATTGATTATTAATTATTTAATAATTAATAATAAAAATAATTTAAATATAAAAAATTATATTAATTATTAAGTCTGATGCAGCTAATTTAAAAAAATTATAAATTTTGAGGTGATTTCTTTAAAAACTATTTTTTTGGGATTGTTGCGCAGTCTAATTAAATCTATTCTTCTTTATTTAAGAATAATTAGAGTTATTTATATTTAACTCATTCTCATTTTTTGATATTTCGCTGTATCATATGTACAACAAAATAATTGAATTTCTATTATTATACTAATAATATTCCGACTCGAAATTCATAATATCAGTAATGAGATTGAGTATATAATTATGCAATCTTATTCACTTCTTCTCTAAAATAATAGAGTATATCGTCTAAATCATATAAAAGATCTGCGATATTTATTAATATCTTATAATCATTATAAGTATATAAATTGTCTGCGTTATAATAAAATACTTTCTTTCTGCAAAATCTATTAATAGAATCTTCTTAACTAAATTTATCAGTCCGATTTGCAGTCTTTTATATAGATTCTTAGTTAATTAATAGTTCATTACTATTATAAGTCGACAGTTAATATTTATTAACACAGACATGTTTAAAGAATCCATCTTTTCTTCGCTTAATAAAATATTTATTAGAAACGAAGACTTTATTCAGTCTCCAACTACTATAAAGATGATCGCAGATGATATTCTTAATTAATACTTCTATTTAGACTTCTTCACAACTATTTCTGCGTTCGCAGATTTATTTACAGCGTCTTTATAATAAACTACTCTTTTTCCAATTTCTGAAAAATATTAGAATCTTCTTTCTTAATAATTGTTAACTTTAAACAGTTCTTAATTATATATTCTAGCTGTTAACATTTTATAATATTGAAACTTCTCATAATCTATTTTAATCGTGTAAAATCAGAATAATCTAATTAATCTAATTATCTCAGTCAGTTTATCAGCTGACTTTCTCTTTCTAGATTCTAAATCTGTTCAAGTTGTTTCGCGATCTTTTATAAATGCTTCTATTTTTCGAACATTTATTTCGCAGAATTATAGATTCTCAATTATTTCCTTCAATAAAAAGTATCTATTTAAGATAATTACTTACTTTAATTCATTATAGATTTTAGATCTTATATCTTGAATCTAATTCTTCTTTAAGATATTTATCTAAGCAGTATATCTCATAAATTTCTTAAGAAAAGTAGACAGATTCTTATTTCATTAATAGAGCTGCTGATACTTATCTCTTATCATCTACTTTTAAAATAAATCAGCAAATCAATTTATTAATATCTATAGAAGAGAGATAATAGTTATTATCTCGAAATCTTCTAAATATAATTTTAGAAGATCTTTAATCTCATCTTTAATTCTAAATCTTATATAAATCACTTAATCTATTTCTATAAGAAATCTATTTCTATTTATTCTTAGTTTCATTCTAATAAATAATAGTCATATCGCGAACTACTATAAAGTTTTAATCTTAAACGTCTTCAAGTTAGAAAGCTTCTCACTCATTCTCTAATCTTAATCAGTTCCTTTTATTATAGTTATTAAGATTTCTAATACTTATTATAAGTTCTTCACTCTATTCTCTTAAGATTGAGATATAATAAACACAACTAATCTTATCAGTAATCTCTTTATTAATATCTTTTCATCTCTTAATCTCTTTCCGAGTGACTGATTCTTTTAAATCAATTATTATTTTTCAGTTATTTATATATCTCTTTCTTTCTATTAATAATTTTATAACTTCTGAATTATTCGATGATTTTCTATTATCTTATCAATCTCTTTGATTGGGGCTGTGATGTAATGATAGCATCGCAGCATGACTGCACATTCTATTTTCCTGTGCGGGATAACAGATTTTTCACAGAATGTGCGCAGGTTTGAATTCTATCTCAATCTTCACTCTATTTAAAAGTCTCTAATTCTGAAACTAGAGATAGATCATACGGGAATTAATATATTATTTCCAAAGAAAGCAAATTATTATATTCTAGCTTAATAGTTAAGAGTAAATATAAAAAGCGGCGGGTGTTTATTAATAATAGAAGGGCTGGACGAGTTATTTAGTCTATTTTAAGTTGTAGATAATGAAATTTTCAGCTTAATATATATGATCTTATCTAGTAAATGATTAGGGCTAAAATCCCTCTCAAGACTATTTATATAGATTCGGTATCGAGCTGCATTAGACAATAAATAAGAATTACTACTACTTATTAATCTCTTTATTATAAGTCTTAATCATCTTATTATATAAATCATAAAATTTCTTAAATATGCGCAATATATTATTCATATTATTCTATATTCTCGCAATAAACTTTATTATTTTTTAATTCTTAATAAGTTATCTTAAAATCATTATCTCTTAAATTATTTTTATCTCAACATTAGACTGCGTAATGATCCGATCCGATTCGATCTCAGCTCATCTAAAACCGAATCATCCGGTCTTTGATCTTAAGATTTTAAAGATCAGATCGGACTGAATTAGATTCGATTCGATTCGATCTCCTAATTAAACTGCTAAGTATTGAGATATTATCAAGCTATTTTTAGACTAGCTATATTAGAAAGATATATATAAATAAAATATATATTTTTAGATAAGTTATTTTTAGAATATTTATATTTAGATAAATTATAATAATTAAAAAAATGAGTTAATTAGAACAATAATTAGTATAAATATTAAATATATTATTATTAATTAATTACTCATCATTATTAATTATTAATAATATAATATAATTCAACTTTATTAAATAAATAATGTTAAGAAATTTTAGAGTTCTTAGTATTCTATTAATACTTGACAGCCCATTTTCTCTTGGCGGGTTCTTAACAGATCCAGTCTGATCCGGTCCGGTCCCAGCCTATTTGAGATCGGACCAGCCGGTCTTTAGTCCCTCCATATTTAGGACCGGACCGGACTAAGGACCAGATCGGACCGGACCATCCGGGTTGGGACCGGACCGTTACGCAGTCTACTCAACACTCTCTATTTATAAAGAAGATCATTATTAATCTATATTTAAATCATTTTATAACGCAGAATCTTCCTCTAATCTCTCTTAATTAAATTAAGTTATATTAATATTAATTAGCTCAGAAATTAAATTTTAAATTCTGCTTTTTAATCACACTATTTTAAGTGCTCTCAAGATTCTTCTATTCGCGAATACTAACTATTAACTAGCAGATTTCAAATCTATTAACTCAATTCTTAGATTATCTTATTTTTTTAAAGACATCTCTAATTTCTCTCTCTTTAAAAATAAATAATCGAACTCAATATATTAAGCTTATTCATGAAATCTATCTCATTATTAAAGAGTCTGAAGATAATTCGAAGAAGATCTAATAAAAGTAAGCTAATCTGCTTGAAATTCAAATCGATTAAAGAATAACTGTTTTATATTTATTTAAATAGTAAAGAAAGTGAACTTAAATATATTATAATAGCTTAAACTAAATATATTTAATAATCTATAAGAATAAATACTTAAGTTGCAGAAACTAATCTAGCTTATCAAAAAGCTGTAGAAGTATTAAATGCGCATTATAATTATTAATTTTAATATAGTCTTTTAGCTCTAAGATTTAATTAAGAGGTGTAACTCTAACACGTTAAGCTCGCGTGTTAAGTCTTAAGCATTTCGCTATATTACATATATAATGAAATAGTTGAATTTCTATAATCAAATCTATAATCATTTCTCGCGTACAACTATTCTTCATAACTATAGCAACTCGTGATAAAAAGAATTCCTTTCGATTTCGAGGAAAATAAGTGATAAAGACAGCTCGAAGCTGATTTACTTAATCTATCCCCTTCATATTTTGATTATAATAATCAATAAATAAGAAAATAGAAAGAATTTTAGTTAATTAATCTCCAAATGATTTTCGAGTAATTGAGGTATTTAAAGCAGTCTTCTTGGGGCGTTTTCGTAGACGTAAAATAGTGTCTTCAATTCTATGTTCAGTGATCATTCCTAAAAAATTATTAATATATCATTTCATAATATTAAAATTCAAAAAGAGAAAATTTCAGAGAAAATTCATATAAAAGAGAATATAACTTTATGAAAAATGGAGTTAAAATTATAGAAAATAGATAATTAAATATAGAAAAAATAGAAGTAATTAAGAAAATATTTTTCAGAATTTTAGAAAAGAAGATGAAGGAGAAAAAAATAGAAAAAAAAATTAAAAGAAAATAAACGTATTTATAACCGCATTTGCATCCTGCCATAGCCAGCAGGCTACCCCCTCTATAACAGAGGCCTGTAGAGCTCCCCATTCTAGAGCTCTATTCATTTTTTTTAACTGTAAAAGTTGTGGAGAATAGCCTGTGACTCCCTTTCGAACAGTTTCAGTAACTGCTATTCCACGCTCTTTTAGAGCCTGAGCAGATTTCCAGTAAACAAATAAATTATCTAAATAGAAATGAAAAAAGAGCTTATCTTTAACAAATTTAGAAAGAGAATTTGCAAGCCGAATTATTATTGATTGAGTGGGATTTAAAGAAGTAGAAATCGAAGAATTAGGAATAGAAATAGAAACTTTTTTTCTCTCTCTCAATATTCCTTCTGCTATGCCTGATTTAATATATTCTCAGTTATAGATATAACCGGAATCATCTAAAGCAAATAGCTTAAATCTCGTGGGAATAGGCTTGTCAGAAATAGTGATTTTTTGAGAAGTTCTTCCTTCAAATTTAAGCATAACTTCATTCACAATAAAATTTATACTGGAAAGTTAATAATAAGCAGATTTTTCGTGTAAAATAAAGAAAATAGGCTCTAATTTATCTCATCAATTAAAGTCTTTTTTAATCGGATTTAAACCGCGATCTTTGAAGTGAAAATTCTTAATAATCTACTCAAATCGATTTTTTGAAAGAGAAGTTTTTGATAGAACTTCATTTAAATGTTAAGAATAAGCTCGAAAAGATTGTTTATAAAGAGATAATAATAATAAACAGTCAAAAAAGTGATATAGCTCTTTAATAGAAAGAGAAATCCACGGATTTTGAGCTGAATTATTATGAAATACAAAAGAATTTATTTCTTTAACAATAATAGTCATCGTTTTCCAGTTAAAGAATAACTGGAATAGAGCTAGAGAGTGCCAATATTTATTGAGATCGATATTTCGGGGCTGTTCTATATGAGGCTTTAATGAAAGCGGCTCAAATTTAAATAAAGAACGAAGAATTTCTGAAATTAAATGATTTTCAAATTGTTCTGCAGCTTCTGCAGAAGGGATTAAGAAGTTATTTAACTTCTCATCAACTATAAAATCGTCTATAATAGAAGGAGCTATTAAATTATTAGTTATATATATAGAATATAAAGAAAAAATTAAAAGAAATAATAAAAAATAAGAAAATAATGTACTTGTGTGATTATTTGGCTGATTTTCGGTTCATTTTTTAGGGATTTTTGGTACTCTCTGTCTGCTATTAATAGCTAGTGATTGAAGGATTTTTGTAGTATTTTGAGAGTGATTTTGAGGCGGAAAAAAATTCGATTTTGAGTGAAATTCAGCTTGAAAAGAGATCTCAACAGAGATATGAGGCTGTATCTTCTGCAATTAAGGTCCATTTCCAGCCGGAGATGAATTAAATGAAGCATCTAAATCAGAGCTATCTACACTGGAAATTTCGTCCTCATAAATAGAGAATTGGGCAAACTGTGAGGCTTTTTATTGGCGTTTAATGCGTTAAATTGAAAGAATTTCATTATTTTCGTAGTATTCGGGGGCTAAGTCAGCTCGGGGACGCTTTCTTACGCGCCTCTGAGCACTTCAAAATGATTAAATAATGAGTTATTTAATAAGAAAGTGTTAAATAAATTGCGAGCTGAATAGCTTAAAAGTATTTATAGAATTAATTCAATTGACTGTTTAAATCTATATAAAATTGTGTAAAGAATGAGTATTATATACTTAAGAAAATACTTAAAATAGTCTTATTAAATAGAACGGTTGAATAGAACGCAGATTAGTTGAAACCCAATTAATGAACGCTCTAAAATCTAGATTGTTTAATAGAAAGCTAATAATTTAAAAATTCTTAATTTTGAAGGATTTTAAAGAATTTTAATTAATTTTAGTTAAAACAGCTAAAAATAAGTCTGTTTTATATAATTTAAATAAAAATATAATCAAATTTAGTTATTAAGAAGAATTAAGAGTAATTATAAAGAATTTCAAGCTATTTTGAAGCTGAAATAATGATGTAGAAGATTAATTAAGAAGAAAGTTATTTTGAAAATTTTGATGTTTCTTATGTCAAGAAATCTACAGTTTGATAGCGCTAATAGCAGACTAAATACGGCAACACTATTTCTAATAAGGAAATGCAATCAGTTCAGTGATATAGAGAATAATATTTTAAGTAAGAAATCTTTTTAAGAAATAAAAACTTATCTTAATATATATTATATAAGAGATTCGCATATTAAATAAGAATATTAAGTAGATAAATAGAAATAATAAGAATTTGAAAGAGATTTAAGAGATCTTATAAAATAGAATTGAGAGTATTTATAATAAATATTAGATATATCTATATCTCTTATGTCACTGAATTGATTACATTTCCTTATTAGGAATAGCGTTGCCGTGATTTAGCGTTAAAATCTGCTGCAGTCTTGGCAAAAGGAACATCAAAACTTCAAAACAACTTTCTTCTTTTTTACTTAATATACTGTGATTCTAACTTTAAAATAGCTTCAAACTTTATATAACTACTCTCAGATCTCTAAAATAGTTAAATCTAATTATTTATAAATTTTAATATTTAAAAATCACTCTTCTCTTTCTTATTTTAGCTAAAATCAAGAAAAATTCTTTTAAATTATTTTATCTTACTTTTAACTGTCTGTATTAGACTATATTTAATAGGTAAATCTAATTTAATAAGACAAGATTATAGAGAATTTCAAGAGCTATTTAATAAAACTATTTATAGTCTTCTAAATATAATAGTCAGCTTGATACAGACAATTAAAGATAAAAATAATATGAAAAAGTGCTGTAAGATTTTGATGTTTCTTCTGTCAAGACTGCAGTAAATTTAACGCTAAAACGCGGTAACACTATTCTCAATAAGGAAATGTAATCAATTCAGTGACACAAGAAATAACTTACTCTTATCTACTTACTTAGAAAAAATATAAACTTTATTAATTAATCTTAATAAATAAAAGCTTTATTAAATAGAATTAAGACTGAGTAAAAATAGAGATCTATTTAGTTAATCTAAAGATTTAATAGCACATAAAAAAGATAGTATTAAATATTATAAAAATTAAATATAATATTATTCTAAGCATTTTATAACTAAAGACTTATAACTTAATAATCAATTAAAAATAATAAATAATCAACTTTCTTAACTATATTTATAAGATAAATATAATCACAATATTATTTATTAAGATAATATAAGTAAAACTTAATCATTAATATATAATAGAAATAGAAGAGAGTTTTTAGAATTATCTCTCTAAGTATAATAAATTTAAATATTTATTTATTAAAGATAATAATATATTTATATTATCTAAATATTAATTCTAAGATTATAAGATTTCTTTAAAATTTAATAAGAAATCTAT
>JAABUK010011143.1_pt1 | contig 11790 bp, 10 predicted proteins | sample 5559141 | NCBI WGS metagenome assembly JAABUK01 (sample SAMN10711869, study PRJNA513367) | rock metagenome | isolation source: Antarctica rocks | place: Antarctica: Victoria Land, Pudding Butte nord | collected 2016-01-03 | reverse complement strand
TTATGCAAAAGAGCTGAGGAGGGACTGCTGGACAAAAGGGAGAATGGGTCAGTACCTGTCAGTGCTGGGAGGCTTGGCAGGGTACATGATAAAGCCTAGCATGACGCACAGCTAAGGCATGCTGCACCTGGCAGCAGTCATTTGTTGGAAGAAGAAGAAGTAGGAAGTCAACATAAGTAGCGCTGTAAACCATAAATTCTGCTCCGACTTCGACTGTCCGAGAGTGCAAAGGCTGAGTGCAAGGCTCCTAAAATGCATTCCGAGATCGAGTCCGGCTCTTTGGTTGCAGCATGATTCATGCTGAAACTTCAAAAGGACCAACAGGTTGCAACGGCAAATTGTATACGTATTGCGAACCCTTATAGTGATGCTGACCTTGTTCACGAGTCACCTCGTTAGACACAAACACCAGCAGTTCGACATGCTGCGTTGCCTTTTGAAACAAAAATTTGTCAGTAAAGCCGTGGCTACAAACAGCACATTCTGTGCCAGACGCGATGTCCGGCAGATCTGTCAGAAGAGCAAAGATCACGTCGATGTCAGCGCCATTTTGTCTTTTTTCCAATTATAAGGACGTCAAACCATTTGGCGGAAGCTGTTGGACGATTCAAGTCATACAAAGTATCTAGCCACGATCGGGGATGCTTGTTTAAGGCATTTTGTGGTCAAAGAACTTGCACTAAGGGGAATGCAGACTTCTGGCCAGCTGTCCTGCTCTTCTCAGCGCTACCTGACCAACTCCCAACTGGCACTCCTTGGTTCCAAGTTGCACCTCAGCGCAGCCCTAAGTAGTGCTGGACATGAACCACCCAGTAAGAGGACAATGGCAACCACTGTGGAGGCACTTATAGGAGCTGGCGAAATGCATCTCTCTGGACTGAATACACAAGGGGTGGTCCTGATCATCATGCACTTCATAGATAACTGTGGTGAGACCTCTGCTGTCAAATGCTGCCATCATTACCCCCATGCAAGTACTCTTATGAAATGGCTCGGTCCATTGCAAGTAAATTCACCTTTGCTGCCCATACTTGAAAGTTGCTTCTAATTTTGCTTGACAACTTCCTGCTTGTCACAACTGCGCTGCTGTTGGGCTCTGCCTGTGTCAAGGATCTGAAGATTTTTGCAGATGTTTCATCGCCGGCAACACAACGAGCAGAGAAAGGCAGAGATGAAAGTGATGCCTCATGCAAGCCCAAAAATCCTCTCACTGCAAGTTGCCAAGCAGACAATCTTGAGAAAACACCAGTTGTACTTGGTGCAGACACAACAAGCAAAGCAAAAGGCAAGCAACAGCACAAGGCAAGCAGCAGCAGAAGCCAAGCAGAGGCAAATCAAAAGGCAAGTAAGAGCAAAAACAAAAGCCAAGCAGAAGGCACGCAAAATCAACAGCAAGGCAGAAGGTGATCAGAGTTTTGCACACAACGCTGCTCACAACCACCTGAATCAAGCACGCCAATTACGACATGTATTGTGAAAGTTGACAACCTGTCAGTTGATCGTGGTGGTATGTGCAAGTTGCCTAGCAAAGATGTGTTCAAAAATACAGGCTTGCATGCAACTGCTAGGCATCAGGTTAAGATACCACTGGATCCTGAAATGTGATGCAAGTGTCTAGTAGTTCGTGTACGTTGCTTGCATTGACAGTTCGTGCTCCCAGGTATGTTAGTCATTGATCATTGACTATGAGCTGCTGTGTTTGCACAGTCCTGGATATGTGGATCAGATGACACAATTTGTAAAAACAAGCAACTAGCATCAAAAGATAATCCATGGGAAATTTGTTTGCACATAACCACAAAAACTGTCTAACAGTGTTTGCACCGAGCTGCTTCATCTTGTGCGTTGAATGTTGGACCTGCTGAGTCCATTACATCAGCATCAGACATTTGAGCGGTAGTGTCCAGCCTTTGTCTACATGTACAGCTCAGGAACAGAGGTAGGCTGAGCTGGTCCAATTGGCACCAAGCGATACATCTGATCAGCTTTATGAAGTCACACTGCAAAGATTTTTGTGATAAAAGGTGCCATGATGACTAGCTTAGAAATTTATTTATATACCTGTGCAACTCGCTGTGTTTGCGCTGCTGGCAACGCGTTTTGGTACAATGAAGTCCATCTGAGATGCATCTCCATGTGGCAGCACTCAGTGACTGGTGGCTGGTTCCAATTGTGCTTTGACTGTGCCTTTCTTCACAATTTGCAGAGCAAATGGTATTCCGTCTCTGAGTCTTTGCCGCAACCACAGTAAGTGCTGCAATGATCTGCAGCCATGCTTGATCGTCTAAGATGGGCAATGTTGTGACATCTAGTTCAGAATGTTGCACCCAGCACCGCTGGCATGCCAAGGGCAACCAGACTGGCTGACACATACCAAATGTTGTTGTGATCTGTCTTCTTTAAGCTTGACATGCAGTTGCACCCGCAACTGGCACAGGTCTACTCATTTCATGCTCCTTGTTCAAGACATCATACTCACTACTTGCCAAGCAGTGTGACTGGGTTCCGATCATGCACAGGCCCAATGTGAAGCAGTGTGACATGGTCTAGACTGGCAAAGCTTGCTCATCAGTAGTAGCAGCTGCCCTTCTGTGTACAGAAGCAAAGCTAGCGTGTAGGAATGCATGGCTGCATTCAAGCATTGTATGGAGCCGTGGCTGGACTAGTGTACATGGCACACCCAATGCTTGCTGGCATGAACTACAAGGATGTGCATTCACCTGCACAAGGGCTGGATGTGTGGTGTCTAATGCACAAGGGTTGGATGAGTGAGAGGGTTGATTGTACATCTTGTTGACATGATGCCACGTGCATGTACCTAGCCACTTGCCTACTCACTCAAGATCAATGGGTGTAGTGAGGACTGCAGCGCAGAGTTGGTGCTGCTTCTAATTTGCCGTGGTATGATGTCCCGAGTATCCTCCAAGCTCCAAGCTCCCTCCAGAAGTACAACCTTGTGAAGAAGCTATTCAGAAAGCTACACTGGAAATTGCCGCCAATTGGCAGTCACTCAGTTGCTCACCCATTGAACCAAGCTCAGCTCAGGAGTGCCAGCAATAGGGCTGTCCTCACAGGGAGAGGCAGCAGCCCACACACACCTACACAGCTCAAAACAGCTCAACAGAGCTTCAATCCTAAGCCGGAACATGCAGGCTTTAGCTAGACCTTTAGGTGCAGTTGAGTAGAATATTCCATTGCTGGAAGAAGATATGATGTCCTAGAACATGATATCACACAGGTTGCAGAGCAGTAACCCAAAGGGGTCAACCTCATCTGGCCAGGGTTTGCACATACAAGCAGAATGATGGCAATATCAGGCCACACTGATAGCCAAGGGCTGTACAGAAAAGGAGGGCATTGACTGCAGCGGGGGGCCTGCACTAGTCAGCAAGCAGGTATCTTCGAGACCTTGTTGGCTTTGGTGGCAGCAGAAGATGTAGGGATTCATCAGCTGGACATCAAGGCTGCTAACCTCAGTGATGACCGGCAGGAGAAGGTCTAGGGGTCAGCCAGAAGGGTGCGCTGCATGCAGGCCCAGCATGGTCTCCTCACAGTAGAGCTTGAGGCAAGCACTCAGAGCTCAAACACAACACATCTCAGGCAGCAGCTAGAGAGCAAGCGCTAGTGCTGTTACAGTGTCAGGAGCAGATGCAGGGTTTCTTACAGCTCAGTGCATATGGTGTCTGAACAGCTTAGTAAAGCTGGACTCCTAACAGCTCAGCAACAACTAGATTCTGGTGTTTGACAGTGACACTGTCAAGCGACAGCATTGTGGCAGCCAAGCATTCGCAGAAATTCAGCATGCCAAGTCAAGTCTCTTGGCCATCTTTGATGTCAGAGACTTACAAGAAGCGAAGTGCTATTTGGAGATGGAATCTGCAATGTCCTGCTCACACATGCAGTGAAAAACTCTTAGAAGAGAAAACCACCTCCCGTAAAGTAGCAGTCAAGACTGATGCCACCTGAGCAACGATGGGCTGCGCTTATTATCAGACCATTACACCAGCTCAGGTGATGCTTCTAGACTTGTTGATTTTGTGGTTGGTCAGTGATCCCAGACTCTCACAGGCAGGCCAGAAACTTAACGATGACTCAGGAGTGCCTGGTTTCAGATCTGTTCCACAAGCATGGACTGACAGAGGGTCCCAACAAAGAGCATCCGCACAAGCATGCTGGGGAGCATGCGCACAGCAATCAAGCTTATGCAATAGAGGTGAAGAGAGTGACCTGCTGGACAAAGGGGTATCATGAGTCACTGGTTGATACCCCAGCAGAAAGGTCTGAGCAAGGTGTTGGCAAACCCTGGGATGATTTGCAAGGTACATGGCAAAGCCCAGCATGAGCAGCTCAGGCAATGCAGCGTCACACAGCTAAAACCTTGAGTTGTGGCATCACTGTCTATCAGACAACTGTGGTAGGCTGTAGTGATGCAGTGATGCTGGGTGTGCAGCTGACTGAGACATCTGGAGGTCTACTGCTAGCTTTGTCTTCATTGTACTGCAACTCACGCCAGGTGGTCTAGCAGACCGCAGCCTGCAGTTACAGTCTCAGTAAGAAGCTCAGTACTTGGCCTCAGCTCAGAGCTTGGCTGCTGGGCGGTTTGGGCAGAATGGCTGGAGCTGTGTCCATCTACACAGACATGTCTGTACAGCTAAGGCACCAAGCTACCAGCGCATTCAAGAGCTGCAATCAGGTCAATGCTTGTTTATGTCATTCACCACTTTGCAAGGGACAGCATGCTACGCACGGAGGTGTGCATTGCACGCTGCAGCACATGAAATGGCGATGATACGTCTTGCCAGCCAGCAGGCTGCTGCTAGCCAAAGTTCAGAGTCCTGCCAGTCAAAGCTCAAAAAGGCAAATATGCATGTGTAGGAATTGCATAATCCCTTGGTCTTGTGCAGCAATGTGTGATCGACTCTATGTGTTGTACATTAAGCACCTTTGACAGTGGACGATAGTTGATCAGGACGAGTTAATGGCTGCTAGACTGTACACGGTACAGAATTTACCGTTTACATTCACAAACAGGGTTCTGCTTTTGAGAAAGTAGCGTGCATAGGAGTGGTGAGTAGTGAGCTGTGTGCAGCAGCTTTGGGCAAAATCTCACTGCAAAGGAAAAATGGATAAACCTATAGACCATGCAAGCAACGGGTTAGCCAGTTTCTTTCCTAGCCTCATATACTGATACTTATCTGCTTCACTGCTCCCTTGGCAGCTTGTTGAGCGCTGTTCAAACTTCAGACATTGCTGTATTGAACACACATAGTGAGCAAGTTCTGGAAAAGACTTCTGTGTCGCTGATTGTATCCAGTTCTATACAGCTTACCACAGACCTGGCTAAAGATTTCACTACCATATGTATGCATTTGGACTCAAATCTGGCTACATTCTGCATCAGAACGGACCTTTGAAAAGAAAAGACTACGCCTTTCAGCGTCAATCTGATGAGAAGCCAAGTATTATACCGGGCTGCCCAGAAAAATGGACCTTTGCACCTATTCAAGTTTTCTTCTCTATAATGCACTACTTAGTTTGACATGAGCGTTCAGTAGCCACTTCTTCTGGCAGCAGCTGTTACTTTGTCCTTGTGCCGCTGCGTCTTGGCTGCAATCAGAGCAGTGGCAACAACCAATTGCAGCCATGCTCGGTCTTGTGTTTTTGCCACAGAAATGACATCTGGTTCAGGCTGTTGAACCCAGAACTTCTTGCGCTGGCAGCCAGGCCCGCTGATGCATGCCAAGCACTGCTTGGTGCTTGCATCCACAAGCTCAATGCGTAGCTCTATGGGCGAGTTGTTTGCATCTGCCAGCGTCATTCTCCATCTGCAAAGACAACTGATCAGTCAAGCTTTTTTAGTGCACCCATCAAGCAACATGCGATGCTGTGGGGAGCATGTCAGGCAAAGTGCTTGTTGCAGACCTGCTGGCATGAAGTATGCTTGATGACTTAGCCACAAGGGCAGCTGCAGACTGTCTAGACAGCTCAAAGCAAGTTGAGCACTGGCTGTATGCTACAAGTGAGCTGCCTAGCAGCAAGTGAGTCAGATGATGATCAACTAATGAAGTGATTGATTTCCACATGGTGTTCTTGCGCAGCTCCAACATGTGTCAGTACCTGTAGGATTTGGCTTTCCACTCAAATTCGATGACCGTATAGTAGGCACTGCGACATAGGTCTACTGCAACATGAAGAGCTGTCAGGTTGTTGTAGGACAAATGTCTGTGACAACGTCATGCCTTTGACATGCGCCCTGCAGGTGTCCCAAGAACAAACCCCAAAACAAAACAATGGCTGTGACTGCGGCTTGTCTGCGCTGCTCTTTGCTGAGTATGCGTCACGCAACGCGCATTTCAAATTTCCACAAAGACACATCAATGCATGTCGGACCAAGATTGTGGCTAATGTTGCCACAACGTAGATTGGAATTCCACCAGCAGACTACCGGTAGTGCAGGCATTCATCTTGTTTAAGATTGGGCCACTGACTTACGCAAACCCACTCTTGAACCTTCTTGTTTGACAGCAATGCTTTGCATGTGCGTTGTGCAGGTCATGTGTCTTGCTGGTACATTACAATGAACATCAGTGTCGAGTCGTGGTATTGCACTTGTGCATCATCGTTTGTATACAGCCAGATTGTGACTGAGAAGTGCTTGATGTCTCTCACATGTACATGCAGAAAAAAGAAAAGAAAAGTTTACGCTTTTCTGCGATCATAACGGGAGCCTCCCAAGGCGGCAGCCCGGAGCCCATGTACATGCACCCCAGTCGTTTAAGAATGCTGCTGGACATTCATACCATGTACCAAACTTTTGGCTTCTGATAGTATGCACACACCAGCAGCTTTAGCTAACGAGGCTGTTGCTCATAGTATCATGCGTCACCAATGACCTGCGCTTGAGAGTGCCGACCAGAGATAGCAAAGTGTCTCATGATTCTAACGCATGCGGGGAAACGCCAGCCTGTACTTATATGGGTTCATCTCTTACTCACGCAAGCAGTACACTCGTGTGTGGATTGATGTTGCTCACATACATAGTCGTGCAGCTCTGTACTGAAATGGATGTATACGAGCTCATATAGACCCGTTGCGCACAGACATACAAGGACCAGCTTACTCACAGTGTTGTAATTTAGCTGGTCCTTGCATCTCTGTGTGTTGCCGCGGCCGAGCTGTGGATGCAGACAGGAGACCGCATGATCTTGTGAATGATGAACTGATTTGCAAAGGTATGCAGAAAATACACAAAGACATAATCCCAAAAATTTGCAGTAGGCTGGACCACATCACTGAGGAAAAGAAAGCATGTGCAATTGGCATGAACAAGAAATTGGGGTCTGTTTCATGAACCTTTTCCAAGAATCGCTGACCACAGTGGCTTTGCATCCAATCCTGCATGTACAAGCAGTACGGAGAAACGTTGGGATTAGAGACGAACATGGAGACAGATACAGCACACATGCACAGTATTAACAAAGTACATTTGACCACAGTTGCAAAAGCGTACAAGGTGCAACAGCTGTTAGGCTGCTACGTAGCCTGACAACCATTAGATCAGGCACGGCCACGTGCTTGTTTCCTTCATGTTTCTGCAATGAACTCACATACTTTGACAGCTGTTCATCAAGAGGTTAAACTAATGCAAACGCATCACAACGTCATTGACTCCAGCTGGCATAATACAAAACAAGGTGCCAGCAGCGCAGAACGCCAAATGCGCAGCAAGAGACAAAGTTTGTTTTACCAGAAATCGTAAGCTGTGCAGAGCCATAATGGCAAGGTGCCAACGGGCTTCAATGCAGCCTGAGGCAACTAAACCCTAAAACTGTCAACATTATGCGATCTACTTGCTTGACCAACATGGCTGACCATCGAGGGCAACCAGATTCCTGAAGTTTGTCATAGGTTGAACTAGAGAAAAACAGGTAGAAGCACAACCATCACTCTGTTTGCACATTGATGACCAAAGTCCAAAACACATGCCCAAGTCTAGAAATTATACTACGTCATGTGAGAAACCATAACCGCTTACCAAGTTATTGCAACATTCTCGTATTGCATTCATCAACATCATGACAACTGGGATAACAAAACACAAAATATAATGGACATTTTGACAAAGCCCTGCTATGCACCAATGATTGTGTTCTTGGCTCCGGCACACCTGCAACAAAAGACTCATTTTGGCCATAGTGCATTCAGACATGCAAGCAAACATGGTGGAGTGCTGTTCACCATGGCCACAAAGGCTATGTGCATAGCTGTGAGTGATCAATTGACGAGGCTACAAGAGATTGCACATTACACACATTGTTGCATGTATATAGCGCAAACATGCTTGTCATGCAACATTCAAGGTAGCACCGGTGTGTAAAGTGTGATGTCAAAACAACACTGTGTTGTACGGCAACGCTCAGTCTTACGATAACTTCATGGTTCATCAGAACCTCCTCGTGTATAAACATCATTGCATTGTGGGCTACAACACCAAAGTTGTAAAGCTTTCGAGAAGCACTTCACCAATGGCTTTACTCAATGGACAGCACACAGAAAGCTCGTGATGGTGAACTCAACGCACCACTAGTCCAAACCATAAAGCTTTGTTCATCACCCACCCTTGGAGCCCAAGGTCCATTGGGAGTCAATCTAGGCAAGCGGGAAAATATCAAGGTGGGAAGGCTGACTAGCATAGAGTAAGGCATGGCTACTTGATTCCCTTACGTTTCTGTAACAAACTGACTACTTTGACAGCTGTCCATCATGAAATGGTTACACCAATGGAAATGCCCCACAACTCCATCCAGCAGTATACAACACATGTTGCTAGCAACATGGGAGACCAAATTCACAAAAAGGGACAAAAAGAAAATCCTGAGCTGTTAAGCGAAAAGCGCCAATTGGCTGGTTGCAACGCAGCCCGGCGTCAATGCAGCCCGAGGCAACTAAGCCTGCATGACTATGAACCTTATACGATCCACATGCTCGACTCAAACGGCACAAGCAACCAGATTTCTGAAGTATGTCACAGGATGGACCAGAAAAAAACAGGTAGAAGTCAAAGTCTACACACCTCAAGATTGAGCTTTTGCTCAATAGATAGCAATCCGGCATTCAACCACCAGGATGACCAGATGCACGTGTCAGCAACCATCAATCTAATGGAACAAACAAGACCAATCACCTGACACAAATGTGAAATAGTACTGAATGCATCATTGTCATGAGCCTCATATGAGTCTGAGAGAGCAATTGGGTAGGCCAGAATCAGGGACGGCCAATCATTCTGTACTTCTTGCAAGGTACCATTGACTCTATAATGAGAACCACTCATAAATGAAGTTGTTGGGCATACAAGCATCCATTTTGAGGGAACAATCACATTTCACTCTCTGATATACACAATGTTGTGCGGCTTGCGTAACAAAAATGTAGTCTACAAACAACATGCTAGCGTAGTCAAGTATCATTTAGTGTATGCATGCAAGCAGACGCATACTCATATGCAATGCATGTTGCATAATTTGGCATCAAAGCTCGCCCTGCAATTGCAACCATACGGAATATGCAATGCTTTACAACCAACATAGACAGGGCAACCTTGGCACATTGACCATACGAGCTTTAATTATTGGGCTGTTGACCTAACTGGGCTAAATGAATTGTTGAGCCAGATTTGCTGAAAATTACAAGTGTTCTTACCGACATTCTGACCAATGACTCTGACGGGCCTGCAGCAAAGTTCAAAATCTTTTGACACACAAACGCTCACAGCTGGAACGCCTGTAAATTATTGTCATCATTATCATTATACCAATATTCACATTTAGTGTTGGGCAATGCATATAAAGGCACTCAGACCGGCAAGGTCAACAGACACAACCAGCGTGGTACATGGACCATCATGCTTGCACACCATCTTGAGTGTGTCATGTTGTACATGACGCAATGGAAAATGTATGCCAATCACATATAAACTTGATGTCAGCTGTTGCGTGATGCTCAGTCACACAACTGTTTCATATGATTTATCAAATCAGACTCCTGCAATGGTCATCATTGCATCCAGCTGTTCCATGCACAAGACAAAAGAGAGATGGTGGTTGCATGACAAGGCATACCTCATGCAAAAGACAGCAATGTCATGGCGCCAGGCTTGAGCAGCTTCGTCGCTCACCACTCCGAGCAGGCCGGTGCGGGACTATGCCATCAGGTTGACCTAGATAGTTGCCCCTGGGCACACAGTCCACACGGCTGCATTGAACCCAGCCTAGGCTTTGGGAACCCAGACAGCATTGTATCCAATTGCGCTGACATGCCGTTGAAGCGGTGCAAGAGGAAATGTCCCAACTGTGTGAAGCATCAAGGCTAGTATTGGTGGTGGACAGCAGAAGGATAAGTGAGGAGAATGCCTGGGTGTAGAAGTATGTGCAGTGTTTCAAGCCGTCAAAACCGTGACACGTATGTACCTACCGATTATGTGTTTCAGATGGCTTGAAATGCTATGTGCCTCTTCACTTCCGTCGGTTCGGCTGCCAGCTGCAGTGCAAAAACGGGTACATTTGGCGAGTGATGATACAAAGAGACCGAAAAACAAACACAGGGACTTACTGCGGGAACGAAGGATCCATTGAGGCGGAAACGAGTTCGGAATTGCGTCTGAAGACTGCGACGCGAACTCGTTCCCTTACACTGGTGGCTGCCAACCAGGCTGCCAACGGTCTTGGGAGATATTACGCTCCCCAGTCAAAACCAGCTGGAGGTGTTTCAGTCTGCATTCCGATGCTAGCTATTGCAATGCGAACAGAAGCTGGAAGTGGCTGAACAGCTCCACCAGACGCAACACATGTTTACACTGATCATGACCAACAGAGAGCTTGCAGTCGTTTCCTACTCGTTGTACTAGACACATTTTGCACAATGTTAACACTTGAAGCACAATGGTGAAGAACAAGGTACACCAAGCTTGACGCTTGAAACGCTTGGTCAAGCAGCCATGTTGAAGATGTTTCCCACTCGTTGTACTGAACCGACCTTGCACAGTGTTAACACTTGAAGCACATTGGTGAAGAGCAAGGTACACGAAGCTTGATGCTTGAAAAGCTTGGTCAAGCAGACATCTTGCAGGTGTTTCCTACTCATTATACTAAACAGACTTTGCACAATGGTAACACCTGAAGAACAATGGTGAAGAACAAGGCACACCAAGCTTGATGCTTGAAACGCTTGGTCAAGCAGACATCTTGCACATGTTTCCTTCTCGTTGTATTAAACAGACTAACAGTGTTAACACTTGAAGCACATTGGTGAAGAACAAGGGACACCAAGCTTGACGCTTGAAAAGCTTGGTCAAGCAGCCATGTTGAAGATGTTTCCCACTCGTTTTACTGAACCGACCTTGCACAGTGTTAACACTTGAAGCACATTGGTGAAGAGCAAGGTACACGAAGCTTGATGCTTGAAAAGCTTGTTCAAGCAGCCATGTTGAAGATGTGTCCTACTCGTTGTACTAGACAGACTTTGCACAGTGCTAACACTTGAAGCACAATGGTGAAGAACAAGGCACACCAAGCTTGACGCTTGAAACGCTTGGTCAAGCAGACATCTTGAAGATGTTTCCTACTCACTATACTTAACAGTCTTCGCACAGTGTTAACACTTGAAGCACATTGGTGAAGAGCAAGGTACACCAAGCTTGACGCTTGAAAAGCTTGGTCAAGCAGCCATGTTGAAGATGTTTCCCACTCGTTGTACTAGACCGACTTTGCACAGTGTTAACACTTGAAGCAC
>JAABUK010011142.1_pt1 | contig 11791 bp, 11 predicted proteins | sample 5559141 | NCBI WGS metagenome assembly JAABUK01 (sample SAMN10711869, study PRJNA513367) | rock metagenome | isolation source: Antarctica rocks | place: Antarctica: Victoria Land, Pudding Butte nord | collected 2016-01-03 | reverse complement strand
AGTCTGTCTGCAAGAAGGTGTCTGTCTCAAGCTCTGCCCACCATCACAGAGCTGCTGCCTGAAGAAGAGGAAGATGCTGCACTGGAGGGTGGGTCAGCCATGCTGCCCAGGCGAAGAGGCCTTACTAAACTGCCGAGTTTCAAGTTGCCCAAAGCTTTTGTTGAACCTGCTGACAAGCGGACCAGGAGGCATCGTCCCTTGACTCGTACCAACACCATGTAGAGTTGTTTCACGTCATACATGGCTGCAAGGCTTCGTTGAAATGAAATCCCACCAAGTCTGGTCTTATAATTGACATTGCCCTTCATATACTGTGTTGTTTGCTGGGCATACCCAGCCAGCTGATCAGCTCATGAGCTCAACAGCTCGTGATACCTGTTGCTATTCCATGGTATGTGTGGCATTCAACAAGTCGTGAAATTTATTCCATGGTATCTGTCTGCTTCACAACGCATTGGACGTATTTTCTGCGCAAGCATGCTAGCGGTGAAATCGGCTGGGGAATGCCTGCATTGAGTTTCAGGGTGCAGGAAATTGTGCAAGTACGTCTGGTTTTGGTGACAAGGCCGATTGGACCGGAACTTTGCATCACTTGACAAGGCCGGTTGAACCGGAATTGTGCACATTCCTTGTAGTGACAACGTAACGCTTTCCACCTCATGATGAGCTAGGTAGTCACTGTGGTCAGTTGCTTATTGTCAAACGTCTTGAACCTTGGTGTTGTAATTGTATTTTGGTTTCCCAGATATTGAATGTTGACTCCTCTGATGAGCCCTAAAGACAGGAAATGTGAATTAGTTGAGTAGGCAAATGACACATGTATATATATATATCTTGGGCTCAGATAAAGCCATATTAAAGACGTTCTGGCTCGGCAGGTTAGGTCTGTAGAGAGGCTGGACATTGAGAACGGCTAACTAGGCGTTTGACGTTCTGAACTTGCTGCATTGAGTCGACACATGCCCTTTGGTGATCCGCGCTGAGTTCATGCAGTGGGTCAGCTCCTTCAAGTCCCTGCAATTACGCGACACTGCAGTATGCGTGCATAGCTATAGGCCTCCTGCTGTGCGGCAGACATTGCGCCTTGTTTGCCAAGCAACATCTGCAGTCGCAGATGCTCCAGCCAAGCGTAAGCCTGGGAGACCAAAGAAATCCGCCGCAGGAACGTCAGAAACTGCTACACCAGTGGCAGAGGCAAGTGATCCCTCAAAGGAGAAACCAAAGAAGCGTAAGGAGAAGGCCAAGGAGCCTGCTGTGGTCCCGGATGAATCCGAGTCTGTTACCGAAGAAGCAGCAGCACCTGTGCTGCCCCCTCCATGGGCACATCTCACCCCAGCACAGGTTGAGCAACAGAATGCAGAAATTGCAACACTGAACTGGCAGAGAGAGCAAGAATCCGAGGAGAGAAAAGTGCTTGACCCCAAGTGGCATGCCAGAGAAAGTGTAAGCAATGCACTGATGCACAGGGACCCAGAATGGCTTGCAACTGAGAAAAAGGTGTTCACCCAAACCGGGGATGTGTAAGTCTTCTGCCATTATCATCATTACAAATGCATGTGCAACTGAATGTGTCTTGCATCAACAGCAGACCAATCAAGCTGATTTACTCACAAAACAAGCATCTGCTGTTACAGAAAGGTTACTGGCACAGGATACCTGAGTTGACCTGCAACTGCATCTTAAGTTTGTGCACTGCAGATGCTGAGTGGTATTTTATGATGCACAGCACTTGTTTGTGGCTGTGTTGCTGAGTGTGTGTGCAAATGTTTGTGTAGGTGGGTGCCTGACTATGGCTGCTTTGGTGAAGGCAAGCTACACTGGTACTCCCTCAATGTAAGTCACTGTTTACATTGCGCTCCTTGGTCTCGTGCCCTCACTCATAGACTTCAAAGTCTGCGTCTTGCTTTGTTGCCCACTTACATTCCATGCAGACAAGTGACAGGTGTGCTTGTTGGTGTTGAATTTTCCTGATCTCTGCCAGTCCCATCTTTAGCACCATGGCTTTGTCCGCCATTTTCTGCGCAGCGAGACTTGTGCTAGAGCACATCTGAAATGGCCAGGTGCACCAACTATCAATGTATCAGCGCAACTTTGCATGCAGGAAGCAAATTCTGGCTGTATGAATTCACTGAAGTGGACTGCTTGTCTGTTGGGTCCCAGTTGCCCTTCAGGACTTTCAACACATATCGATTGGTTGATACATATTGGTTAGCTGGCACCTCACTCGTGTGTCCAAAATAGCTTGCTGCATGTTTTTCGTCGTTGCCCTTGTCTTATCACAGCCCAGTCCTTGCCCTTTGCTTCTGGCCGCTTGGCTTTTGCCGTGGACATCTGCCCTTTGTCGCTTCTTGCTTTTTGCCTTTCATCACTGATTGTGCCCCATTTCTGACTGTTTGGTGTCCAAGACAGACCAGCCTGTGTACTCGAGCATGGGTCTGCACTTGTGGGCAGCAAACGTGCCATTGCAATTTGCAGGTGGCAAGCGAGAAGAGGATGAAGGATGTGGCTCTGTTCTTGACTAACCAAGTAGTGGAGCTGCCAGATCTGGAGAGTGAGCCAGGCGAACCACGCCACTTTGAGACCTGGCTGCCTAGCAAGCTCATCAAGAACTATAACTGGAGGTGAGCAGTGTGCAACAGCTCTTTTCCAATCCCGAAACGTCTATTTCAATGCAGACACGACATCCCTTCACTGGAAGTCTAAATTCAGAAACTTCTGGGGACAGTAAAAACGCGGTTTTACATTGGGAAGATGTTTTAGTCCATTGCAAGGAGCACATCACAGCGATACACACTGCAGCACAGCGTTGCATCCAGACGGCCCTGATCAGTGGATCATGATGTTGGTGCTGGTCATGGTCATGGCGTTACACAATGTAACACAGTGCATTCGCACATGCACAGTGCATTCGCACATGCACTCAACACATCTTGCCCTGGGCAGCCTGGTATAACACTTGGCTGATCATTAAATCGACGCCAGAAGGCGTAGTCTTTTCTTTTCTTTTCTGTTTTTCCACATCTCTTGGCGACAGCACCAGCCACAACTTCACCACAGAAGCATAGTTGTCGTGTGATATCCGCTGTGATCACAGGCCGTGATGCAGAAAGTTGTCTGGTTTCACTAGCATTTAGCAGCAGTCAGAGTGTCATGATGTGTGACAATCGGAGTCTTGCTATATGACCGGCATACGAGCTGTGAGCAGAATGCACGCATGGCGCTGATCGCAGCTGCTGAGGATCTTTTGCAACTGGCAACATTGGCGATGGTTTTTTTTTTGGTTGCATCAATTGCTTTACTGTGAAATGTACAACCTGCAAATAATGCCATGGGTGTAAGCTGTGTGTCATTCTGCAGACCGGGACTGGTGTTCAATCTGCTGCTCAAGCATTCATGATTGGTACAGCCTGTCCAAAGACAGGTCATGAATGCCCACGTTGCACGTTGGACCTCTATTGAGTTCATCTTGACAGTATCCATAAACCTGATGCAGGACAGAAAAGATGGGCAACAAGACAATCAAGTGGAAGTATGGAGAGAAGCTACTGGTCCAAGCAGTCATGGATTATGAGCTACACGAGATGCTCATTGGTAACATCTTCGTGGCTGCATACGAGTTCTCTGAGACTGTGTCTGACAGGGACGGCAACCAGGTACAACCCTTTAGCACAGCCCAGAGCTATGTTCCTTGCCATTAAACCCAAAGTTTGTGCACAAAACCACATTGTCCCTTTGTAGTGCTGCACAGCAACCTGTACTGCCAGTCAATGGGGATGCACCATCATCATTGCTGTTGCCATCATCCTTGAAGGTGCTTTTATGCGTTGCAAGCCCTGATCCTGCTCAAAAAGTCAGCTGTCTTCTGTCTTTGACAGGCCTGGCTTAGCAATCCCACTCATCTCCACTGCAATCCGCAAATGCCATGCCACAATGCATACTATTCTGCAATCACTAATAAGGGCACGTGCTCATTGCATCTGCGCAACGGAAAAGACATCACCTGCATCCCTCTTCATCAACCACCGCTCCCTGTGCGAGTTGCTTTGTGTGTGGATTCTTTCAGAGTGTCTCTTCTGGGTCAACTCAAGTTGCAGCTGTACGATTTGCTGTGTCTGCTTATGGCTGTGTCTTGGCTTCTCTCAGAAGAGGCATTCACCTGAATGAAGTTACTTTCAAGCATGCCACAAGCCACACAACTTGCACAGAATCATTTTCAAACATGCTGCCTCCACACACTCTCTGCATCTTGTCTTCATCGCATCACAGCTCAGCTCACGTAGTGCGTTGATGCGGCAACCACCTGCTCAGGGCTAGAATGTTTTACACAAAATATGTTGTTCAGGCGAGTGGTATGTCATGCAACATCAGGCACTTTGCAACTGGCGTGGCAACTCACATTACACTGCCTCACTGCTGAGGTCTTGTGGCTGATACAACTTGAAGCTCACTGGACAGAACATGAGGTCCTTGCACTCGATGGTGCTTCACTACTTAGGCTGCATCCTTGAAAGGGAAAAAAGAGTAAAAGACAAGAATTGATCAAACTAGCAGGGCTGCATTTTTGCTCAGTTTATGCTGCTGACATTTAAGCTACTGTTGCTGCAGTACACCATTCCAAAGCCTTGCTCTGCGGAGTACATTGACAGCATTCAGACCTGGATAGACACTCCAGAGGTGAGAACCAAGGAAGAGGTGATGCTGGATGAATTTGGGGAGGCCGTCAACCTGGGGGGGTCCATGTCAGGCGCGGTAAGACCCCCTTCTTTACTGTACAGTCACAACAGGTAACAACAACAGCGACACAGGGTCCACAGCAGTAGTGGTCAAGCTGAGAGATTGCGGATGAGTTCTTTGGGCTTTTTAACCACAGTCTTCCAGGTGGCGCTGACCGTTTGTCAATAAAAAACAACAGCTGTTTAGTCATTGTGCAGTGGCTGACTCATGTCAGCTGTATACACTTTATCTGACTCTGGCCAGAGATCTGATCCTCAGTGGTGTCACCAGCATTGTAGCTTGGCAGATTTCTGTGTTTTGGTCACTAAAATTCAACACAGTAGCCTTCTAGGTGTAGCATGGGAGGCTGTTTCTGAGGCACATGCGCTTCCAAAGCCTGTATGTCAATCCATCTTCTGTTCCTTTATTTGCATCATCTTTTTTGGTCTACATCGTTGCTCAAGTGATTAGCTCATTGCAAGAGTCGCTTGAGTGATGTCTCACAACTCGGAGATTAGTCACAGAGAGCTTACACTGTATCTGGCTTGTTTTGGTTGACTGCCCAAAGATCATCGCAACAGGATACACAGGCATAGAGCAGCTAGTTATACAAAATGTGAAGTTGCACAAAGGTCACTGGCACCGGTACAAGTCAAGCTGCATTGTCTCTGAAGCACTTGATTGTTTGCACTGCAGAGCAACAGGATGGACAGCGACAAGGAGTATGTGGAGGTGTTTGATGATGAGGGTGGGGACCGTGACAAGAGGGGGCGCCCTGCCCAGCTGCGCCGCTACAAGGATGATGCCTACAGGTCAGCCACACACATGCACGCATGCACGCACGCACGCACGCACACATGCACGCACATACACACCTGCACTCTGCACGCCTCCTGGCAGTCTGTCCAGCTTCAAAGTAGTATCAGCACTTGCATCTTGCATCATGTTTCTCTAGCATTACAAAGCATGCCAGATTGCAGAAACTTCGCGCACGCTTTGCCATGACCTCTTGTCCAAAGCCTGCTTCCTTTCAGATACTTTCCATGGTGCCTACACCAGCAGTCCTCTGCACTGCACACATACCTTTTACCTCTAACTTCAGCATCACAGATGCACACAGGTTGTCATATGTGTGTCTGCGCAGAATGCCAGTCCTGATCTGTGCAGCAGCAGCAGCCTTAGCAGTAGCAAAGCAGCAGAGTGCCATGTGGCTCACCATAGCGTCACCAGTGTGACTGGCATTAGTGTCATGGGTGTGCTGTGCTGGCGTGCAGGGGCTCCTACACCAACCCTAGCAATTGGTTCACTGGCCGCACTAATGAAGCTGACAAGGGTTCAGAGCCTGCTACAGCATCCAGGGCAGGGCCTTCCCAAGACAGCAGGCCTTGGACAGCATCCGGGGCAGGGCCTTCCCAGGACAACAGGCCTGGTACAGCATCCAGGGCAGGGCCTTCCCAGGACAGCAGATTGCCAGGGTGGGATGTTGAGTCTTTGTGGGGAAGGCTTTGGCTGCTTTTGCTTCTGCAGCTGCTATCTTACATACATGCACAGTGTCACATCATGCACAATGTCACATCATGCACGAAGTCACGTCATGCACATTGTCACATCATACACAATGTCACATTATGCATGCTAAATGTATAGGGCTGTTACAGTACATGCTACAGTACATGTGTCACATTGTCACTGTGCCGCATCTTTCCATGCAGTGCTCAGGTTGCACCTCTGTGTGGGAGCTTCTGACCAGTCTAGCAGTCCTGCAGGACTACTTGGGAGTGGTCTCTGTTTGTTGGGCACAGATCATGCTTGATCAGCTGGGTGACATAAGCAACCACACTGTAGGTTCTGTGATTGTGTGAAGATCAGGCTAAACATGGTCATATTAGCCACCATGTAGTCCTCATAGTCACCTTCTACATTTCTACTTGGTCAAGTATGGTCTTGATGTTTATTGTGCATGAGCAAAGCAGTTCTGCAGCTGACGTTTGGTGCTTGTGTTGCAGAGGCTTTCAGAGCAGTGAGAGAGGCCGCAACAGCCAGCAGCCTGACAGGCGGTCCAAAGCTTCTGGCAGGAACAGAGCAACTGACTATGGGAACAGCGTTGCTGGTTCAAGGGACAGAACACTTGGTCTCAGGGAGAACACGAACAGCCCCAGGGACAGCATGAACAGCCCCAGGGACAGCATGAACAGCCGCAGGGACCAGAGAGTCAGAGGCACTGACCAGAATCGCACAGTGCCAAATGAGGCATCTCAGTCACAGGGACGGTACATTCCCAGCAGATCTGCTCCCAGGGGAAATGCTGCAGATGTGGCTGGCAGCATGCCAGATGGCGGGAACAGTTTTGGTGGCGCCAGATCAGCTGGCAACAACACTTTTGGCGCCAACCAAACAGACTTTGCTGATCCCGAGCTGTCAGGTGGGGACCAATGGGAGCCAACAGGCAGCGGCCGAAAGGCTTGGTACAATCCCCAATCTTCTTCGCCATCAGATGCTCCTGGTGAGGAGTTGCCTTCAGAGGCTCTTTCAAAGCCAAAAATGTCATCTCACAGACCCCAGGGATTGCAAGCCATGTCAGCAGATGCCAAGAAGACCCTACAGCGCAAAACAGCGGCCTTCCGAGACTCCCTAAGGAGCACTCAAGGTCCTGCGGCACCTTCTGGGGATCAGCAGCTGCCTGTTGGGGACCAAGAGATGGAGTGGGGATCATGGCAGAAAGGTGCGCCTGGCAATGCTGCTGCGGGACAGCAGCAAGAAGAAGAGGAGGGCCGTGAGAATGGCAGAGATAGGTTGCTGCCCGGGTACCAATCAAGCAAGGCTGTCACGCAAGGCAGAGCCAAGACTATCAAGCTCAGGTGTGCAGCATCTAACATTTCACTTCATTTTGTACCTTACAGTCTGGGGTATGGAGCCAGTTGTGACTTATCAGACATCCTGGCTTGAAAGCACAGGTGTATGTGGTGTGTGACAAAAGCAAGCTGGTGGGAGTTCTGTTCAAAACCAAGCATGACTTGCAAAGGCCTGGCCTTGTACAGCATTGCTTGTCCAATGTGTGATGTCTCTCTGCAAAAGTTGCACTGCACATGATAGGCTTCTTACCAGTGTGCTGTAATTGTTATTGTGCCCTGCATTGCACATCTGGGGTATGCCACAAGTGCAGTGTGTCCTGTGATAGCAGGACATTGCATGACACAGCCAGAGAACAATGTTGTGTGCTCTTCTCACTGTCAGTGCTGGCTTTGTGTAAGCACAGGCCTGTAAATTGTTATTAGTTTCATTATTACCATTAGTGCGCGCTTTGTGGAAGCACAAACCAAGCACAACTTGCGCGTCTGAAAGCAAGTTCGAGTGAGACAACTGTGTCTCGCCAATCAGCTCAATGGTTGCTGGCACTGTGTCATGTTTCTTGCATAGTGACAGATGAATTCTGGTGTCTGCAGGCCACAGTCAGAGAGTAACCCTTCCGTCCAAAAATGGGCAAAGGCGGTTGACAGTGCACCGCCCGGAACCAGAGGTGTGGTCAGAAAGGCTGACAGCTATGACCCCATCCGCAAGTTCACTCAGATTGGGCGCCTCCCAGACAAGCCCCCCAACTACATCCGGGATGCTGACATGGACAAGGATGACTCAACCAGCTTTGAGCTGCCCAGCTTTGAGAACATGGAGGGGACTCAGTGGAGCGATGAGTCACTGCAGTTCAACAACGTGGCTACAAACAAGTCTGGATCGCATTTGGACGAGTGGCAGCGTGACCTTGACAGCACTGAGAACAACGACCAGACAGACTGGAGGGCCTGGGGCAGGGCCATACGGCAAGAAGAAGAAGAAGATCAGCGCACCTTGGGTACAGCCCCTAGGGGGAAGGTCAGCTCAGAACGCGAAGAACTGGCTGCCTCAAACATGATGGGTAGGACAAAGAATGTTCAAGCTACAGGCGCTCTCAAGTCAGCCCAGCAATCAGCTGATGTCCGCCGAGCCCGCTCTTCTGCTTCAGACAGCCCCAGCATTCCTTCCTCTTCTTCTCCTGCTGCTTCTCCTGGGCAAAACCCATTTGCTGACGGTGGTGAGTTTGATGAGTGGGGGACTGCAAGCCCTAGCTCTGGACAGCACCAGACAGGTGCCTTTGCAGATCAAAGTCAATCTGGTGCCAGGCAGAATCGAGCATTTCCCAAGCCACCACAGCAGCCTGCAGGTGCTGCTTCTTCTTCTGGTCGTGACTCCTGGGCCACTGACGGGTTTGACTTTGCTGACATGAGCCAAGATGCCATAGACAAGCAGGCCAGAGTCCAACCTCAAAGGAGTCAGCCTAGGGCAAACCCTAAAGCATCTAGAGCAGCACCACGGCAACAGCCGGCTGGAAGGCGGCACGAGCGTAGCAGGCCTGGGGGCAACAATCGTGACTTTGCTCAAGCTAACACAAGACAAAGGTCAGACAGGGAAGGCAACAGCACCTCAAGGGATTCTGGTGTCAGTGATGAAGTCAGAGAAGATTTCAACTCTATCTGGAACGACTTTTGATGTATTGCTGTTTGTGGCAGATGGCACACTCAAATCTTTTAAAGTGAAATTCATTGGGTCATCAATGACACATAACATCTGACTATGTTTTAGCGCAACGGTTAACCAGTAGGCAGTTCCAGGCATGGTCCTTGCCAAGACGTACGTGCATGTTGCCAATAAACTTGCAATTCGTTGAAACAAGCTTGTCATCTGCAATTTGAATTTGCGCTTGTTTCATGCACACGGAACTCAATTCCGGGAACTGGTGGATTTATCGTATACTGTGTTCTGGATTTGCAATTGCCATCACCTACACGCCGGTTGCAGCGGCATGCAATTGCGCAGCACTTTTGCAAGAGCTAAAGACCTGACCTGAAATGCTGCCAGCTGTGAAATGCCCTTTGAAAACCCTAAGGATCTTACGTCAGACGCCTTAGCTTCTGACGCTTGCTCGGCAGATCCGTTTGACTTGGTTTTGACTTTTTCAAGCCAACAGCTTCAGCAGGAAATCAAGTCTCCGATACCTGCACTTACCAGAATCACCGGCAGCTCGTAGCGTCGTTGAGCTTGCTGTATTGTTGTGTGTCGCACTTAGCCTGCGGAACTGCCAACGACGTGGTGCATGCGTGTTTGAGTTGCTTCGACCAAAGCCTACTGAGGCTTCTGCTTGACGTGTTCAGGTACAGCGGAGCTTTGACGAAACAAGCAGTCTCAAATTCTCTTGACGGGGCAGACTGTTCAAATTTATACGCGTGATATTCTGTCTCAGCTGTTCCGGGCATGCAGGGCGAAAGGTGTCCCAGTTGCTGCGTTGAAGCATATACTGTACCTTTCATTCTACAATTAGCCACATCGGCACCTGAAGAGCTACTTGACCGGTATATTAGCAGCATCTGATCGGCGATAGGTACGTGCACGACGTGTCCGTCATAGAGGCACCGATCCCTGGTTCTGCGAAGCTGCTGCGAGCCAGGGGACATTCTTATGTCTCTCGCTGATGTCCGATCATGGATGCAGGTTTGCCAGCATGCGAGCCCTAGGCAGCTGCCTGCTCACGCCTGCTTGCTTAGCACTGGCACTAAGCCTTCTTGGATCTGCAACAGCAGCTGCTCTTGCTGTCAATGACTGTTCAGTGACAGCACAAGTCAGCAGCCACTGGGCTTTATCAACAGGAGACAACCAGTATGCTGCGTCCATCAGCTTGCTGTTATCCAACAACGGCACCGGCACCATTGCTGTCCCCTATGACATCTCAGTAGAAGGTGTAGGCTACTCAGAGGTAGTCCAAGCACTTAACTTTGACAGCACAGGGACCAGCACTGGCATCATCAACGGTACTGCCAGTCTATACTGGGAGACGTTGCTTCCTCTCGGCGCAAACACAGTCAACCTGGGCTTGATTATCCAGACAACCAGCAATGCCAGTAACGTGGCACCAACTGCTGTCTCCATAGCAGGCAAAACTTGCAAATTGAACATCACGCAAACTCCAGGAGCAGCACCAGCAGGCGGTGCCATTGAGTCTGGGTCTGGGTCTCTTACCACCAGCGGTGGCAACATCATTGGTTTGGATGGCAATGTACTGACGCTGATGGGCATCAACTACTTTGGCTTTGATGACGGCAACACCATGGTGGATGGACTATGGGAAGGCTCTGACCAGCTTACTCTCGACTTTGCCACTGTAGTGTACCGCATCCAGCTGCTAGGCTTCAATGCTGTCCGGCTTCCCTTCAGTTTCCAGAGCCTGTACAATGCAGCGCCCAAGTCCCAGACTCAGACCTGCAGTGCATCCACCACTGAAGCGATCCTCAGCTCAGTGACATATCCTGACAAGACTGACATCCCTGCTGATCAACCGGTCCCTACTCAAGCTTCTCCTCCTGCCCAGACTCCTGGCGTCTGCAATGACTACGTGCCTTCAGACACTACTCTGAATCGCTTTGCCTGGGTTGTCAGCTACTTGGCAGCCAATGACTTCTACATTCTGCTGGACAACCAGTTCAACCTGGACACCACAGTGCTGGATGACTACCAACAGTGGCTGACGTGGTGGCCTAGCCTGATCTCAACTATCAGTCAGGACGCGACTGCCTCTCTCAGGATCATGGTTGACATCCTGAATGAGCCTGATTGCAACAGCTTGGAGTGGTCAGCAGCCAATGGCAAGCCTGGTAAGCCATTGTCTTTCTGATGTTGTTCGCTGCCTGCTACTGACAGCACCCAGACCTCTTGCTCTGGTCTGTTTTGAACTCACACATGTATGACATCTTTGGTATGTTGTTTCAGCTGTCTTTCACTCCCATGTCAGGCAGCTCTGGCTTCTTAAACATGCCTGTGCATGCTTGCCACTTTCATTTGCTGTGCAATTGGCTCGAGCAGAGTGCTGAAAATTGCAAGGCTGCGCTTGGTGTAGGTGCGGGTGACCTGTATCTGGCAGCCATGGACGCCATTTATGCAGTCAACCCCAATGTGCTGTTCTTCATTGAGGGAACCGGTCAGAGCGGCCTAGCTGACAACTGGGGGGATGGCCTGTGCACTGATGCATCTACCATCTCTTCCTATGGCATCAGTG
>JAABUK010011141.1_pt1 | contig 11791 bp, 8 predicted proteins | sample 5559141 | NCBI WGS metagenome assembly JAABUK01 (sample SAMN10711869, study PRJNA513367) | rock metagenome | isolation source: Antarctica rocks | place: Antarctica: Victoria Land, Pudding Butte nord | collected 2016-01-03 | reverse complement strand
CAAACCCTCGGCACTTATACTCTGAAACGTTCCCACATACGCATTCTCAGCATTCTTCCTGGCATTATCGTACATCGTGTAGATCACCTTCGCTTCCTTGTCCACGTCCAGTCGGAGTTCTGGTGTCTCTTCGTACTGGCGTTCCAGGTCCTCTATGTGCTCACGAACGCGACGCAACTCGTTGGCGTACGCCAGAAGGCGATCTGGAAGGCCTTGACCCTTGACCCAGGTCAAGCTCCCCGCAATGACGGTGTTTAGTGCTCCGAGCACAGTGATGGCCACCCGAGGGCCAGAGGACGCGCTGGTTGCTGTTACTGCCGCGGCGATGATGATCTGCGAAAAGAGAGCAGCGTTGATAAGCGAGGCAGTCGTGTAGTATTCTACTCTGCATTTCCTTTGAGAGTTGATTAGCTCCTCATATGTGCCTTTGTTCTTTGCTGAACGGCCTCTTGGGCCATGTGAGGCGGCCCGATCTGTCATGGGCCAAATTCCGACTCTTCTGCAAAACTTCTCATAGTTACCAGATTGCGTTTCGACCGCACCGACTTGCGCATTGGCTTGCTTTTCGGACATCTTGGCTCCTGAGACGTTTCAAGTGGACTTGTATACCACGATGTTGAGCGAAACATTCAACGGGAGATTCGTGCTAGAGAAGAGAACGCACGCGGATTCAGCAAGGAATATAAGGAAGATATTCAAAGAGGATGAAAGTCAGCCCGGGCGGCCTGATGGAGGATGGCTGAAGCCACACCGCAGCTGAAACATCCCTGTCAAGGCAAAGGCTGACATCCACTACGAATCTGATCATTTGTGCGAGTGAAAGCGGTGTGTTGCTCGAGAATTTGGTCCGAAGATCGCACTGTTGCGACAAAGAAAGTTCATGGAACTTTGCGTAATATAAGTATTCTTAGACCGCAAAACGACTGACCGCCAATTTCATGCGAGGGCACAAATGCTCTAGCCTTTCACAGTTAGCGCACTCTCTCGCCACGCTACACGTCCCTCAATAACCTCGACCGCGTCGCTTCCACCAATCATTGCAGTTCCGCTGGTAAGAATTCATTCCAATACACTGTCCCTTGGAGAGACAAAAGTAGACCGCGATTCCTCCTGACAGCTGCTGCCCGGCCGATTAGGCCAGTGAACAGTGATGAGGACGAAAAGGAAACGAGCCGAGGAACCGGCAGTCGTTACAAAACGCCCGAGAGCGTTCGATTCTGCAGCCCAAGTCACCAATGTTGGACCGCTCTCTCATAATGTACTTTCTTTCTGTTACCAAGAAGTGCGCCCATTGAGGCAATTTCTGGTGAATAGTCTTCCTTCCACGTCACGAGCCAGAAGACGCAAGATCACCACTCACGGCCTCGAGTGTTGCTCTGATTTCCTGGACACAACTTTGATTGGTGTATCTGGGAAGGCGAAGCCCGCTCTGCAAGAAGAGCGGCATCGCGAATTCATTGCTTTCACGCAGTCACAGCAAAGATCCACCCACAGCAGCAACGGTATCCGCGGAGAGGATCACCTAACAGAGGTGAGCTTTCACTGAGCTTCCCTGATGTGTTTCCTAGCAATCGAGGCCTCTGCAGTTCCAGACGTGCCATTCTAACGCTCTTGCAGATAGTCAACTTTGTCATCTGGTCATTGTTCCAGAGAAGTGGCGGTTCTTCACATCGACCGAATCATGTACTTTGTTATGGGTATCAGAAAGCACCGCTACGAATTTTGCAATATGATACAGGAACAAGCAATACCGGAATTCCTGGTGTGATCTCATCGCACGCCAACGAGTCGGCGAGAAAGTTCAAGTGCAAACCCTGGACAGAAATCCTATCCCTCTTAGGGAGCAGTGGAGACGCAATCCTGCGTAATTTGCTCCTGGATTGTGGAGTGTTTGTACGCATTGATCATGGAAAGGACAACTTGCACCAAATCTGCGGTGTACCCGTCTCAGAGCTTTTGAAAGATTGCAAGGTGCCCGAGCAGCCTTCGAAGACCATCAGAAAGCCCCTTGCTGGGGAGGCAAAGAAAGGCTCTTGTGATGCGCGGAGTCCTAGCACTGTCACCTTTGTGCGGAGCCGCATTCTCTATGCTCGACCGTCTTTGAATGCTCAAGGAGGCGTGCGTTTTGGGATGAAACATATACACGTACTCAATAGGCATTCAGATCTGACTGATTCGAAGCAGTCATTACACATCATGAAACACATCTTTCCTCGGCAATTTGGGCTTCACAACGTCTTCACCAGCGTTGTGGATAAGAGTGAGACAGCTCAGGAGTTTAAAGATTATACGTTACGCGAGCACGAGATCACTTCCGCCGAGCATCGAATAGGCCAAAGAAATGGAGCTAGCCGTCGTGCGAAGGGTGCTAAGATCCCGAAGCGCTTACGTGGAGAGCCATTTGTGATCGTACAGAAGATTCGCAACCGACATTCGAAATGCTCGTATACCCAGATACTGCGCCATCATTGTCCTATTCGTTCCAATGATGCCTTTGCGTTGAGTCTTCCAGCGGCAGGTGAGTGTCACCGATCTTCAGGGCATGTCAGAACGCAGTTGTCTTCGCCACATTCCGCTCTGCTGCCATCTTCCGGAAATCAGGAGAATGGGAGTAGGGGAAGGGCAACGGACTCAATCCTTGCCCACGCGACACCAACTGCGCACGTGTCTGCCTTCTGTCGTGCTGTTGTTAGGAGAATATTGCCTGGAAATGCTCTCGGTGCGGGGGAAGATGGCGAGCACAATTTAGCAGTGCTCCTTAGCCAAGTGGATGTATTTGTTCGAATGCGAAGATATGAGAACCTCTCACTACACGAGGTATACCAAAACCTCAGAATCAATTGCATATCCTGGTTGTGCCCTTCGACAATGATTACGAAAGCCAAGTTGTCACAGACGGACTGGGAAAAACGCCTTGAACTGCTCCTCGAGCTGTTATACTATGTTTTTGATTCCATTCTCATCCCCCTGATCCGCTCTCATTTTTATGTCACAGAATCCAGCGTGCATCGGAATCATCTTTTCTATTTCCGACATGACGTATGGCGAAAAGTATCTGAGCCTTCTCTCACAGATCTACGATTCACAATGTTTCAAGGTCTCTGTGCGAGAGATTTGCGACAGGCTCGACATTCGCGCTTATTGGGTCACAGTCAAGTGCGACTTTTGCCGAAGGAATACGGCGCACGGCCGATAATCAATCTTCGAAGGAAATCGATTAAGAACCAGAATGGAAAACCAGTTTTGGGCCAAAACGTCAACTCCAGACTCATGCCTTGCTTTGCTACCCTAAATTACGAGAGAAGGCTTCAGCCGCAGAAATTGGGATCTTCGCTGTTCTCTATTGGAGAAGCTCATAAACAACTTAAAGACTTTCGGAGCACCATTGGTCGAGGCATGAAAAGGCTCTACTTCGTCAAGATGGATGTTAAGTCATGCTTCGATACAATTCCTCAAGACAAACTCATCCAAATGGTGCAAAATCTGCTATCTGAGCATCGATATCAAATTGGCAAGCACACTGAATTGAAGCCCATCGATGGCAGGCGGTCCACTAGTCGTGTCGAAAGACCTCTAGTCACGTTCCCACATAGCGCACGTCCAACTGAGATGCCGCCTGGGCTCTCAGACCTGATGCTCTCACATCTTGCCCAGAAGAAAAACCGAACAGTTTTCGCGGATCTTTGGGACGCGAGGACCTGGGACGCAAGGTCTCTCTTGAAGCTTCTTCAAGAGCACATAGGGCGGAACGTGGTGACAATTGAAAAGAGGTTCTTCAAACAAAAACAAGGCATACCGCAAGGGTCGGTCCTCTCGAGTCTGCTCTGCAACTTTTTCTACGGTGCGTTTGAGAACAACAATCTCGACTTTCTTCAACCTGGAGAATCGTTGTTGCTTCGTCTTATTGATGATTTCCTACTCATCACCACGAACCAAGAGCATGCCCGTCGATTTGCACGGGTAATGATTGGTGGGAATCCAAACTATGGCATTGCTGTGAATACGAATAAAAGCTTGGCCAATTTCGAAATCAGCATCAAAGGGGTCAGTGTGCCAAGGCTGAATCATGGTGAGATGTTTCCTTATTGTGGCATCGCAATCAATGCCAAAACTCTGGAAATTAGCAAGTTCAGGGAGAGCAAGGACGCAAAAGTCTCGAACGGATTGACGGTCGAGTTCAGTCGCCGGCAGGGCTTAAGGTTCCATCGCAAAGTCCTCGATTCTCTAAAGATCCAGATGACCGCGATGCTACTTGACACAAATCTCAATAGCCGGTATTGTGTATCGTCCAACCTCTACCAGAATTTCGTGGAGGCTTCGATGAAGATGTATAGGTATATTCGAGGGCTACCGAAAAACAAGCGGCCCGACGAGGCAATGGTCATCGAAACCTGGAAAGACCTGGTCAACCTGGCAGTCAAAATGACGAGGGGCAAGCGGCGGGCCAAAACGATTGACGAGTATGAATGCGCCATCTCGAAGACCCAGATGCACTGGCTCGCAGCTGCTGCATTTGATCGCGTGATGGCAAAGAAACAGACCGGCTATAAAAGCGTCTTGCTCTATGCTCAGGAAATGATGGACAGATGTCAAGCCGGAATGAAGATGAATCCGAGACAGCTTGCAGAATTAAGGGATCGAGGCGACAAAGTCTTCGAGCGGTACCAGTATTGAAGCTCGAAATGTGGGCATACACTAAGGTGGAATAATTTGTGACTTCTCCTGAAGACCATCTGCCACTTGTTTTCTGTCGCCCGTACTCTATAGATCCCTCTGCCCTGGGATTGTAGTATGGTTTTGGTCGGCTGTCAGACCTGACGGGGGGAAGCAGCAGGACAAATCGACGAGCGAAGGTAGAAACAGGGTCTCTTTGACACCGTTGTGTCGCCAGGGCTGAACATGTCTTCTGCTACTGGTAGGTCGTCCTGGCCCAACATCCAACATCGTCCATGATATTCTGGGCACACCAGCCACCGCATTTTATGCACACCCACAGTGCTTGGCACTTGCGTTGCATGGCATGGCGTTGCATTGCATTGCATTGCACGGCACCGCCATTGGACTTTCCCGCCTCCAATTTGCAGCACTGCGCCCCGCGACCAACAGGGAATGAGGAATGACAACGGGTACAGCGATGCGGCCCATTGTTTCAACAATGCCAGCAAGCATCACCAGCCCTCTTGTCGCATAGATCAATGCGCAGGTAGACCGTAGTGCCCGCTAGAATAGTCAGGCGCAGTCCTGTATGACTTTAGACCCTTTCGTCAGCACAAGAGAATAAAGACTTCTTTGCTCTTCCGCCGCCGCGCACTCATCCCGATTTCTGGTTCAACCGCAATCTTTACTGCCGCCGCCGTTGAAGAGGGATGGCCTGGTGGCTGCCGTCGCTTGGAGGATCAATGCGTCATCTTTAAGCCCGACCCATCAAGCAGTAATTACGGGGACTGCCAGGATTTCACGCTGGAGAAGAGGGCTGAAGCAGTCAACACGGAGTCGACTTCATTCTGACAAGCACACTATTATTGAGGCATCTGTCCGAGCGGTTGTCACTCATCCCACGCGGTTGCTCGAGACCACCCAATCTCATCCGAACGTGCCGCAGAAAACGAATGGTTGACGTGACTCCGTTTCTCCTGACAAGGTTATTTGTGCAGGATGCAAGGATCGCCGCAGACTCCACCCTGCGATTCTCCCCAGTCATGGCTCGATATGCGCCCGATCCAACGGCCTACATCTGCGACAAGCCTCTCATGTCCCTCCAAGCCACCAGGGGACCCACTTTCGCATCCATCCCAAGCCGCTATTCAAGCTTTCGATGACCTCCACCAGTGCCAAGTCGACCTCAACCATCATGATCACCGTCCTGACCTCGTCGTCCCTCCATCTGTACATACTGTCGAAGAGGAGGACGATACTGCCATATACGGCTCACATTCGTTTGCATTTCGTTACGACTATCGACCCGACCTCTTCAAGACCCGTGTTGGCAGTCAAATTCCGGACGGCATCATCCAATTCGCAGATTTCTCAGACTGCCTTACAAAACGCGATCCTTACCAAAATCCAATTTATTCTGCACCCTTACCATTTACCGCACCTTATCAGCGATCATTAACTTCTCAGCAAAATTATTTTAATTATGAGATGACGACCACGACCACCGCACCCAGCTCGCCCCCTGACCTTTCGGGGTCAAAGTCTTCGAAATCCTCCTCCGTTCAATCCTCACACTTCTACAGCCAAGATGACATCACAAGCGATGTGTCCAATTTCGAGGAGATCGGTCTTGACGAAGATTCGCAAGCCTCATGTGTAGAATCTGCTGCCTGGGATCAGAATGGCTATGCGAAAAGATCAAGTTCCCAAGTGTCATTGATCAGTGCACAGCCTGGCATGCCAGTGCGAGATCCGACCACGTGTCACAAAAGGCCGACATACCCAAGTCTACAAGGCCAAATCCAACAAGCGCTGAGCAAGACAAACCCCAACAATATAGGCCCTCCAAGAAGTAGCGGAGCAGCAGAAGGAACCAGAAGAGGCTTCACTGTGCCATCAATCGCGACACTGTCAATGCCTATACCCGGCTGCCCGCCACGAGCCAGATCTTCGTCACCGTCGCCAGAGGTGCCTTCATCCGCATCTTTTGCTACAATAGGCTATAATGTAAGATCAGGACCGCCAAGCAGGTCAGCTGGACCACCGAGCCGGCGTGGATCATGGCAACCTTCCCGGAAAACGATCAAAGAGTTGGAAGCCGAGTATCATGACTCCGATGATGAACTACCGGATGACACCAGTCTCTGGAATGTGCCTTTGTCTCCGCGCCCACCTACAGCCCGTCCCTCGTCAACAAGGTCAAGCAATCGTGGCTCTCCCGAAAGGGATATCATCAACGAGGCGCCACGGCCGATCCCATTGTCACATGCATTTTCCGCTCCAGACTCACCGCCTCGTCATCCAGTATCTCAATCTCTGTCCAGAAATCGACCGCCTCCCCGAACTTCCTCGCTCCAAGCTGCCGCATCTACAGCTAGCTCTCCTACTTCCCCAAAATCCCGTGGCTTCTTCCGAGACACTCGCGCAAAATCATGGACAGTTGCTATAGCAGAGCTTTCTGAGGAAGCTCAGATCCTGACTGAAACTTTGGAGTTTCACGCTGATAGCAAGGGCCGGTTGCACGAAGAGAATGTACAAAACGGCATCAAGTCGTCTCGCCCAAGCCTAGAATCGAATGCGAGGCGTAGTGCCCGGAGTAGTGCAATCGAGCTGCCCCCAATTCAGAAGGGAAACATCTTGATAGACCCAATGCCCTTGAGCAAAGAGAAAGCAGCCGTCTTGACCAGGACGAGACCTTCCTGGCTGCCACCGAAAAATCCCAAAGAGGAGAAGAGACATCTGAAAGAGTACCAACGGATGATGGCGGCAAGCCTTGATTCGGAGAAAAAGAAGGAAGATAAGGTCAAGGTCCTACAATGTGAGAGAGATGATTCCCGGGAAGCTCTGAATCGCGTCTGGGACCAGTATGTGAATCCTGATTGGGACCGTATCACGCATGAACATCGTACCAGAGAGCTTTGGTGGCGAGGAGTCAGCCCCAAAGTTCGAGGACAGGTTTGGATGCGTGCCATCGGCAATCCGCTTGGGCTTACCCACATGTCCTACACAAGAGTTCTCCAAAGAGTAAGGAGTCTACGAGCCCGAGCTGTGGAAGACCTGAGTGAAAAAGAGCGGACAATGCGGTCCTGGCTCTCGGATATCGAAAGGGATGCTAAGTTCGCATTTCCTGAGCTTAACCTCTTCCAAAAACATGGACCTATGTGGCAAGACTTAGCAGACGTTTGCTGTGCATATGTCTTGTACAGGAGCGACGTTGGGTATCTGTACGGCATCCAGGTAAGCGATTCCAAGATGATATCTCAGGCACAGCCGTCTGACTACTTGCCATAGCTGATTGCGGCTCTAATGCTGCTCCAACTGCCTGCTCCAGTTGATGTCTTCATTCTTCTCGCCAATTGCCTGAATGGGCCCCTGGCACTAGCATTTCTCACCAACGACCCTAGCTCAACCTCGAAAGCTCTTCAACATGCCTACTCGACGCTGCTATACAAATTCCCGCGGCTGCACAACTACTTGTTCCGACCGCTCCAGGACGGCGGTCTCGAAATGCATCCTGCCGAGATCTTCGAAGCAATGTTTCGTACCCTCCTCACCAATGGTCTAGACATTGAAAAACTCGTGCGGGTTTGGGACTGCTTTGTTTTCGAGGGCGATAGAATCATCACCTGCTCTGCTGTTGCTCTGCTTGGCTGCTTGCAAACACACATCTTCGGGTTGGAAGGCTCGCCCCAGGAGAAAAGGATAATGATCAGGGAGCTATTGGCATGGGGTCCTACAGGGAGAGTGCACGGCTACTGGGATCTGCGAGGCGACGCGGATCCATTCATGGCCGATATTAAGGAAGCAGGGAAGATCAACCTTGCAGAGGACTAAGGACTGGTGGAACGACTTTGTTTTCCGTCTGCTTGCGTATGAAAGTGGCATCGTTACGGCGCATTCTGCTGGCTGCTCCACCTACTCTTTGGGTATGTGTGAGTTGACCAACGTTTTGGTATGAGACCACGGATGCACATACGATGGACGTTCTGGCTATGTCGGATTCGCTGGCAGACATTGGCTTTAGTTCTGGTGTGGGTACGATTCTGGGTGTACAAATCGGGTGGAGAGGAACAAGAAGATTATCAATACATAGACCGATCGATGGCCACAAGTGCTTCCTGAACCCGGCAGTCACATTTCTCTTTAATGGTGGTGCAGTTGGTGCCCTTTACCTTCGTAATGCCATTCTTCCTGAGCAAACAGTGTGCTCCTGAATTGTGTCGAAATGTATTGCTTGGCACATTTTCTCGATGAGATCGGCTTGATTACCTCCATACTGATCTCTTCGCTTCTCATCAACGGCAATTCTCTGTTCTGTCATGGAGGTAATCTGCCTACTTGCCTCCTCTGTAACTTAATCCGAGTCAGCGTTTGCAAGGAATTCTGGTTTGGACCGCAAGTTCTCCGTCATCTGCCCCAAAGCTCTGCCGGGCCACTCGAAGCAGAACTCCTTTTGTTCCCAGGTGGACGTCATCCATATGGCGTCGCAAATCCTACCTCTGGGTCAGTATTGAGTCACCTTTTCCTTGCCAACCCAGCTGCGTTGGGAAGAGTCGACTGACTTGCTTGGCTGGTTTACAGAACTCATAGACAAGTGTGTTGGGTCAAGGATCTGGGTTGTCATGAAAGGCGAGAAAGGTACTTTCCTCTTGCTCTCATGTTTGTTTCTCTCCGAAGTACTGGCCCTACGTTCGTGCCGGAGAGAGAGTGGGTTGAGAGGCTTTCAAGGAATGCTAATTGGTGACTTGTTCTTGTCAACTAGAATTTGCAGGGACACTACTTGGATTCGATGATTATGTCAGTGAGTATAAGTGGCCTTCCTTGCCGACGTCCCGTCAGTCTCACATGCTCTAGATATGGTGCTGGAAGATGTGACAGAGTTGTAAGCCTTGCCATTACTGCACTCACAGCCTCAAGGCCTAGCCGTGCTGACCGGTGTGGACGGTGATAGTGACTACACCGGCTCGCAAACGAAGCTACCGAAGATATTGTTGAATGGGAACAACATATGCATGGCATGTCTCCCCCTCGACAACCAACGATGAGTGACTACTAAGGGAGGCCTACAGCTTATTCCTGGCGGCGAAGGACCGGTTGCTGCTGCTCCGTAACAGTTCGTGCATTTGGCTGAAGTGGTGCGAAGGCGGATATATCTCCCAAGGGAGCTCGGAATGTGCGCTGTGGGTTGCTGAATAGCTGTGATGTAAATCCAAAAGCAAGTTCATTCAGTCACGACCTAACGGTCAGCCTCTTCTATGATGCTTTACACTTTGGATGACATGATCGTTACCGTGGTGACTTCCCGAAGACTACATGCCTTTCGGAATACCTTCCCACTGTCTTTTTCAGGGCAAGCATTGCATCCGTCGATACCTCTTTAATGATCTCCTCGGCTGTCTTCACTTCTCTCACCAGCCCGACTCCAGTGCCAGCTAAGTCGTCATCCGTCCTTCTGCCCCCCAGCCCTTGTCCCCTTTCTGCATTTCTTCCTTGTACAGCTTCCTGTTCTCTTCCTCTGACATACCCGACTGGGCATCGAGATAGCTCCGATTGGCTGCTCCCCGCCCGTCGTAGGCTTTGGGCCAATCGAGGATGCCTCTCAGCACGTCGTACAGCTTGGAGCGAACGGTGCTGACACCGCCGTCATGTATTCGCACAACCTCGTCCTGATAGCCCTTGGCAATCGTAGCTTCTTTGCAAGCAAGGAACCGAGTGCCCAAAGCGACTCCTGATGCTCCCAGCGTCAATGCAGCTGCCACACCTCGGCCTTCGCTGATGCCTCCAGCAGCCATCACTGGAATCCGGAGCCTCTCATTGGCCAGGGCATCGACTACCTCCGGCACCAGAGAGATCACGCTGGCCGAATTCGCCAATCCATGTCCACCCGCATCCGTGCCCTGCAACACCAGAACATCTGGTTTCGTAGTCTTAGCTACCTCCAACGCCTGCCCCACCGACCCAACCTGCACCCAAATCTTCGTTCTCCCGCCCGTCACCGCCCTGATCTCCTTAGCCCAAGGCAGCAGATCTGCCAACCTTCTTGGAGCAAACAACCACACCGCCGCCGGTGGATACTTCTTGATCGCCGCCAGCGCGACTTTGAGATCGGAACCCCAATTCTGGAAGCCGACCCCAATAGGAAGCACGCCTTCGGGAGCAGGGACGTCGTTGCTCTCCAATAAGCTCGCGGCTTCGGCGAGGTCGGCGTCGAGGTTGCTGACGTCGAAGCCGCCAGCGAGGAAGCCGAAGCCAGCTGCTTTGGACGCGGCGACAGCGAGGGGGGCCATGGTGATTTTCATCATGGGGGCGACTACTATGATCGGGGTAGAGAGCCATGGGTAGTGGGAGTGAAGGGTGGATTCCATGATTGCGACGAGCCAGATTGTGTGCTCTGGGTGAGTTTGAGCGGGGATGGAGATGGAGATGCCGATGGATATTCCAGGGGTCGGCGAGGGTCATCACCGTGGATTGTCTTCTATCCTGACCTTGGTGAGCGTCTTCGCGCGCGTACCCGGCCAATGCATCATGTATCTGCCTCCAGGTGGAATCTGCAGGTGAAGTTCGGCCGTGGGGGGATCTCGGCTGTCGCTCAGCGAGGACCCTGAGAACAACAGACTAATGCCAAGGGAAGAAAGTCCGCATCTGGCTTAAGATAGTTTACGCATCGACGAGGTCCTCCACCCTCTCTCCCTCTCCCTCTCCCTCTCCCTCTCCCTCCTCCACCCTCCACCCTCCACCCTCCACCCTCCACCCTCCACCCTCCACCCTCTCTCCCTCTCCATCCTCCGACCTTCTCGTCCCTTCTGCTTGCCAAAACACACTCTTACATCCATCTGGATTGCTCCTTGCCACTTTGGCCCTTGCTCAGCTGTCTGGCCCTTTCTTGTCGTGCATCCATATATCCTTCTTGTGCGACATATTATTACCCGAAGCATTGCCACCTACCCCTTGCAGCCGGTCGTAAGAGAAGGATCGTGCGCAGGATCGTGAGAAGAGAAGGCCTCGGTGTTCGGTTTTGGGTTTTGGGTTTTGGGATAGTCAAGATGACGAACAAACCAGACCCGTAAGCCCTCCGCCCTTTCTGTTGTGATTCATCGCTCTCTCTTCACTGAGCGTTCCACCTCGTCCTCCTTCA
>JAABUK010011139.1_pt1 | contig 11795 bp, 7 predicted proteins | sample 5559141 | NCBI WGS metagenome assembly JAABUK01 (sample SAMN10711869, study PRJNA513367) | rock metagenome | isolation source: Antarctica rocks | place: Antarctica: Victoria Land, Pudding Butte nord | collected 2016-01-03 | reverse complement strand
TTGCTTGCTACTACTGAATTCGAATATTCGAACGATGAAAAGACCTTTGACTGGCTGAAGCACTTCGATTTTCATAGTCGAAAGACTCAGGTAGAAGCTCATAGACTTCTGATCATGAATAACTACGGGTCTCACCTTACCTACGAGTTTCTACAGTACGCCGATTTTCATAATATCGTGATATTCACCCTTTCTTCGCATTCTACACACGTTACGCAGTCATTGAATGTGGGAATATTTCAGCTCATGAAGCATTATCATTCGAAGGTGATTGATGAGACAATTCGGCTCGAATCAACGAGTTTCAACAAACAAAACTTTCTTGCTTTCTTCATCAGTCTACGAGCCAAGACCTTCACTGAATCGAATATACGGTCGACTTTCAAACAGACTGAGCTTGTTTCATATTCACCAAAAGTGATGCTGGAAAAGGTGAGGGTCTGGCAACCTCTCGAGTCAACCCCTTCACGAGATTCTTTTCTATCCTTCTTCCCTATAGAGGTCACTTCGCATGAACCCAGAGAGATTCAGAAGCTTGGTACAGAGCTTCAAGACGATTTAGATGACTACGATATATCAAAGAAGCTACGCGAAAAATTTGGTCGATATATAAAGGGGTCATTAGTGAGGGCTAGCTCGCTTGCTTTGGCCGAACGTGACATTGAAGCGACTCACAATCACAGTAAAGCGAAGGCTAAAAGGGACAAACTCGATGAATCTGTTGCTCAGAAGGGGAGGGTAATAACCGTTCGACAGGCAAGGGGTAAAATCACTGCTGAGGTGAAGAAGAAGCGAAAAAAACGGGTTCGAGCATCGAAGCGAGAGGAGAAGCGGGATGCAAATGCTTGGATTAAATGAAACAAAGCTATTGCGAAAGGCTTCAAATTAACTGGCAAGTCAGCTCAGAAGTGAATCGACAAATGAGTCACTGTTTTAGATGTAGAATACGAGAATGAGGCTTCAGTAGAAGAGGTTGTAGACCTGTTGGGGTAAAAAACGTCATTTGAGGGGTGTACGTCATTTGAGTGACCAGCACCTACTTTAGTAGATGATTGCGTGGCACGATTAGAGGTCGCGCGACCATGCCGATCATTCGAAGCTAAGACTCACGCTAACGCTCGAGCTCACACATAGATTTCATGGTCGCATGAACCTTTACACCTGTAACTACTTCATGATCAATACACAATCACTTTTTATAATTGATTAATCAATCATCAATCACTAATCAATCACTAATCAGTATGTTTTCAATCAAGAATGTAGAATGTTAATTAAATCAATAAATGCTCATTTATGATTTACTTCAATTTATCAAATATGAGATTAATCATTAAATGATTAATCTAGAATTAATCTTAGATTAATCTGAATCATTAACACTTGTTGTATTTTCATTCAAATTTGTAAAAGAAAAGTTGATTGATCATTTATTAATTGTTATGAGTCTGCATAGAGTGAATCATATGAGTGTATTCTAACTAGAAGTTCAAAGCTGAAGAAGAAAAAAGATGCAACACATCATGAGTTTTACTCATGAAGACACGCTAGATTGCTAGCGTGTCAACATCAGCTTTATACTAGTTTATGATAGTCTGACATGATCTATGTTAGACTAACTCGAAGTGCATGATTGCAACATTACTTCTTCTCTTCATTTAGCAATGTTCTCATTGCTGCAGTTCGATTGATCTTTCTTAAGTCAATTTCTATCTTGACTTGTTCAAATATCATTCATGAAAGTCATTTATGATCTTCAAGCATTCTTCAAATTCACTTTCATCAACGTTGTATCAATGTAGATTGACGTTGTATTCTTTTCAATTAACACAATATTATAGTCACTTATTTCGTTCATAGTGTCTGAAGTTCAGTATGTTCTTCATCTTTCATTCATCTTCGTCATCAATCACTATAGAGTCAGACGATTCATTTCATTGTTCATTCAGCGAGTTTTTCAAATTTAGTTGCAGCAGATTTGATGCAAACTTTGAATGTATCTTCATAGTCAATGATAGTTTCAGTCAATAAGCATGTTCAATCTCAATCAAAATCTTGAAAAGTTCTAGCATTTTATCGTTTAGCTTCTTTGATGATCGTGAGATCATTATGTTTCTAGAATTCAGAAACATCATGTCATTTATCTTGTAAATCATTTTCTTTCAATGCTTGTCAATCTGTTTCTTCATTGTGACTCTGACTCTTGTCAAGACTTGCTTGATCAATGCTAGTGATCATTTCATGTGTTCGAATATATTTTCTGCTTTGTCTGCTTCGATTCTAGCTTGAGTGATCTCATATTCGATTGAATTCAAATCGAAGCTTATATGAGAGTGAAAGTTCTTATTCAGAAAGAACGTTGACTGTTCAATTGATGATGAAATAGCATTGTTATCAATGAATTCAATCATGAATAATCAGATGAATCAATCATCTTGCATATATGAGCAGTAACTTCGTAAATATCATTCTACATTCTGATTCACTCTTTCTATCTGATCATTGATTTGAGAATGATAATCGATGAATAGTTTCATCTTGATGTTTAGTCTCAGACATAAAGACTTTCAGACAATCAATATGAATTGTGAATCACGATCAAACACTATTGATCTTGATAGTTCATGAATTCTGAAGATTCATATCAACAGTAGTTTGACTGTTTGTTCTGCGAAGATTTCTTCATCATCTGATCAATACAATATATAGTGTCGTTTCTTAAACAATCGATCTATGACTGTCAGAATCGCGTTGCTTTCATCACTTTTTGATAGATCAATAATGAAGTTTAATGATATGTTCTGTCAACGTTGCTTGAATATGAGCAATGATTTCAGCAGTTCATTGATTCAATCTCTCGATGCTTTTGATCTATGACAAACGTAACAGTTTCAAATGTAGCGCTTGATCGTCGTTCTCATCTTCAATCAGCAATATGATCATCTCAGCAAGTTCAACGTTTGATTCATGTCAGAGTGATCATTGATCGAAAAATCATGTGCTTTTCTTATCAATAGAATGATCATTGACTGAAAAATTCATAGTCTATCATCTTTTCAGAGTACTTCATCAAGTACTTTGCAATTGTCTAGATCAATATCTTGACAAGTCTTTCTGTTCTGTTTCATAATTATTTGAATATCAAAGCACAGTTGATTCATTCAATTTTCGACTATAATTTGATTCTGAATAGAAATCATCTCTTCGATCGAATTTTGATTAACTTTTAATTTGAGTTTTGAATCTGAGTCAGATTCTGAGTCAGATCTGAGCAAGATCTGAATCAGATCTTGATCAGTTTTCTGATCATCTTCTATTGATTGAAGTTCAAATCTGTCTTTTGACAATAGCATTTAATGCTAATATAGCTTACAATCATTCTTTGCTTCAACTGACTTAACGTTTGACATTCTGATCAGCGCGTCGACTTTCAGATTCTGTTTTCTCGACTGATATATGATCTTGAAGTTATATTCAAATAACTTCTCAACTCATTTAGCTTGTCATCTGATCAGTTCTTTGATGATCATGAAGTACTTCAAATTCAGATGATCGATGAAAATCTTGATTGAAATATTCGTACATTTCAATTTAAAGCATTAATGCTTCAAGCAGCAAATGATGATCAGCAGTTTCTTGTCATAGATCTCGTAGTTGCATTCTGCGAAAATCATGTTCTTGTTATAGAAGATCATTGAATGTAGAATGTCTTTATCATCATACTGAGACAATACTTCGTCGTTGACATAGTTCAAGAAGTCAGTTTTCAGAATAGCTTCTCTGATTGAGTTGAAATGCTTTAGAATGAGAACTGTCATCACTTGTTGCTTCAATTCTTCAAAGATCGTCTGACAAATCTCTGTTCATTCAAAGAAATAATCTTTTCAAATCAGCTTTATCATGAATTGAGCAATCTTTGAAAAGTTCTTTATGAATCGTTGATAAAAATTGCAGAAGTCAATGAAGATCTGCATGTGAGTCAACAATTGAGACACTTTTCAGTCTTGAATCACATCTACTTTTCAAGAATTCATTCGCAGATCATTGATGAATATCAATAGTTCAAGAAATGAGATTTTCTGAATCTTGAATTTGCACTTGTCAATGTTTATCTGTAGATCGACTTCACGAAGCTTTTCTAGCACTTCTTTCACATGAATTCTATGTTCTTTTAATGTCTTACTGTAGATGAGAATATCATTCAAGTATGTCTGACAGAATTTATGCAGACAGTTGAACAATACATTGTTGATATAGTGCTGAAAGAAAGCAGATTCATTGATCAATTCAAAGAGCATTACTCTATACTTGTAAACATTGAAGAAAGTAACAAAAGTAGTTAAATCTTCGCTTTTTGAACTCATGTGCAGTTTATTGAACGTGATGATAATGTTAAGTCAAGTCAAATACTTACTGTCTTGAATTCAAGCTAGTACTTCGTCTATCAAGAGTATTGAATAACAATTTCTTTTAATCAGAGCATTTAGTTTTTGATAGTTCATGCAAAAGCAAAGACTGTCATCTTTCTTTTTGACAAACAGTATTGACAAAGCAAAAGAAGCTTTGCTGAGTGTGATGAACTTCTTCTTCAAATTCTCTTTTAGATACTCTTTGATCTTCTGCAACTTGTAACTCAACATGAGATACAATTGACTTTTAGAGAGTTGACTCTCTTCTTCTAATTCAATCTTATGATTGTATGATCAATGCAAGAGCAACTGCGTTGTCTTTTCTCTATCAAAAACATTCAGAAAGTCGTGATAAACTATTAAAAGCTTCTTCTTCAGTTCATTTAATGACATGACAGAAATCATTTCATTCAGTTTCGCGAAATCTTTAACTGAGCTAAGCACTTTGTTGATTTCACTAATGATCAAGAAGAAAATCTTGATCTTCTTATTCTTGACTAGAGTTTGATACACAACGACTTTGATCATGATAATATTGATGAGTTTCTTTGTCTCAATTAACTGAAAGAGACGAAGTTGATTGAAATCAACTTGAGTGCTTTGCTTTGCTATGAGAGCAGATTCAATGAATTTATTCACTGATTTCTGATTCATGAATCTTCTTGTTATGAGTCTGCATAGAGCAAATCATATGAGTGTATTCTAACTAGAAGTTCAAAGCTGAAGAAGAAAGAAGATGCAACACGTCGTGAGTTTTACTCACGAAGGCACGCTAGGTCGCTAGCGTGTCAACATCGACTCTATACTAGTTTATGATAGTCTGACACAATTTATGTTAGACTAACTCAAAGTGCATGATCACAACATTACTTTTCTTCTTTATTTAGCAATGTTCTCATTGCTGCAGTTCAGTCGATCTTTCTTGAGTCGATTTCTATCTTGACTTGTTCAAATAATGTTTATGAAAGTCATTAATGACTTTCAAGCAATCTTTGAATTCACTTTCATCGACGTTGTATCAATGTAAATCAACGTCGTATTTTTTTCAATTGACATGATATTGTAGTCATTTGCCTCGTTCATAATGTCTGAAGTTCAATATGTTCTTCACTTTTCATTCATCTTCATCTTCAATCACTATAAAATCAAATGATTCATTTCATTGTTCTTCTAAAGTATCTTTTGAATTTAGTTGCAGCAGATTTGACGCAAACTTTGAATGAATCTTCATAGTCAATGACAGTTTCAATCAATATGCATGTTCAATCTCAATCAGAATCTTGAAGAATTCTAGCATCTTATCATTTAGCTTCTTTGATGACTGTGAGATCGTTATGTTTCTAAAATTCAGAAACATCATGTCATTTATCTTGTAGATCATTTTCTTTCAATGCTTGTCAGTCTGTTTCTTCATTGTGACTCTGACTCTTGCTAAGACTTGCTTGATTAATGTTAGTGATCATTTCATGTGTTTGAATATATTCTCTGCTTTGCCTGCTTCGATTTTAGCTCAAGTGATCTCATATTTGATTGAATTCGAATCGAAGCTCATATAAGAGTGAAAGTTCTTATTCAGAAAGAATGTTGACTGTTCAATTGATGACGAAATAGCATTGTTATCAACGAATTCAATCATAGATAATCAGATGAATCAATCATCTTGCATATATGAGCAATAGCTTCGTAGATATTGTTTCACATCTTGATTCGCTCTTTCTGTTTGATCATCAATCTGCGAATGATAATTTGTGAATAGTTTCACCTTGATGTTGAGTCTCAGACATAGAGACTTTCAGACAATCAATATGAATTGTGAATCACGATCGAACATTATTGATCTTGATAGTTCATGAGTTCTGAAGATTCATATCAACAGTAGCTTGACTGTTTGTTCTGCGAAGATTTCTTCATCATCTGATCAACACAATATATAATGTTGTTTCTTAGACAATCAATCTATGACTGTCAGAATCGCGTTGTTTTCATCACTTTTTGATAGATCAATAATGAAGTTTAATGATATGTTCTGTCATTGCTGTTCAAGTATGAGCAATGACTTCAGCAGTTCATTGATTCGATCTTTCAATGCTTTTGACCTACGACAAATGTAACAGTTTTGAATGTAACGCTTGATCGTCATTCTCACCTTCGATCAGCAATATGATCGTCTCAGCAAGTTCAATGTTCAATTCATGTCAGAATAATCACTGATTGAAAGATCATATGCTTTTCTTATCAATCAAATGATCATTGACTGAGAAACTCATAGTCTATCATCTTTTCAGAGTACTTCATCAAGTACTTTGCAATTGTCTAGATTAATATCTTGACAAGTTCTTCTGTTCTGTTTCATGACTATTTGAATATTGAAGCATAGTTGATTCATTCGATTTTCGACTATAATTTGATTCTGAATAGAAATCATCTTTTCGACCGAATTTTCGTTAGCGTTTGATTCTTGTTTCAAATCTGAGTCAGATCTTGATCAACTTCTATTGACTGCAGCTCAAATTTGCCTTTCGACAATAGCATCTGATGCTGATATAGCTTTCGATCATCATTTGCTTCAACTGACTTAACGTCTGACATTCTGATCAGCGTGTCGACTTTCAGATTCTGTTTTCTCGACTGATATATGATCTTGAAGTTATATTCAAATAACTTCTCAGCTCATTTAGCTTGTCATTTGATCAGTTCTTTGATGATCATGAAGTACTTCAAATTCAGATGATTGATGAAGATCTTGATTGAAATATTTGTACATTTCAATTCAAGACATCAATGTTTCAAACAGCGAATAATGATCAGCAGTTCTTTGTCATAGATCTCGTAGTTGCATTCTGTGAGAATCATGTTCTTGTTATAAAAGATCACTGAATGTAAAATGTCTTCATCATCATACTGAGACAATACTTCGTCGTTCACATAGTTCAAGAAGTTCGTTTTCAGAATAGCTTTTCTAATCAAGTTGAAATGCTTCAGAACAAAAACTGTCATCATCTGTTGCTTTAGTTCTTCAAAGATCATCTGACAGATCTCTGTTCATTCAAAAAAATGATTTTTTCAAGTCAGCTTTATCATGAGCTGAACAATCTTTGAGAAGTTCTTTATGAATTGTCGATAGAAATTGCAGAAGTCAATGAAGATCTGCACATGAGTTAATGATTATGACACTTCTCAGTTTCGAATCACATCTACTTTTCAAGAGTTCATTCGTAAATCATTGATGAATATCAGTAATTCAAGAAACAAGATTTTCTGAATCTTGAATTTGCACTTGTCAATGTCTATCTGCAAGTCGACTTCATGAAGCTTGTCTAGCACTTCTTTCACATGAGTTCTATGTTTCTTCAAGATTTTACTGTAGATAAAAATATCATTCAAATATGTTTGACAGAATTTATGCAGACATTCAAACAATACATCGTTGATATAGTGCTGAAAGAACGCAGATTCATTGATCAATTCAAAAAGCATTACTTTATACTTGTAAACATTGAAGAAAGTAACAAAAGTAGTTAAATTCTCACTTTCTGAACTCATTTGCAGTTTATTAAACACAACAATAATGTTGAGTCAAGTCAGATACTTACTGTCTTGAATTTGAGCTAGTACTTCGTCTATCAAGAGTATTGAATAACGATTTCTTTTGATCAGAGCATTCAGTTTTCAATAGTCTATGCAAAAGCGAAAACTATCATCTTTCTTTTCAACAAATAGTATTGACGAAGCGAAGAGAGCTTTGCTGAGTGTAATAAACTTCTTCTTCAAGTTCTCTTTTAGATATTTCTTGATCTTTTGCAACTTGTGACTCGACATGAAATACAATCAACTTCTAGAAGATTGACTCTCATCTTCTAATTCAATCTTATGATCGTATGATCAATGCAAGAGCAACTGCGTTGTCTTTTCTCTATCAAAAACATTCAGAAAGTCATGATAAACTAGCGAAAGCTTTTTCTTCAGTTCATCTAATGACATGACAGAGATCATTTCATTCAGTTTCGCGAAATCTTCGACTGAGCTAAGCGCTTTGTTGATTTCACTAATAATCAAGAAGAAGATCTTAATCTTCTTATTCTTGACTAGAGTTTGATATGCAGCGACTTTGATCATGATAATATTAATGAGTTTCTTTTTCTCAGTTGACTGAAAGAGACGAAGTTGATCGAGATCAACTTGAGTGCTTTGCTTTGTTATGAGAGCAGATTCAATGAATCTATTCACTGATTTCTGATTCGAAGATCTCTTCAAGATAATCATTGATGTAACAATCAAGTTCAAGTTCTTTCATTTCATTTTGCAGATTTCATTTGACTCAGATCTGTGAAATGCTGATTGACTGCTTGCTTTTGAAACAGCAGATTTCAATGTTCGAATCTTCAACAATGATATTAATCGATCATTTGCAGAATTTACCAAAATTTGATTTCTTTTCAATCAGAAATTTTCAATGATTATCTTGTGCTGATCTAGACAAGTTATTGTCAGAATCATGTCTAAATGAGTCAATCAGCGAAAGTCAAAATTGAATAGTGCTTGATCTTTAAAGATAGCTATAACTGAATATTAAGAATACAGAAGAAGATGAGTACAAAAGCTTCTATTTAAGTAATATTCAAAGACTGCACTAAGTTCAAAGAGAATGTGTTTGTGACATGAGTAGAATGTGATGTAGAAAGAAAGATGATGTTGATGAAAGAAAATAGAGACTGAGTCAGATCTGAGCTAGAAACACTGACTAGCTCTATTCAATCTTGATACACTCGTAACATTACTCTTTTCTTTGAAAATTCATGTTTGCATGAATGTTACTCATTTGCTTGCTTTCTTATTGAGTTATTTCGATACTAGCGTGACTTTCTTGAGTATAGCGCATGAAATTCGTTCAAAACTTTCTCGAAGTCATCAAATTCATCTTTATTGACATAGTATCATTCATTGTCTTTATCTAGATCTTTTCATTTGACCTTGTACTGTATTCAATCTCAATAGCATCTGAAGTTCAGAATGTCATCTATCTTTCAATGTTCATCATCATCATCATCAATAATGATGAGTCTGAGAAGTTTTGCATGCTGTTCTGATAGAAGATCTTCTAAATACAATTGCAGTAGCTTTGAGCTGAACATCGAATGCAAATGCTTCATACTGACTGATAGACAAAGATGATAGAAGACTCTCGCTTTGACAGTGATCTGATATGATTCTAGTTGTTTATCTTTCAAATCTTTGCAGAGTCTTGTTGTCTTGACATTTCTGAAAGATAGTCAAACTCAGTCATTTACTTCATAAATGACGTTTCATTTATGTTTATTGATTTGAACTTTAATGATCAGCTTCATCTTTTTCAATTGTTGATGATTGAAGCTCAGTAGCTCTTTCATTCAGATGACAATATCATCTGCTTTTCTAGCTTCAAGTCGTTCATGAGTTGTTTCATAGTCAGTTGTATCTGAATCAAAACTCATTCGAAAGTGAAATTCTTTATTGAAGTAGAAAGAAATCATTGAGATGATTGAGAAGATATTGAAATTGTCGCTGAATTTCATCATAAATATTCATTTAACTCAGTCATTCTGCATGTAATTGCAGTAGATTCTAAGTTCACATTCAACGTCTTGATTGACTCGTTTCGTCTGATCGTCAATCTTTGAATGATAGACTGTGAATAAACTAGCTGTGATTCTCAGTCGCTTGCAAAGACTCTTTCACATAGTCAATATGAATTGAAAGTCTTTGTTTGAAACAATAGAACTGAGTAGATCATGCAGTCAATAGACGTTTCATAGCATGATTCAAATCGTTTCTTCAACTGAGATGTCATTGTCTTTTCAATGACAGAAAACATAGTGATGTTCTTTGATGAGACAACATATGATTATGCAAATGACGTTATAGTCTTCTGACAGAGATAGTTCAGTGATGAAGTTCATAGTTATATCTTTTCAGCGTTTCTGTGAAATCGAAAAAGAATGATGAAGTTCATTGATGTTATTTCTAGAGACTTTGCTTCGCTGATAAGCATGACAGTTTTGAATGTATCGTCGAATAGTAGCTCGATGATCTGATCAATAGTAGAAACGCTGAACTAAATCAATGATTCATTTATTGTCGAAGTGAGAGATTGAAGATTGATCATGCACTTCTTGTAGCAGTTTCGTATGCATATTCTCGAGAACTCACAGTAAGTCTTTTCTAAAGAGAACGCTGTCAATGATTTCGCAGTTCTTCAATTTAGTGATATGAAATTTGAGCTTATTCTCGTTCATAGCTTGTCTATATTCATCGCAGAGCTCATTCATTTGATTGATCATACATACTCGCTGATAGAGATTTGCTTTCGATTTAACAAGTAGAACATTGACTTTATCGAAAGTCAGAATAGTTTGAAAATGATCTTCAAGTTGTTGAGCTGATTCAAAGATGTTCGCTAAAGACATTCAAGTTAAAGCATTGACTTTAGTATTCATTTTGCCTGATCTAAAGATGATCTGAAAGTTGAACTTTGACAGAATGTTCAGATAGTTGACTTGTTGTCAACTCAACTATTTATTTTTCATGAAGATCTTTAAAGCTTGATGATCAATGAATATTTGAATGAATAGTTCAGTGCACTTCAGCTTGAGTCGTCAGTGTTTGAAGCATTGAATAATGACTAGCAATTTCTTGTCATAGATGTAATAATTGATTTCAGCGAGAATCATGCTTTTACTGTAAAAGATCATCGAATGAAGAACTTTCTTGTCATCATACTGAGATAGTATTTCATCTTTTACATAGTTCAAAGCATCAATCTTCAGAATAGCTTGTCGTTTGAAATTGAAGTGACGAAGTATTGAGATCGAGCTGACTTGTTTCTTTAGATTGTCAAAAACTTGAACACAGATCTCATTTCAAACAAAAGATGTGTTCTTTCTTGTCAGCTGAGTGAATGATTTGACTAGCTTCAAGAAGTTCTTAATGAAATGATGATAGAAGTTAACAAATTTCACGAAGCTCTGAATTTCTTTTAGATTGATCGAAGTGATTCAGCTGACTATGACTGTCACTTTGCTGAAATTCATACGAAGATTTAGTTCTGATACGATGACTTCTAGAAAGACAGTCTCTTTTACATTGAATTTGCACTTTCAAATATTCATCTGCAGTTCAGCTTCACGTAGTCGACTTAATACTAGTTTGACGTGATCTCTATGTTTCTTTCTCATTTTGCTATAGATGAGAATGTCATTTAGATAGACTTGACAAAAGTCGTTCAGAAAGTTTCATAAAACATCATTCATATATTGCTGAAAGAAGATTGATTCATTAGTCAGTTTGAATGATAGCATCTTGTATTTATATGCTTCTAAAGCAGTGATAAAAGTGATGTAATTCTCGTTA
>JAABUK010011138.1_pt1 | contig 11796 bp, 10 predicted proteins | sample 5559141 | NCBI WGS metagenome assembly JAABUK01 (sample SAMN10711869, study PRJNA513367) | rock metagenome | isolation source: Antarctica rocks | place: Antarctica: Victoria Land, Pudding Butte nord | collected 2016-01-03 | reverse complement strand
AGTGCCTCTCGGTGTTGGCGATTTGGTCCCTCAGCAAGACCAGAATCCCAGCAACGCCAGGCACTTTCGCGCTGTCACGGACCGTGTCGGACCACCAGATCAGCCGGCTACTGCAACGGCGGGGCTAACCTGCAAGCAATCCGCTATCTTGACTCACTGGAGGTCAATCTAGATAATTTCTGGAATGTACTTTGGCGGCACGTACTCCTCGTGGAGATAATTCGCCATCGCTATAAAGTCGATTCCCCAGATGCCAAGAACAACTTCCTCGCAGGACTGCGAGATAAACTTAAGAACGATAAGACAAAGCAGGCCGCCCTCGCCTATCTTGAGGAGTTTGAGGGTCGCTTCTGGTGCGAGACGGATGAGCGCGTCCGTGAGATCGCAGACAAGCTGACCGAGAAGCTCAATGGCAAGGGTGGCATCAGTGCTGGCGTTGCAGGCGCGAAACTAGACATCGGCGGAAGCGCAAGCTACGAGAATGTCCAAGAATCTCGCGCAGAGCAAGTCGACCGATTCCAGCGAATTGTAAACGAAAATCAGCTCGCGCGCCTGAACAAGATGATCGACGTTCTCGATGACCACATTCTGGGTACCCCCCATGACTTTCGCTATGTAATCATTGACGACTTGGACTTGGAGTGGGTAGACGAGCGCATCGCTAATGACCTAATTCGATGCTTGTTCGCTACGGTATACAGCTTGCAACACGTTAAGCATCTGAAAATCCTGGTTGCTCTGAGGACCAACATCTTCCAGGAACTGGACTTCGGTCGGAAGGGTGGCGGTCAAGAGGAGAAACTGCGCGCCCTAGTCCTGAACGTGCGCTGGACTCGGAAAGATTTAGAACTCCTCTTAGACGAGAGAGTCAAGGTCGTCGCCGCAGAAGCTGCTGCTCCAGTGTCCACTATTGCGGCTCTATTGCCCCACGCAAATGCCACGATGGGAAAGCCCCTCGATTACATCCTGGACAGGACGCTCCTACGTCCTCGCGATGCCCTAGCCTTTGTGAATGAATGCCTACGCCTTGGAGTCGGAAAGACAAAATTGCCATGGGCGGACATCAAGACGGCTGAGTCCGCTTATTCGACGGGACGGCTACAAGCACTCCGGGACGAATGGAAAAGTACATACCCAGGCATCGACCGTGTCGTTGCCATTTTTCGTCGGTGTCCCGCAAGGATTACGAAAGCTGAATTTGGGGGCCTTCTGGACGATGTAATGGTTCTGCCCGCCGACCCCACATTCGCGGGCATCAAGTGGGTCACTGACGCCAGTATGGCTCTGATGACATCGGGACCGAATAGCTCGTGGACGGAAGGCTATCAAGCGCTATTATCAATCCTCTACAGAGTTGGCCTGGTCGGTATGTCGGGGGCTGGAGGCAAACCGGTCTTTTACATCGACGACCCAGCCCTCATCGGCCAGGAGAGCAACATTGACAAGGCGGAGCACTTCTACGTTCATCGCATGTTCCACCAAGGCTTAGATATCCAGGCCGCAAGTCGGTAGATTCCGAACCGTGAATGCCCAGGGCGCTAAACGGAGCGGGATGCCCGGCTCATAGCGCCAACGTAAACGGCTGATGAGGGCCAGCGGAAGGTACGCGGTTGAGGTTCTGGCGACGCGCGGGCGTCGTACGGCCCACGCATCTGCCGAGCGAGCGGGCTCCCTTCGGTCATGGTGGACAAGCGCACCACCTAGAACTGTTCTCCTGTGACCGGGAATATGCCGGTGATCGACAGTGGGTAGGTGCCGTCACTCCATGAAGATCTTGCGGCGTGGTCACCCTTGGAGGAGGCGCCTCAGGCCCGCCACTGCCTCCGAGTCGCCACTGTCCTGCCAGATCGCGCGCACCCCATCCGCGAGACCGGGGCCGTTGGAGTGGAGCGGGTGTGTTGAAGGTGGGGGTCGCCTTGTGAGAGACAGCCTTCACCTGAGCGAGGGGGCAGAACTCGACGCGGGCGGCCCGCTGTCGACTGACGCGGGACCGTTCTACAGTCCCGCATGGCCGAGATGGGGTGGGAGCCGGCAACCGCCGACGAAGTCGCGCGTGCCGCCGCGCGGGGGCTTCTCCAGGAGGGGCATCACCTCGACATCAAGCGGGAGCTGGCTGGTGGATCGACCCAGAACAAGGAGGCCGCGAAGGACATGGCCTCCTTCGCCGTCGACGGTGGGCTGCTGATCTACGGCGTTGACGAGGCCACGACTCCACCGAGCATCACGCCGATCCTGCTCGCGGGTCTGCCCGAACGGCTAGAGCAGATCGCACTGACCGCCGTCACCGAGCCGCTGTTCGTGCGAACGCTGGTGCTGCCCACTACCGGTGATCCGGGGCGGGGCTTCCTAGTCGTCGTCGTCCCGCCGAGCGGACGGGCGCCACACATGGTCGACGGGCGGTACTACGGGCGCGGCGACAAGACCAAGATTGTCCTGAGCGACGCTCAGGTGTCCGCGATGCACGAACAGCGGGTGATGCGTGAGCGGGCCACGCAAGGACTTGCCCAGGCCGACCTCGAGCACGCCCCAGTGCCAAGCACCGACGGCGTCTTAGCTCTCGTCGCTCGACCGCTCGCCGCCCACTCACCGCTGCTCGAGGAGCTCTCCATGTCGGGCGACTGGCGGCAGCGGTCGTTGGACCTGCTGGTGCGGGTCGCGGGCGCCGAAGCGCCCTACGCGCCGCAGTTGAGGCACGCCACCTCCGCGGGCCGCCAACCTCACGGGATCAGCCTGTCCAGCGGACTGAACGCTGCACGCCAGGTGAGCGTCGAAGGGGGCGCGGAGCGGAACCGTCGTCGGGTCGTGGAACTTCGCCTGGATGAGGACGGCACCGTGCACCTGTTGTCGGCGCGAGCCGTCGAGGTGCGCGAGGGATGGTCCTTGATCTTCGAGAAGCTCATCGTGGGCAATACCCGTCACCTCGTGGCCCTGTGCCGCGAGGTCGCCGCCTTGACGGGCTATCAGGGAGGCTGGCACCTCAGCATCGCCATCGACGGGCTTCACGGCGGGGTGTCGTGGGACCTAAGTGACCGGCAACTGAACAGTCACGTCTACTCCCAGGACAACTACCAGCAGGCGACGACGGCCAGCGCGGAGGAGCTTCGCGGTTCACCCGATGGCGTGGAGGCCCGCCTGGTCGGTCCCTTACTGCGCGCACTGGGCAGTGATCGGCTCCCCGACTTCCAGGGGTTGCTGCCGTGACAGGAAACCCGCACCTGAAAGCCGCGGGAGCTGGCACGGTCGGCGCACCTCCGAGAACAACAAATACCCGAACGGCCGTTGCGCTGGGCTTCTGATACTTAGACAATGGACGGGAGACAGCGGCACCAAGCCGCTTCCGGTATTTATTCGGGGTAGCCCACGGGTGTCCGTATCAGTCCAGCCGCTTCGTCCGTCATCGACCGGCGGGGAGGTGCGGCTCGAGGACTACAGCGCCTACCTCGCGCGCTCTCCCCTCGCCCCGGCCAGCCGGGTCGCCTACGCCCGCCGGGTCGGGGCGTTCCTGGTCTGGCTGCGCGACCAGCCCGAGCACCGTGACCGTGCGCTGGGTGACCCGCTGTCACGCGAGCACGCCATACGGGACTACCTACGGCACCTGCGGGTCGACCTACGCCGCCCGCCGACGACCTGCAACGCGCACCTGGCGGCGGTCAACAACCTGAGCTGCTGGCTCGGCCTGGGGCCATCGACCGTCAAGGCGGCAACCCTGCCCAAGTCGGCGCCCCGCGCGCTGGACGAGCGACAGGTCCGTCAGCTCCTGCGGGCAGCCGAGCGACGCGGCAGCGCCCGCGACCAGGCGATCCTGGTGACCATGCTCGCCACCGGGCTGCGCCTGTCGGAGGTCACGGCCCTGGACCTGGGTGACCTGGCGTTGTCGGCCCGCAAAGGCACCGTGACGGTCCGCAACGGCAAGGGCGGCAAGTGGCGCCTCGTGCCGCTCAACTCCCAGGCCCGCGAGGCCCTGGCGGCCTGGCTCACCCAGAGCCGCTACCGAGCGTGCGAGTCGCCCGCCCTGTTCATCGGGCCGACCGGCCAGCGGCTCACCGACCGGGGCGTCGACCTGGTCCTACGTCGCATCGCCCTCGACGCCGGCGTGACCGCCAGCGCACACGTCCTTCGCCACACCGCTGCCACCATGCTCGTACGCAGCGGGGTCGACCTCGTCCTGGTCGCGGAGGTGCTCGGCCACGCCAGCCTCGAGACGACCCGCCGCTACAGCCTCCCGACTGAGCAGGACCGCGTAGACGCCCTCGAACGGCTGGTCGTAGAGCACTGACCGCCGCACCACGGCTGCCGCCCCGCGACACCCCCGGCCTGGTAGCGCCATCCTTTCCGTCCACTCGCGAGACTGACCGACAAGCGGGTGCAACTCTGGCCCGGTGACTCCCGAGGACGCCGCGGTGTTGAAGCAGATCAGTTCGACGTACTCACAACTCGACGGGTGGTTCGACAGGTCCAAGCGGCAGCCTGAAGTACCGCAGCCCGAATCCGAGCTGTTCGAGGACGACAAGGTGTGGCCCCGGTCCCCCATCAGCGAGATGACCAGGCTGTCGCTCGCGCTAAGCGTGGAACACCTGCGACTCATCCGCGTCACCCTCGATGCCGGGCAACTGTTCCCAAGCGCACCCTTCACGACCCTCCGGGGCGCGTTAGTGGGCGGCGCGCAGGCGGTCTGGGTACTCGAGCCCGCGGACCGCGAGGAGCGACGATCTCGGGGGCTGAGTGTGATCGCGGAGGAGTATGACCAACTGGCCAAGTTCTACCAAGAGGCCGACAAGATCGAGCCGCAGTTGATCCCCGAGAGCCAGTGGTCGTGGCTCCATGAGCGGATGAGCTCGCTAGAGGCGGTTCGGGGCACAGGGCCTGCGAAGCTCAACCAGACACAGATGATCGCCGCCGCATTCGACACCGCGTTCCACTCAGAACTGGAGAAGCGGAGGAGCGGACGGCTGCTCTGGCGCCAGATGAGTGCTGACGCCCATGTGCTGGGATGGGCAATCGCACAGCGCGCTCGCCTTGTCACGGCACCCGCGAAGGGGGAGGACTTGGCGGTTCTGGCAGCGCCTGGCGCTCTTGAGCACACGCGGGATGCCTTCCTGTGTGCCTACGGACTGGCTCGCTGTGGGTGGTCGCTCTTCGACCGACGATGTGAAGGGGATTGAGACCGTTCAAGAGGCTGGCTCCTGTTGTCGTCGCCCACCCCGGCCCCAACCCCACCGTCTACCTCTGCTGATGCCGGACTCGTAAGCAGGGCGCGCAGCCTGAGAAGGTTCCTATCGACCCTCGGCTGTGCGGAGCTGGAACGCGATGTGCTCGGCCGAGCAGTCCTGGTGCTCAAGCACGGAAATGGCCTCCTCGCGGTTCGCGACCTGGACCGAGAGGCCGCTCTGCATCGCGGCCATAACGTCGCCTGGCGCGGCCCCGTGCATCAGCACGACCGGGTAGCTGGGCAGGTCGTCTGCGGCGCCGTACGACAGGAAGGCGGTCAGGTGTCTGGGCACTGGTCAGGGTCCTTCCCAGACGCTGGGATGCTCACGGGCTGCGGCGCAAGGAGGCGTCGGGGCCTTCAGTCTTCAGCCTCGTCACGCCCCGTGCTGGCACTGATGATCCTTGAACCGCGTCGAGCGCTGCAAGCGCCCCTTGCAGGTGGGCGCGTAGTTGACGTCCCAGCGGACCGTCCGCAGCGAGCTCGTGCCGGTCCACGACGGCCAGGAGATCAGCGAGAAGCTCTTGTGCAGACTGCGCGTCGCTTGGGCTGAGGCCGGTCATGCCCTTGTTCTACCGTCAGCCACGACGTGGAGCACGTCGACGTCAGCAGCGACGCTGTTTCGCTCCTCGAGCAAAATAGCGCCGGGGCCAACCTCGTAGACGGTTCCAGTGCTGTCGGCCTCGACGATGAGCTTGCCGTCGCGGAGCGCGCGCACCACCCCATGGACGTCGGGGTAGATCACGACATGCTGGCCGACGAGGTGGGCATCAGGCACCGCGCTGAGGGTCACCACGGGATCCTGCCTCTCCCGCCCTCGCCCGCGGTCCTTACTACCGTCGAGGGCGTGTCCAGCACCGGGCTTCCGACTCCATGGCCCTACGCCGGCCCCCGACGGCCTCCCAGGCCCCTCTCAGCGGCTCCCCGGCCAGCAGCGGAGGGGCGGCGCCCGATGCGCTTCAGGGACGCGCAGGGGCGCCGTGTCGAGGTGTACTACATCGGTGAGCTAGCCGCCCGGCTCGGCAAGTCCAGCCACACCATCAGGCGCTGGGAGCGGGAGGGCGTGTTGCCCGCGACCCCCTTCGAGCAGCGGGTGCGTCGCCGCCCCGCCCGAAGGCTCTACCCGACGACCTGGATCGACGGGGTCGTGGCTATCGCGGAGGACGAGGACCTCATCGGGCGCAAGCCCGCCTGCCTCGAGCGCACCGGCTTCACAGCCCGCGCACAGGAGCTGCACCGCCGGCTGTTCGGCTGATCCGCTCCCGCCGGGCGCCACTGCCCTGTGGCGCGTGGTTGGTACGACGTGCACGACCCGGCATGTGTGCCGATCCTGGGCTGCCAGTCGTACACACGCCCTCGCTCGCGCTCATCGGCTGAAGTCAGCTGACGGCGTTTGCCCAACTCGTGACGCACCCGTTGCAGTGTTTGGCGTCCCACCCTCCGCAACCCCGTAGTTACTACGAAACCTTCTAGGCAGCCGTCCGCCGCTTCGGTGAGCGTCGAGGTACGACAGTGCTCAGCGCCCATGGGGTGAAGTCGTTGTGGAAGGCCCACACCCGGGTGACGGCAGCCTCGACCCCGTTCTGCAGGTCGAGTCGGCGGGCAGGGCCGAGGTCAAGGTCTGGTGGTAGTCCGACGACGTAGCCGCCCCGCCGAGAGAGGTTCTCGTTGTCAATCACGGTGGGTCGCGTGCTGGTGTCGGGCAACTCTGCCGCTCGGTCCTCGAGCCAGTGCCACCAGTTCCTCAGCTTGACCGGCTTTCGGCCCATCCACCATGTTTGCGGCATGGTGCGTCGAGTTCCGCCTATCGGTCGGTCGAGACCCACCCAGCGGTAGGACTTCATGAACAGCCGGGTGGCATGAGCAGGGGTGATGTCGCTGGGGGTGCGGATGCCCGCGTTCCTCAGCCAGTCCTTGTGGAGCTGGGCCTCCACGCGCATTGTGCCCTCGGGTGGGCGCGCTGTCCGTGGCGCTTTGGACGCTGCGGCTTCGGAGTGCTTGTCGTAGACGACGAACCTGACCCCGCGTGTCCCGCTGCTGGCCGAGATGTAGTTGTCGAAACGCGTGTCCTTGTGACGGAGGCGCGGTTGCCGCGTGCCGGCGACGACGGCTCGCCAGATCGCCTGGTCCCGGACGCCGGGGACGTCGAGGCAGAGGTCAAGCCGGTTCAGCTTGATGCCGCAATGGGCGTCATTCAGGCAGGACCAGCGCAGGCACACAGGCTGGAGAAGAGCCTCGTTATGGCCGAGGAACAGGTGGCCGAGGGGCTCGTCCCTGCGGAGGGCGTCGCCTGGGCGGTTGTACTGCATCCTGCTCGGGTCGTTCTCGTGCTCGGCCTGGAACATGTGAGGGCAGGCGCGGGTGACTATGCCGCGCTGGCCGAGGTGAACGATGAGGGCGCATACGACCTCCGCGGCGATGTCGACGCGGCACCCCTGCCAGCCGTCGGGGTCGGTCAGTCGCGCGGCGTTTGCCTCCACGCGGCACCACCATCGCTCCTCCCACCCGTAGCTGTTGTCGAACCCAGGCAACCCCTCAGCCCAGACCTCGAGCGTGACGTAGACACGACCTACCCGCAGCTTGGTCATGTACTTCATCAACGTCTTGGTCTTGTCGAACGCAGCTACAGGATAAGCGGTGAAGTGATCCTCGAGCCGGTGATCCTCGTCGTCCCGGAGAGGGCCATCCGCATCCACCTGATGGCCATTCACCGTGAGCGTCCAGACAGGCCCACCGAGACGGGGCTCAGGCGCGAAATCACAGAGGTTGAAGACGACCGAGAAGGTGTCCGCGCAGAGTTTATCAAGCCCACTGCCGGCTCTACAGTCCTTCGGACTCGCATATTCACGAGATTGCACCAGCGTGGGATGACTAGGCATGAATAGCAGTCACATCTGCTTGTGTCCCCTGCGTTGGTGTCCTCTTTTTACGCCTACGTCTACTGGTAGAGGCAACTGTGAAGAAGAGCGGCCGCGACGCTGACTGGGGTGCCTTATCTGGCCGATAGAGCATTTGCGTTCGTGAGCGGCACTCGAGGCCAGAGCGGTGCGCTCCGCCTAGTGCGACCACCTCGTCATACGCGCGGGGCGTCGCACGTTCGGGCGCCTGTCGAGCCGTAGGGGTGCAGAACATGCGAGAATCCACCTGTCAGTTGGACACGATGGGTCTCTCAGGTACGGGTTGAAGCGGCCAAGCCGGCCCGTACAGGTGAGGCCCTTCGTGGTGCCCGGCGTTCGAGCACGCGACAGGTCTACCGCGTCCTGGTCCGTGCGTTGCGGAGAGCTGACTTCGTAGCAACTGCAACGCATCTGCCCATTTGCGGTGCACGGCGGGGTATCGGCTACGGTCAGAATGCATCCAGAAGCCACCTGGGAGCTGGCACTCGGTAGGCGCGTCCTCGATCCTCCTCATCGTCGTCGGCCAGCCCCCTCGAATTGTGGACTCGAGAATGTCGGAGCGGCCGCTGCGCCCTGCCTCGGGTGGCGCTACTTCTGTGGGGTTATGTGTCCTCCTCGGTCTTGGACGGCATGGTGGGGGTGATGTCGGCGTGGAGTCGTCGGTAGCGGGCGTCGAGGACCGCGGCGGTCTCCGTCGCGATGCGGTCGGTGCGGTGCGTGTAGATGGAGGTGGTGGTGAGCTGCGCGTGCCGCAGCACCTGCTTGCTGATCACGGCGGCACTGACGCCCTCCTCCAGAAGTGCGGTGGCTGCGGTGTGCCTGAGGCGATGCAAGGTCACCAGCTCGTCCACGCCAGCCAGCTTGGCCTCGGCCTTGAGCTTGCGTAGGACGTTGCCCAACGCCAAGGGGGTGCCCGTACGGGTGCTGAACACCAGGTTCTTGTCGTGCCAGCTCTCGGCCTGGCGTCTCTTCTGGTCCTGAACGTCGCGGTGCCGCCGCAACTCGTCAACCAGGGAGCCGGGCAGGGCGATGCGTGCCTGGCTTCCTGGCGTCTTGGGCTTGTCGAAGCCGAGCTGGGTCCCGTGCCCATCTGCTCGTGGGACGCGGGCGAGCGTGCGGCAGATGTCCCACGTCCCGCCCTCGAGGTCCAGGTCCGCCCACTGGGCGCCCAGCGCCTCTCCTGGTCTTGCGCCCGTGAGGTACATGAGCAGCACGAGTGTGTGGAGCCACGTGCCGCCGAGCTGCTTCAGCAGCGCGACCATCGCGGGCTCGCTGACGACGCCGACCCGTGGCCGCTCGCCTTTCGGCGCGCGCACGCCGGTCGACGAGAGCCGGTTGCGCTCGATGTGGCTGTCGCGGACAGCCTGGTTGAGCACGGCACGCAGGACGCCGTAGACCGCCTGTCGCGTCCGCACCGAGAGCGTGCGGCCGGTTCGGGGTGACACCACCTTCGCGCGGTCGGTGACCCAGTCCCGCAGCACGTCGTCCGTCAGTGCGGTGAGCTTGTGATGGCCAAGGAGCGGCTCGACGTGGGTTCTCCAGAGGAAGTCGTAGAACATCACCGTCCTGGTGCTGGTGTGGCCCGACGCCACCTGGGCGGGCAGGGTGTGACCGAAGTGCCTGGCGCCGTACTCGGCCAGCGTCGGGACGCGGCTCGGGCGAGGGCGTCCGCGCTCAAGGGCCTGCGTCTCGGCCTTGAGCTTGTCGCGGGCCTCCTTCTGAGTCCTCCCGTAGCTGGTGATCCGTTTGGTCGGTGTGAGGCTGCCGGCAGGCGCGGACGCCTCCGCCACCCAACGTCCGTCGCGGCGCTGGAACACCGTCCCCTCGCCGTTGGCCCGGCGTCGACGACCGCTTCGGGGCAAGACGTCGTTCGGCTGCGCAGTCATGGCACTCCCAGGTCGGATGTTGTCCCGACCCGTCTCTGGCGGTGCCAGCCGTGGTGCTGCCGTGCAGTATGCCTGACGTCTGAGCACTTGACGCCGGCCGGTTGGGTGAGTCAGCCCGCCTCCAGCTCGAGGCCCTTGATGAGCTGTGCGAGCTGCGTCTGGGAGACCCGCCGCGAACCGCCGAGCCGCACGCTCGGGATCGTTCCGTTGGCGATGAGCCGGTAGACGGCGGCGCGGCTGATGCTCAGCCGACGGGCGACCTCGTCCGGCCGCAGCAACAGAGGCTCGGTCGGGAACGGATCGAGGGACGCAGGTGCGGTGGGGTCCAGCATCGTGGCTCCATGGCAAATTGGACGCCACGTAGCGTGCGTTCTGGCCTGCATCCGACCTGATTGGCCGAACCTAGGGTGTCGACTTGTGCGTTACCCCCGGCGACGGGGGTGGGGTTGAGCAGTGCTCCGAATGCCCGCGAAGGTAGGACGGCCCGAACCCCCTTGGCAAGCTGGCTGCTGTCAGAACTGCTGTCAGACCGCCCAAGTGGCTGTCTCAGTAGGTCCCAGCGGGTGCGTTCGTGCAGGTCAGCGATGTAGCTCGTCGCCTACGTCGAGCAGTGAGTACTAGCTCCGTAGTCAAGTGCTCTATCCGTTGAGCTACGAGCGCGCGTCATTCCTAGGGATGAAGACGCAAGCATACCGGGTCTCGTAGCGCACCGGCCCGGCCTCTTGCGCCGCCGACCAGCAGGCGCGGCCGGAGCTGTGCCATCGTCGCGGTCCGCGTAGCGACGAAGGGTCGAGCATGGAGTCCGCCAACGATCAGGCCCCGCACCACACCGACGGGCCGGCCACCTCGGCCTACCGGGCCGCGCGCGACTCGCTGCTCGAACTCCGGGGGCGGCACGCCGAAGCGATCGAGACGTTCGCCTGGCCGCAGGTGGGTGAACGCTTCAACTGGGCGATCGACTGGTTCGACGCCATCGCGGTCGGCAACGACCGTCGCGCGCTGGTGATCGTGGAGCAGGACGGTACGTCGACGACGCTGACCTACGCGCAGATGTACGCCCGCTCCAACCAGGTGGCGCGGTGGCTGTCCGGTCTGGGGGTGGGTCGGGGGGACAGCGTCGTGCTGATGCTCGGCAACCAGGTCGAGCTGTGGGAGTCCACGCTCGCGGTCATGAAACTGGGCGCCGTGATCATGCCCACGACCACGGCGCTGCGCTCGGCCGACCTCGCGGATCGGATCGAGCGCGGCGCAGCTCGCCACGTGATCGTCGCGCAGGCTGATGCGGCGAAGTTCGACGCCGTGCCGGGGACCTACACCCGCATCGTGGTCGGTGGCCCGCGGGAGGGCTGGCACGACTACTCCGAGGCGGCCGACGTCGCCGCAGGTCCTGTGCCGCACCCGGAGACCGCCCCCGACGACCGGCTGCTGCTGTACTTCACCTCGGGTACGACGAGCCGCCCGAAGCTCGTCGAGCACACGCAGGTCTCCTACCCGGTGGGGCACCTGACCACGATGTACTGGCTCGGACTGCGGCCCGGCGATGTCCACTTGAACATCAGCTCGCCGGGGTGGGCCAAGCACGCCTGGAGCTGCGTGTTCAGCCCGTGGATCGCCGAGGCGACGGTGTTCCTCTACAACTACAGCCGCTTCGACGCCGCCGCGCTGCTCGGGCAGATCCGTTCGGCCGGGGTCACGACCTTCTGCGCGCCACCGACGGTGTGGCGGATGCTGATCAACGCGGACCTGACCGGCGGCCCGGGCGAGCTCCGAGAGGTCATCGCTGCGGGCGAGCCCCTCAACCCGGAGG
>JAABUK010011137.1_pt1 | contig 11798 bp, 10 predicted proteins | sample 5559141 | NCBI WGS metagenome assembly JAABUK01 (sample SAMN10711869, study PRJNA513367) | rock metagenome | isolation source: Antarctica rocks | place: Antarctica: Victoria Land, Pudding Butte nord | collected 2016-01-03 | reverse complement strand
GAACATCATGTTTTCATAAGTACTTAGAACAATTGGATATTTTGTTTGACATTTTCAGACTACTGGTCCAATGGTCATGGTTGGCCCCAAGACCTTAAAATCTAATGAATGAATGAATGAATGAATGCTGTGCCTGCTCCATGCTTTGCTTTGCTCTCGGAACAATAGTATTCTAGCAGTCAGCGAAAACATCGCGCATCTTGTCGCCCAAACATCTCAGCAGGAGGCAGTTCCCCGCCAGCATCAGCGCGCAGCTGCAGCATCCACCAGAACGTCACCTGGCTTATCGAGGTAGATCTAGCTCTAGCTCTACAGAGATCTGTACACCTCGTAACCGACGAAGAATTTCTCAGGCGCAGGCCAGCTTCGTGCATGCAGGGTCTTGAGCTACTTAGCAGCTGACACCTACACCCTACACGTTAGTTCAATTGAGTCGCGGTTGCTGGCGGCACCTGCTTGCAGTTACATAACCAGATATGGCCTCACGGTCAGCTTTCGACAGTGCGGTAAGTGCGGCGAAAGACTGCAAATCTTATACAGTTGCTTTTGCAGCTCGTCGCGTTGAGATTCTGGTCCCCGCCCGCATGCTCAAGACAAGTGTTGCTTGGTCGTGAGCAGTGTATACGTCCAGGCCTAGGCCACGGCCCTGTTGCAGTGCCAGTCGCAAGGTCGCACTTGTGCGGCACGTCGCTGCGTCCTTCTGCTGAGCTTCGCGCTGCCATGGCCGTGTTTTGTACAAAATTAGTGTTTTAGACTGCCTTGAGTGGAACAAAAATGCAAATGCTGTAAATGGGTCTGATGTCAAGCTGCTGCAGGTCCCGGCTGATGCAAGCTCACCTGCCTCTAGCTCAGGACGTCACAGGGATGTACGGCAGGTTGCACAGCAACCGACACAGAAGAAAGACAAGCATACTGGAGGCGTTAAAGCAGGAGTGAGTATCATGTTCCAGCACGGTCTTTGCACTCCTGTGTTTTGGAGAGTTCTGCTGTCCCAGGGTGTCAATTCTGTAGCAGTTGCGACGGCAATCACTTCACCAAGTATTGACTGTCTGCACTGTACTTTGGCTTCTGCAAACTGTGGGAGTATCAGTCCAAATTGCATGGAAACAGGTGTCGTCTCAGCAGCTCAGCAGGAAAAGTATGAGTAGTACTAGCTGATTACTCTCCTTTCATTGATGAATCTCCAGTACAATCTCAACTGGTTAGGGGCTCTTTTCTGGGCGAGTGACTGCCTGAATGATGTCTAGGGGGTCATTGACCTGACTCAGCAAGCCACACATGCCTGATCAGCTGCCGGTCACATGCACTTGACGAGTTTTTGCTGCGCCCAATCTGCCTCATGTTGTTTCACAATTTAAACATAAAGTTTGGTGCACATGAGGAATGCCTTGACAGGTTTAAAAGGCTTACAGTCATGAGTTGATGTCTTGCTGCTTGCAGATAATGCAAGAGTCATATCGGTCATTTTGCCATTACAGAATACTGGGTGGGAATCATTTCATATTTCCCAGTGACTATGGCATACGTATATATATATAAAAGAGAAAGACCGTCGCATGAAGCTACCAGTGAGGTGGCCCTTTGGGAAGCCTGGGAGGGGAGGCATAAAGCCTCTCATGACCATCAAAGGACGTTGGGCCCTTCAAACCTGTGTGCACGTGTATGAGAAGTCGACTGGACAGCGCTGCCGCGTGCGCCCAGAAGAGGTCTATGAGGACATGGAAAAATGGGAAAAAGCCACATGTGCTGATGGCTTTCCAAGATGGCCTGTATATGAGGCTAAGATGCAGAAAATGAAATGCCCCAACAACAAAATTGCGGCCGAACAGCTGTATACCAAGCTGCACGACTGCTACATCCGCAAGGTAATTGGCTCTTCAGCTGTTTGTTAACAGAATCACATGATGTAGCACAAACCCTCTTTACCCGTCTTCAATACGGTTCAATGTCGGCTGCAGGTGGGTAACAAGCCGTATGTTGAGGATGACCGGCATGTTGATGGCGAAGATGAGCTTGCAGCAGAAATTGCCAGCAGTTCTCAAGAGGTATGTCCTTTCATTGTGCAACACCTGATCACAAGTAGCTTATGTCGTTGATAGTGCTTGGAAATGAGCTTCCTGTGTTGGCACGCTTATCTGACATCATTGCCTGTAGAACACAATGCTGCTGTGAAGTTGCATTGCAGTCATTTCATGCAATGCAGTCATGTCTGGCAATGCTAAGGCAAGAAGCATCTTGCATGTTTGATGTAGGGGTGCTGTGCAAAATGCTGCTGGTGACACTGCTGTCTTGTTCAGGGGTAATAATGCTTTGCAAAGGAGTGTTATTCTGGGTTTGTTGTGTTCCGCACCTGTTCAGATTGCAAGTTGCTGGTGTCCCAACATGTTAAATACCTTGCCAGGATCTGCATGCCGTATTTGAATGCCTGAAATGCAATGAAAATGGTTGCATGGCTGTTCAATAGATGTTCAACATGTCAGGCTACAACACAGGAGGTTATGGGCTCAAATCTAAGTGACAACATGCTGACCTGTCATGCGTGAGACCCTTGATTGGGAGAAGGGTGTGAGTAGTCTTCTGTGCAAGCTGATTTAGCTGCTGATGGCTTTCTGTGGGCCCAGCGTTATATCTCATCGGTTCTCAGACCCTGGACCCCAAAAATGCAAAAATCACTAAAACCCTAACCCCTGCAGCCTATCCAACATTCCTAACGAAACTAAAAGTTTGCAATTTTCAGAGCTCTGCAAAACCCTAACGGTGAGAAACGATGAGAAATAACGCTGGGGTTCCTGTGGCTTATCTGCAAGTATAACATGCAAGGAAGCTTGCGTATGACTGTGGGCCGTTCATCAATCTGGTACTGTCTCTGAAGTCAGACTTGTATGCAGTGGCAACCCGTGAAGCCTTCAGATTCCATAGTGCCTGAGACACCCGAGTGGAGTAAGACAGATGAGTATGTTGCCAAGAGCAGACAGATATTGAAGGATGCTAGCAACGACAGGGTGTTTAGAAAGAGACTGGAAATTCCAGCCGTGGCAGCAATGTACTGGATGGCTTTGAAAGCAGTGGGAGACACAGGGCTGGTCATGAAGGAGATGGGGCTGAGCTTGCCGTCGTATATAGCCACGTGCACTATGTTCAAGGAGCGTTCAGTGGATCTGGCGGTAAAGCATCTTAAGGCATAGTGTTGCAACTCAAGACTTTTGCATTACTCATGATCATGATTGCTTGATCATTGCAATCTTGGACAGTCCGCCAGCAGCTAAGCAGGCCCCTGCAAAGAGGCCTTACTGCTACTGCAGCTGCATGAATTGTTTTCATCTTAGCTTGTGGCAATTGAAGCTCAGTGGAATTGCACATGAAGTCCATTAGCAGATGCAATCCGCATGCTGTTACTATTGCTTGAAGCAGAAGCAAGCCTTCAACAGGTCAAACCACACCACCTGCAGTCCTCACACGTCGCACACATGGCTTAGCCTTGTAGCACACACGCATTTGCAGATTGACTGGTGTGATCAACAGTGATATTCCCTGGGTACAGCACTTGATACGTAAGCACAAGCGCTGCTTCCCCTGTGTAGCATGTTCGCCATTGTGCTGTACTAAATTTTGTAAGTCTGGCTGCAGGTTTGTGATGTACAACAGCTTGACACTCACCGCGCCATCACTGGTTGTTTCATTGAGGCTGGGCTGAGTTGTAGAGTGGACCATACCAGGTTTCAGCTTCAGGACTGTCAACTGCCTGCGGCACATGCAATCTTTAAGGACAGAGTGCAGCAGAAGATAGGCAAACGCCCAGGAGACACCTTTGAATTTGTCTATCTTTCTGTGGATATCTTCATGAGCAAGGAGTCCATCAGCGACAAAGCTACTGAGTTGGCAAACTGGAGTGTTCATGCTCATCACTGCAGAAACATGGGTATAGTTCCCCTTGCAGTCTTGCTGAAAGCGCCCCTTGACAGTGCAAACGAGGTCATTCGTTCTCAGCTAAGCATGCTTGAGTTGTCAGAGGATCCTGAGACAGGCCAGCTGTCAGAAGATGGGGCCAAGCCGTTTGCCTTTCCCAGACGCTGTGAAAAGGCAGCCTACAATGCCAACTGCCAGCTACCGTTTTCCGATGAGCCTGACATTCCAGAAGATAAGTTTCTGGAAAACAGCTATTCAGGTGCCGATCCTTCAGATCTTGCATGGGGAGCCCCAGGAACACAGCCCTGGTCCCCTGAGAATGTAAAGCGCCGTCTGTGCCAACCTTCCCCTGACCCCAGTGTTCCTGCCACCCCACAGCCCCAGGCTGTGCACAGGCACATGTCAGCGGCAGCCAGCCAGCATGCAGCAGGTGGCAAACGGCAGCGAACAGCAGACGAGCAGCCACAACACCTAGAGGAGCCTAGAGGTGAGCCACCAGCCAAGGTCCCCAAACCTAAGCAGTTCAAGGCTGGGCGTGGGTCTCGGCAGACCAAGGCTGGGCGTGGGTCCCGACAGACCAAGCCCGGCCGAAGGTCTCAGAAGTCCAAGACTACCTCCCAGACTCGTTCAGATGAGTTCATTCCCAGAGGCAATGCCCCACAGCCATCTGTGGCTGAGACGCTCTGTGAGGGCAAGCCTGGTCCAAGTGAGGTGGCCATTGACTCTCAGGGGGCTTGGGGGGGCGGCTTTGTACCTGGTCAACTCACAGACTCACAGCTCACAGAAACTGGCTGTGGCATCCCACCCGATCCAAGCTACCACATCCCACTTGACTGTGACCGCTAGGTGTGTCCCTCTGCCAACTCTGTGCTGGGATTGTTGGCATGCAGTCTTGCGCATAGCAAGCACACTTGTCATGGACTGCTGGACTTGTATGCCTTGCACAAGCAAGGTCCTGATACGTGACTTACCTGGGTAGCAGCAAGACAGCTCACTTTTCGTAGTCCGGATTTGTAAAATCTAGTGTGCTGTTGATGATTGCATGTCCGGTCAAACATGATTGCTCTCTCTGCATGGCTGCCTGTATTGCTGTTGCAATGCTTGCACAGCCAAACTACTGTCTCATCAGTTTAACCAATGTTCTCACATATAGCTGCAGCTTTTACATGTGCAATTGCTCTTATGTTTTGTACTAATACCGTTTGTGCCAAGGCGTTTCCTGTCTGCACAGCTGTCATTAGCTATCCAGCATTGTCTTGCTTTTTTACTCTCTTGTCCACTCCTGTCTGTAGCCATACCACACCTGATCAGCTTATGATGCATTTGCAGGTTGCTGGGCTGGAAGTGACATGAGCTATTAGGCGCTGATGAAGACCTACAGTTATCTGACTCTCTGCATCTGAATGGGATTCATGAAACTACTGGTACATGAGAATGGCTGGGTCAGAGTGGTGAACACAGTGCTGCAATGACAGGATTGTTGATGACGTCGTCAAGTCCAATGGCTATATGAATGTGCATATTTGGACATAGAAGCAATCAAACAGCTTGTGTTTGTTTCAGCTTGACTTCAAGCAGTTGACGACATGCTTGAAACATGCTCCTGTGAATGTATAATTTCTGTTGATTGATGGTTGACCTGCATGTTTCACCAACCTCACTCGTTCAAAATACTCAGTTATGTCTAACACTGCTAAGTTACTGTACCTCAGTCTTTAGCTTATTTACTCTGTTGCAGCACAACAATATTGCATAAGCTAGGCATGGCTGGACAGCCCAAAGCCATGAAGGGCTGTCAAGTGGTGTTGTCCTAGGACACGCACGTACGAAAGGGACAGACAGCAATGTCTTTGCCGTGCTACATTAGAAAATGAATAGAAACATGTGCTGCACATTCTGCTATCAAAGCAGGGCTGCTTGACATTTCTGTGTGTGGGTACCTGCATCATGCAGCAAGACAGAATGTGATCTTCATTGAGTCAATGCTGCACAGCATGACCCAGTGAGACTGACGCTGTTTTGTCATATGTCAGCAGTGTAATGCTGCCGCTTTTTCAGCTCTCACAACAGTCTGTCAGGGCAGATACGATTCACGTCAGTTATTCCAGGCCAATCCCAAACCCAGCATGCAGGATTGGCCTACCAAGATAGTCCCAAAACAGTCAGACCGCATCAGGGATGTACGGACACAATGCGCCAAACATGCACTTCAGGATCTGCAACAATCATACAGTACATGCTTCATGTATGTGCATTTTTTTTCATTCAGCACTCTGAAAATACTGTACACCGCCCGCAACACACATCCCACAATCTTGAGGACAGTCAAAACGACTGATGAGTGAATGTACAAAGACCAGCAAAGTGACTGATCTTGTAATATCATATGTCTGTTAATCACCGAAGAGTCCTTGCAGACAGCCCAAGCCCACTTGCGCATTCTGCACAACCCTCCGCCTCGACAAGCGCTTTCAGACACCCTTTATGATACAAATGACAACATGGGGCAACTAAGATCTTCATGTCATCCCCTTGATGTGGCTGAGAAGGATTATGCGCGTTGATGACTTCCTGACAAGCTGCACATTTGCGCGAGACCTCTTTCTCCAGGTTCACCATCTCCACCAGCAGCTCTTGCCGAAAGCCAGCTGCCCTTTCTCGCAGGCTGAAGTCGGCATCTGATGCTTGCAGTTCGCAGTTGTTGGCCAGCCTCATGAGAACATGCAGCTTCTGCTCTGCGTCAAGTGTTAGCTCCAAGTACTGCACAGAGCACAACAAGATGAAGTCAGCATTTGGTGCTTGCAGTCTGCACTCACTTATTGCCCAGGCTCATGACAACATGCAATTTCTGTTTTGCGTAAAAAGAGAGCTTATATACTACCCAGCACAAGAAGAGGGGTGAAGTCTGTGGGCTGCACACGCATGAAAGGCTTTGCTGAACTGGCTTCAGACCACAACTAAGACCTCTGGACTTGCGAACATTATGTAAAGCAGATTGTGATGATCCCACCTCGCAGGTGGGATGGGTGCAAGAAGACACTTGGTGTCAGAGCTCTTACCTTCTGCGCTTCCAATGCCTCTGCTTCAGCTCGTGCATGTTCCCTTCTACTTGTGGCCATCAGCTCTTCTGCATAGAGCAGGTGAACACTAATGAGGCGCTCAGCAGCCATCTGCAGTCCAGGCTGACCAGCGTCCCCCCTCATACTGCATGCCTTCATCATGTCTAACCAGAAGCCCTTGCTTGCGTCTGAGTATGCATCCCCTGGGCCCTGCCTGCAGTCACATGAAGTGTAAAATGGGTAGCTTCTGTCCTATGAAAGCTCTTGTACATTGCATTGTCATGTAAGAAAATCACTTGAACACCACATATGTTGTATACACATTGCATTGTGCTCATTCAGGCACCCTGTCAAGGCACCTCTTGTGTTCTCTGTCTTGTAGACAAAGCATCCAAGGAGGCTCAAGACCACCCAGAACACATCAACCATGGCATTGTGGCATCGTGATTGACACCGCTATTGTCCAAGCATGACATCATGCATGGCTACTGCCACCATCATATAAGAACAAAAACCAATTGACATGACATGTGGGCACAGATGCCATTGTGCCAAAACATTCACCCCCGCCCAGATGCACAATCGCAAGTGCTTATCATGCAGCATTCTGTGCCAACCGCACTGCAAAAGTCTCACCCTTGCTTGGCAGTCAGCTCAGCCCGTATGCCATTGGCCATTGCTAGCAGATAAATGTCCTGATGTCGCTCTGCTGACTGCAGCATTCTGTCACACAGCTGCAGGCTTGTGAGCTCACACGTGTCTGGATCAAGGTTTGGTAGCATGCCAGCCTGGTCTGTGTAACACACAACTGATTGGCATAGTGCATGCTTGCACGCAGAAGAACATGCTGACTCAGCTCTGGCTCCAGCATAAAGCGTGCATGGCTGAATCTGCGGCTTTGACCTTTCCCCCATGCTTCTCTTGCAAATTGGGGATATAAATTTAACCTCAGCAGTTCTCCTCAGCATGCAATGCGTGAAGGCAGGCAGGCCCAAAGACTGGAATCTGTTGATGAATCGTGAATTGGGTACAAAGCAAAGAGACAGGTGGCAGGGGTTGGTACCCTTCATGGCGTCACTCCTCAGCTGGTAGTACTTCAGACGCTTGGCTATGTCCACAGCATCTTCTAGATATACCCACGCCTGAAAAGCAGCAACCTTTTTACTACTGTAGGCATGGGATTAAACAAAAGCAACCAGGCGCTTCACAGTGAGTGAGTGAGTGAGTGGGTGGGTGGGTGGGTGGGTGAGTGAGTGGGTGGTGAGGAAGGAAGAGAGCGCCTGTATGACTGTATGCATACACTGACAAAGGATGTGTGCGTGTGTGCGGGCGTGGCTCATTTGCTTGAGTGGGCAAATGAAAGAAGACAATGGTTGATGAGCCTGTGATGAAGTTGCAATGCACGACGTTCAAGCTAATGCCAAATATGCTACTGACACTTGCCCAAGGAGCGTGCCATACAGTATGCCCAATACCATGTAAATGAGAAGACAGCCACAGCACATGTTTATCCTGTAGCTCTATGGTCTATAGTCTATGGTCCATGGTCTTGCATCAAACTGAGGTGATGGCTACTGACCTCTTCAGGCTCATTCATTGACAAATAATATTCGCCCAGCGCAAGCGCAGCAGACCCCGCTGCGTATTGTATGGAGATATCGGCGGTGGGCAGCTGCGTGCCCTCCTCATGGACTGCCAACAACCCAGCCAAAGTTGGGCGTATCAGGACTCCCTCACATATCACTTCATCCTCAGTGAGGGCAGTCTCGAGCATGGCCTGCAAGAAACTGCAGCAGCAGTCATGGTGGATGGGAATGTTTGTCAGGACAAAGTGAACTTTCTAGGCTTAGGTGTCTGCAGTGCAGGCCTGTTGGCATGGCTGCATTGCTGTTGATGGGACGCACCCTTGTCTTGTGAGCATACTGGCGCAGCCCTGGCTGGAGGCAGTAGTGCTTGTGTATAGGGTGAGCTGCTAGCTGACACTGTCTGTTGCAGTAGTGGACCTGCATCAGCATCATGTTGCTGCTAGTAGTGAAGTAGATGTGCCTGCTGCAGTGGTAAACTGAAAATTACCAGTTTGCATTTTGAGCATCGAGACTCGGCCTGAGCGTCAGGAATTTCAGCTGCGCAAGCAGCGCATTGATGGGGGCCTGGTGCTACAGTGCCAGCTTGCATCCAGCCGTACCCTGCAAACTGCGCTGACCACACGGTCGCTGGGAGCCAGCTTGGGTTCTGTTTATTCCAGTCTGGGTCGGCAAGAACACCTTGCATGATTCCGATGTACGATTGTACTGCGCAAACGATGGCCGTACTGATGCCACGGGCTGTTTCGGTATGACCTCAGCAGTACGGCGCTGCACACTGTTTGCCGCAACAGATTGGCGATGCTTTTGTTGTCAAAAGTCAAAGAACAGTGTTGGCTCAGGAAGTATCACAGCGAGGTTGCCAGCCATCTACAGATCCTTCCAAACAACAAGACGGGATCAGGAACCGAAGACATGTCGCTTCGCTGGGCAAACGAGGCCTGGGAACTGACGATTTATCTCCCCATTTCTCAAAATCTACACATTCATCATCTGGAAAGCCACAGTGGCTGTGCATTTAACAAGAGGCCTGCCATGCACACCATGTGTGACGCCACAACAAACTCACTGACTAGGGGAGCATGTCATCGCCATACCAGCTGACCAGCTGGAGACCAAACAGTGCCCCAGCATGCAGTTGATGTGCTGTATGAAGATGAAACTGCATCACAGAATAGTTCTTGCCTAGAGCCAGTGCCTGTAGCATATACAAGTGAACTTTTGAGTCTGTCGACTTGATACACACGACCATATGGGCATGCTAATTTCTGCAGCATAGAGATTATATGCGCTGCTTGAACACTGTGCCCTTCCTTGCATCAAATTGTCACACCTAGGAGACATTACACTAGTGGCAAACTAACAGGCATGCATGCCATATGGGTAGCAAATGAAATGAAGGTGATCAAGAATCATGCTGACTGCCACCAATGATACATGATCACCTTCTGCTTAAGCTGAACCTGAATGCAACACAATCTGTACACAGAACTTGCAGTACGTGACACAAAGCTTTAGCCCAACAAATGGCTGCTGCAGAACAACTTCCAAGGCATATTTGCAACTCAACACACGAACCTGCACACCTGGCAAACCAAGCCTTGATTGCCTCAATATGCCAGCTGTGAGGAGGCCTGCACAACCCTTGGCTCTGAACACACAGCCAAGTTCTCTGTTGCACCCATCCAAAAAACAGACCTCGTGCAGAGTCCACCTGGTTGCAGCAATGTTCTTCCAGACATAAGTGCTCCAAGTCCAACTGAAGCAACTGTCCTTGATAATGATGAGTAAGCTGCGCATCGGGCTTTTCACTTTCTGGTGGTGCAACCCAAGCTTTTTGGCTTTCAAAGTACTGGTTTCATTGGTTGGTGACATAGATGTGGATGGCAGACTGGCGGCCTGGCCCAGTATGTACCCACATGGTTTTGATGCCTAGATGATCCACATAGAAGTGCTTGGCATCTCCACCTGAGAATGCCAGCCGCATGCTGTGCCCCTGCACACACGCACACAGCTCACATAAGATGCCTGTTACTGGAGAAAGGAGCAGGGTCAAGGTGGCTTGCATGCCTGCAGCCACATGCACTTGAGGCAGCTGCTGACTGTGAATCTGATGGTGCAATCTGAGTGGGGCGCAATCTCAGAGGCGAGGCGAGGTGAGGCGAGGTAAGGAAAGGTGAGGTGAGGCGATGCGAGGCGAGGTATGGTAAGGTGAGGTGGGGTGGGGGCAAGCTGGGGTGAGGAGACAAGTCAAAAGAGCACATGCAATGTGTCCAGGCTTCTGCACCATCTTGATGACATTAACATGACAGGACCTGCCCAATCGCCAGCAAAGCCATACGGCGAGCAATATTGAGCAAGACAGCGCAATCAAGCCTGCTGTGATGACATACACTTGCACATGATATATAGCTCTTTTCAACCCCAAAACGGCTAGCTTAAATTCAGAAACGTCATCCCTACACTGGAAATTCAAACTCAGAAACATCTGGGGACAGTAACAATGCATTTCTACATTGTGGAGATGTTTTAGTTTTCCCCGTGAGCAATGCATGGTACCCGGGCAAAGCAGTAAGCAGTGGGCATCATTCGGAAGCGGCACAGCACAGCTGCTCCTGCTGTGATGACATATATTCTCATGCGGCCCGTGAGTAGTGTGTGATACCTGAGCAAAGCAGTAAGCAGTGGGCATCATTTGAAAGCGGCACAGCACAGCTGCTCCTGCTGGTGTCTCCTCAGCATCCCTCTGCCTGAAGCTGTGAAACGGCTCCCCAGGCAAACTGGCTTTAGCCCTGGGGTCCCCGGCGGGAGGGGTGGGGTACTCCTTCCTGTGGCTCACCCTGAACATGCCCTCTGTCACGTAGCTGCACCAGCAAGTTTAGAGGAGTCAGTAAGTCATGCTGCGGCCATGCATTCTGCTGCCATGCATTCTGCTGCCATGCATCCATTCAGGGTGCCTAGAAGCTATACTATTGAGGGGGCGGGGGACAGATTGTGCAGTCCCCTCGTCTGCCTTGGGGAGGGGCTGAGCTGGGGCCAGGGGAGGCTGGGTTGTCTTTCTAGATTTAGACCTGGACATCCTTTGTGTACAGATGATGCAACATACTTTGCTGCTTCCAAACAATATGCCAATTGATGAACAGGTGACAGTAAAGTGAACTTGGGTGCAAGGCCAACAGAGCAAGGCAGTGAGATGAGAGTTTTAAGGCAGCACAAATTGTTCTGAGCCTTGTAACACCAGAACAGGGTG